>OLRD01000022.1_pt1 | contig 140062 bp, 134 predicted proteins | sample 1672051 | NCBI WGS metagenome assembly OLRD01 (sample SAMEA3136640, study PRJEB25190) | human gut metagenome | biome: human gut; feature: human-associated habitat; material: faeces | place: Austria | collected 2013 | reverse complement strand
GCACCCCACTTGTTATTCAGTATATCATACTGTCTAACAAATGGGGTGCAGTTCATAAGGAAACCACCCGCCTGTTTTTTTATCTGTTTTGATTGGATTCCTTCAAAAGTAGCTCCGAAAAATGGCTGAATGCCTTTGAAAATCCGTGCAAAACGTGCCTTTAATAAGCGGCACTCAATGGATTGAGCACCCCGTAAGCCTTGCTCTCAATGTCCTCAATGTATTTGATTGCAAGCCCTGCGCCGCGCGCTACACACATATCCGGCTCCTCAGCGATACGGACCGGCATTTTCGTCTTCTTGGAAATCAACTTGTCGAACCCAAACAACTGCGACGATCCGCCGGTCAGGATGATCCCATCCGAATACACATCCCCCATCAGCTCCGGAGGCGTCTTTTCCAGCATCTCCTGTACGGTATAGATGATCTGCATCGCAGGCTCGATCAAAGCTTCCAACATCTCGTCGCACGAAATGTCCGCCCACTGCGGCAGGCCGGTCATCGCGTTACGGCCCTTGACCCGGTGCTTTACCATCTCCTTGCGTGGATACACGCAGCCGATGGCGATCTTGGCCTCTTCTGCCATGCGTTTTCCGATGATGAGATTGTATTTCCGGCGAACATATTTGATGATCGCTTCGTCAAATGCATTGCCCGCTGTCTTGATTGAGCGCGAAATGGCAATGCCGCTCAAAGACAGCACGCCCATGTCGGTCGTGCCGCCGCCGATGTCCACAATCAAAGTCCCGTGCGGCTCGTCGATCTTGACGCCGGCACCCATAGCCGCCGCAACCGGCTCTTCAATCAGGCAGATTTTTCGCACGCCGGCGGAACTGATGGCGTTCACCACCGCGCGTTTTTCCACCTCGGTGATCAAGCAGGGGACGCTGACCACCACACGCGGCATAAAGACCTTGCTGCCGCTGATCTGTTTCATATAATGGCTGATAAGATACTGCGCCAAATCAAAATCGGAAATCACGCCGTTGCAGAGCGGCTGCACCACATCGATGCGGTCTGAAGTCCGCCCGACCATCGCATACGCCTCACTGCCGATGGCGACAACTTCTTCCGTCTCCACATTGTACGCCACCACGGCTGGTTCTTTTAAAATAACGCCCTTCCCGTCCAAGTAAATTTTTACCGTGGACGTGCCCAAATCAATCGCAATATCGGTTCCGAGCATGCACAATCACTTCCATTCAAAATCCATTTTGCGGCAATTTCAAAGTGCGGCGCACTGCGTGACGCTTTGAAATTGCCGCAAAAGAAAGTATTTTCCCAATTTGAGAATACGTTTTATTATATTACATCCACGGAAGCTTTTCAACCGCTGTTCTGTGTTTCATCCCAGTGAACATCCGCCACCGCCGCACAGACCACACGCGCCGCCCCTTCCCGCAACAAGATACGCGCACATTCGCAGAGCGTTGCGCCCGTCGTGACGATATCATCGATGAGCAGGATGGACTCTCCCGCCAGCCGTATCCCGTTGCAAGCCCGGTATACGCCCTGCACATTTCGCAGGCGTTCTTCGCCGGAGAGTTCGTGCTGCACCTGGTTTTCCTTCGCCTTTCGGAGCGTTTCTACATAGGGCAGTCCCAGCCATTTTGCAGCCTCCCGCGCAATCAGCTCCGCCTGGTTGTATCCACGCTCGCGCAGGCGTCGTTTCGAAAGAGGGACCGCTGTTGCAACCGTAAAAGCTTCCTCCCTCCATTGCTCCCGAAGCCCTTCGGCAACTTTCCGGCCATAATAGGGCGCGTATTCCCGGTGCCCCTGGAACTTGAACCGCATAAGCGATTCTTTGACCGGGCCTTCATAGCGGAAGGGCGTCAAACACCATACAGTCTCCCCGCTTACGCCCGGTTTCATGCGGCGAATCGCGGGAGAAGCCGCGATCTCGTTTTCACACGCTTCACAGATCTCCCACCCTGGATAGATTAATTCGTCGCAAAATAGGCATCGCGGAGGGAACAGCATGTCCCCCAATGTTTGAAAAACAGCCTTTAAGCCCATGGTTCCTTCCCTTCTATTCCTCCTGACCGGCGCCCGTCAAAAAATATAAAAGGCCGGAGTAACGCCGGGTCTTGCGGGCGTTTTCCACCATTGCCTGCACGGTGCGCCGCATCCCCACCATCACCAGCAGCGTTTTTGCGCGCGTGATGGCCGTATAAAGAAGATTGCGATAGCACAACTGCGGCGGCCCGGGAAACATGGGCATCACCACCGCGGTGAACTCATTTCCCTGGCTTTTATGGACCGTCATGGCATAGGCCAATTCCAATTCGGAGGCGGCATCCAATTCGTACAGGACGAGGCGGTCGTCGTCCATCAGCACCGTCAGGACGGAAGCGCGGCGGTCCACCCCGCACAACACGCCCATGTCCCCGTTGAACACACCTTCGCCGGTGGTACCGTCCGATTTGTTCCAAGGGAGGTTGTAGTCGTTTTTGACTTGCATCACCTTGTCCCCTTCGCGGAACAACACCCCGTTGACCGTGATCTCATTCTTTTTGCGGTCCGGTGGGTTCAGAGCAGCCTGTAGGCGCTTATTCAGCTCATTGGTCCCCAAATCGCCCTTCCTGCCGGGGCAAAGCACCTGAATGTCCGCCATGGGGGAATATCCATAGCTGGCGGGCAGGCGCTTGGCGCAGAGGCCGACGATGGTCTCCGCCACGTCTGCGGCATTGCTGCTGGGCAAAAAGAAGAAATCGCTTGTCCGCACGGAGAGGTCGGGCATCTCCCCCGCCACAATCCGGTGGGCATTTGTGACAATCAAGCTCTGCATGGACTGCCGGAAAATCTCGTTCAAACGCACCACCGGAAGCATCTCCGAGGCAATTAGATCGCCCAGCACATTGCCGGGCCCGACGCTGGGAAGCTGGTCGCTGTCGCCCACCAGGATCAAGCGGCAGCCGAGCGGGAGCGCCCGCAGCACTGCCTCAAAAATGGTGACGTCCACCATGGAAAGCTCGTCAATCACTAGCGCGTCGCAATCCAGATTGTTCTTTTCGTTCTTGGCAAAGGTGGGCTGGTCGTTCTCATCCCATTCCACCTGCAACAAGCGGTGGATGGTCTTGGCCTCTTTGCCGGTCAGGTCGGACATCCGCTTCGCCGCGCGGCCTGTCGGCGCAGCCAAAAGCACCTTTTCCCCCTTGCGCTCCAAAATCTTGATGATTGCGTTGAGCGTGGTGGTCTTTCCGGTGCCGGGGCCGCCGGTCAAGATCAGCATGCCTTGGGACAACGCCTTGCGGATGGCCTGCTTTTGCATCTCCGCATAGCGGATCGAGAGTTCCTGCTCCATCACCGCTATGTAGTGGTCGATCCCGACGATCGACTGCGCCGGATAACGCAGCAGCATCCCGATGCGCGCTGCTGCGTAAACTTCGGAGCGGTGCAGCTTTGGGGTAAAAATAAATTCCCTGCCGTGAAAGAGCTGGGAGATGACGGAACCGTCCTGCTTGAGCTGTTCCAACGCCTCCTGGGTAAGCGACACATCGACACCCAGCATTCCGGCTGTCGCAGCCAGAAGCTTTTCCACCGGCAGGCAGGTGTGCCCGTTCCCGATGTTGTGCTTTAAAACATACACCAGCCCGGCGCGGAGGCGGCAGATGTCGTCCTGCGGGCGCTCCAAAGAGGCGGCGATGTCGTCCGCCCGGCTGAATCCGATGTTCAGTCCGTCGTCACATAGGCAATAGGGATTCTCCTGGACGCGTTCCACGGCCTGCGGGCCGAACTGTTTCCAGATGCGCACCGCTTCCTCCGGGGAAATGCCGTATTGCCCCAAACTGAGCATCATCTCCCGGATGCCGTGCACGCGCTGGAACTCCTCCCCAATCTTCCGCGCCTTGTCGCGTGTAATCCCCTTGATGCTGCTCAGGCGCTCCGGTTCTTCTTCCAAAATGTGCAGGGTGTTGTCCCCAAAGGTATCCACAATCCGGGCGGCGGTGGCAGCTCCAATTCCCTTGATCGCTCCAGAGGACAGGTATTTCAGCATTGCCACTGCAGTGGCCGGCTTGGAGCGCTCAAACGCCTCCACCTTGAACTGCGTGCCAAAATTCGGATGGCTGCTCCAGTTGCCGATCACCCGGAGCTCCTCTCCGGCGCTCACCCAGGGGATGGTCCCCACCACGGTGACCAGCTCCTGGCCGTTGTTGAGCTCCAATACCGTATATCCATTTTTTTCATTCCGAAAGACAATCCGCTCCACCGAGCCGGTCATCTCCAGAAGGGTCTCTTCATACATGTTGGTTCCTCCCATATGTCGGGTTTTTGCGTTCCAATTGCATCGCTTGGCAGCCGTCATCCGACAAAATTCCAATTCCAACAGGGCTTATACCGGCCGTTTGTCCGTTCGGCCGGTATAAGGCATGATTTTAGTATAGACGATTTTGTATGTATTTGTAAACTATTGTTCCAGGATTTCCGCGACTTCCTCCGGCGTACAAATGCGCACATCCAGGTTTTCACGGCTGACAACACGGCAGACCTCCCGCGTTTCTTCGTCCATTCCTCGGTCGACGCAGAGCACCAGCTTCTCCTGCGTGCTGTCCAACCAGCGCAAATGCTCCAAGGCGTTCTTCAGTGCGAGCTCCGCTTCGCCGTCGTGCCCTTGGAAGGAGAGCACCCAAAAGAGCTTCCCCCGATGGCGGGTGCGCAAAAAATGGAAGGCCAAAAGCCGGAATACCTCTGTCAGCCCAATAATCGCTAAAAAAATCAGAATGGTCTTAAATAGAATTCCCCACATAAAAAATCACCTCATCACAGTTTATGTGACAAGGTGATTTCCGCGCATATTTTTTCAAAATCGTACCATCAAGATCGTACTATTAGGCGTTGAGCGCCGCCTTGAGCGCTTCTACCCTGTCCCGCTGTTCCCACGGCAGGTTCAGATCTTCGCGGCCCATATGGCCATAGTTGGAGATCTGGCGGTAAATCGGGCGGCAGAGGTCGAAATTCTGGATGATCGCGGCCGGGCGCAGGTCAAACACCTTGCGCACGGCGTTTTCCAGCTGTTCGCTGGTATAATCGGACGTCCCGAAGGTATCCACCGCAACCGAGATGGGCCGCGCTACACCGATGGCGTAAGCAAGCTGCACCTCACATTTCTTTGCCAAGCCCGCCGCTACAATGTTCTTCGCCACATAGCGTGCCGCATAAGCCCCGGAACGGTCCACTTTGGTCGGGTCCTTTCCGGAGAAGGCGCCGCCCCCGTGACGGCCATACCCGCCATAGGAATCCACAATGATCAAACCGGTATCCCCCGCCGGGCCACCCACAACAAAGCGGCCAGTCGGGTTGACATAAAATTTGGTGTTCTCATCCAGCCACTTGGCCGGGATCGCCGCTTTGATCACATGTTCCACCACGTCGGCGCGAATCTGTTCCAACGTGACATCCGGGCTGTGCTGCGTGGACAGCACGACCGTATCCACGCGCACCGGGACGCCGTCTTCGTACTCCACAGTAATCTGCGTCTTCCCGTCCGGACGCAGATAGGGCAGCTCGCGGCTCTTGCGCACGTCGCTCAGCTTTTTGGACACCTTGTGCGCCAGGGAGATCGCCAGGGGCATGAGCTCCGGTGTTTCGTCGCAGGCAAAGCCAAACATCATCCCCTGGTCGCCCGCGCCGACGCTGTCGAGGGCGTCGGTCGCGCCGTTCTGCGCCTCATAGGATTTATTGACGCCCATGGCGATGTCGGGCGACTGCATATCGATCGATGTGATAACGCCGCAGGTATTGCCGTCAAATCCATATTTGTTGTTGCTATAACCGACATCGATGGCCACATTGCGGGCGATCGACGCAATATCCACGTAGCATTCTGTAGAAATCTCACCCATGATGTGCAGCATCCCGGTTGTCGCCGCCACCTCGCAGGCAACATGCGCACGGGGGTCCTGCTCCAAAATCGCATCCAATACCGCGTCAGAAATCTGATCGCAGAGTTTATCGGGATGCCCCTCGGTCACCGATTCGGAAGTGAAAAAATACTTTGCCATGTTGTGTTTGTCCTCCTGTTTGAAAATTGCCATTCTTGTCCATGTCCTTGGAAGCGCGATTGCCCCCTGATTCAAGATTCCAGGTCATAAAAAAGCCGCCCGGAAAACCGAGCGGCCTATAAAGCAACCTCATCTTTCGGTTTACCCGCAGGAATTAGCACCTTGCTTTTAAAAGCAGGTTGCCGGACATCACAGGGCCTGTTCCCTCCGTCACTCTTGATAAGGACATATTCTGTTAGCAGATGTATTATAGCACGGATTGGTATCCCTGTAAAGGGACAAAATAAGAAAAATTCCTATAAAATGTGTCTTAGGACTGGCCAACAAGATCCTTATGACGGCGGACAAACGGCTGCAATGCCTTGAAGACAATCGCTGTAATCACACAGTTGGCCGACGCCTTGATGAGATTAAACGGGATAATGACTGGGATGATCATATCCACGACCGCCTGCATCGGCACGCCCTGGAAATAGCTGGTCAATACAAGATTCAGCGGGATCATCAACGCAGTCATCGCCAGGGTGCCCAGCACCATACCGGCGACCGTATCGCGGAATTTGTGGTGCCAGCCGCTGAACTGCCCCACCAGGACCACCAGCGCACCGGACGCGACGACGTGCATCACCAGCCCAATCCAGCCATCACCGCCTAAAAGGAACGCCTGGATCAGGGAAACCACCAGCAGGATCACCAGCCCCGGTACGGTTCCAAACAACAGCGTCCCCAATAAGATCGGCACATCCGCCATGTCGTACTTCATGAACGGTGCGGCAGGGATAATCGGGAATTGGGTGACCGTTACAAGAACGATTGCAATTGCGGCGAGCATTCCCATTTGCGCCATGCGGATCACATTGTCTTTGGTGTTTGTTTTCATAGATACCTCTCCTTTTTGTGGGCTGTCTACGAAAAAAGCCCCGCGGCAATGACGCCACGGGGCCTAAATACGCATAACGCGCGGTTCTTCTTCCATCCGGACTATACCGTCGGCTTTGGGATCTCACCAAAATCAGCTTTCGCTCGCGGGCTTGTCGGCTAACGCCGCATTACCGCCGGTGGGGAATTGCACCCCGCCCCGAAGACAGCTCTTAAATTTGTTAATATTATAACGCTCTTCCATGCGTCTGTCAATCCTTAGAACGATATTTTTCCGGAATTACTTGTTCCACCAGGTTTTGTATGTAAGATAAGCAAAAGGAAGCATCGTATTGGCGCACGCCGTGCTGTCGCGCCAATGCCTCCGAATACTGTTCGAGCGGATAGATCGTTATATCCCGGAAATAGTCGCCGTAATGGGTGACGATTGGTTCGAAGTGGACGTCCGTTATGGAGGTCTTCCCGCTTTGCAGCTCTTTCTCCACGGTCACTTGGAGCATCCCGCCCACCATGCTCATCGCGCGATCCTGCGCCGAGACAAAATTTCCCAGGGCATAGACCACTGGGCATTGCGCGCCGTCCGAAGCGCGTTCCAACATCGTCACCGGCTGTAAGGTATGCGCATGGTTTCCAAAAATAATATCCGCGCCCCAATCCACCAGATTTTGGGCCAACTCCTGCTGCTTCTGGGTGGGGGTATGGGTATACTCAGTCCCCCAGTGGACGGATACCACTACAACGTCCGCCATGGATTTCGCCTTCTGGACCAACCGCTTCAGAAGGTCCGTCTCCTTGGTCAACAGGATGTGATAGGGGGAATCCTTTGGCAGAGACAGGCCGTTGGTTGTCTCCGTCACGCCGATGTGCGCTGTCTTGATGCCGTTTTTCTCCACAATGCGAATGTTTTCCAAGTCCGCATCGCTTCGGTACGCCCCTACCACGGCGGCACCCTTTTTGTCCCAGGTGTCCAACGTGGCGCGCAGCCCCTGTTCGCCCTGATCCAGTATATGATTGTTCGCATGGTTGATGACATCAAAGCCGATCTTCACCAGCTCGTCCCCCAATTCCGCCGGCGAATTGAACCGCGGGTATCCGGATAAGGGCAGGATATCGCCCGCCAGCGGCGTCTCTTGGTTGATGACCGCGACGTCCGCCTGTTGGATGTAGGGGGCAACCCGCTCATATACCGGGGAAAAGTCATAGCCTGTCCCGCCGGCGCGCCGGTTGGCCTGTTTGTAAATGCCGTCGTGGATTAGGTTGTCGCCCACCCCGAGGATTGTAATCGAGGCGGTCTCCGGCTCCGGCAAAGGTTCGCTTTCCAAAGGCTTGTCCGGAGGCGGTGTAGACGGCGTTTCCGGCTCCAGCTCCTGTGACGGTTCGAACGGTTCCTCCGCTGGCTGTGAAACGCTCTCTTGTGGGATCTGCTCTGTATTCTGAATCCGCCCCGTGGTGGGCAGCAGAAGGAAAGCAGCAACGCACAGCAAAACAGCTAAGCCCGCTGTGGACATCCGCAAAATGACCGTCCCCATGCGCACCGGTAATGGGCGGGGATTCTTCCGGTAATACTTTGCTTTTTTCATATCGGGTTCTCCTGTATTGATACCGTCCATGGCGGCCGATATACTTCATCGACCGCGCCATTCTCTACTTGGATTATACATCAAACTGCGGAAGAAAGCCATGAAAACCGTATGACGGATTCCGACAGAAACAGCCGCCGTGAAGGATCGGCTCCACAGCGGCTGATCGAAAGGATCTCCAGAACCAGTTATGCCGGGTAAACCAGGTTCCGCTCGTCCCAATCTTCGATGATGGGCAGGAAGTCCTGCGCCTCTTTTCGCGCTCCTGCCAGATCGTGCTCCAAGTAGTTGCCGCATTCTTTGGCCGTCGCCCCGGGGATCTCCCCTTCATACTCTGCAATCTGCCGGAAAATCGAGCGGATCAGGCGCACCGCGTCCGCCTCCTCCATGTCCTTGAGCAGGAAATAGCAGCCCGTCCGGCAGCCCATGGGCCCGAAGTAGATCACATGGTCCTTCCACTCCGAATTGCGCGCAAAGGTCGCAAACAGGTGCTCCAGGGTGTGCAGCGCCGCGTTTTCCAAATAGGGCGGCGTATTGGGGCGGCGCATACGGATGTCATATGTCTTTACGTCCCCGTCGATGCGGGAGAGGTAAACGCCGGGTACCAATTTGTCGTGGTCAATGCAAAAGCTTGCAATTTTATCCATACGATTTCCTCCATTTTTGTTTGAATCAGATGATTGGATCTCAGCCAAAGGAACGGCCTCCCGTGAGCTTATCCAGATCTATCCCTGCAAAAAATCCGTTGATCAGTTCCAAAGCATCCTGAATGGACCGTTCATATACATCAAAAAAGCTTTCGTTCTTGGGCTCTCCATTCTCCGGCCAGCGCCATGTTCCCAGCAACGTGTTGGCATAATCGAAGTCATCCCCTTCGCCCACACCGCGGATATGGCACGAAATACGGTGCTTTCCGCCATGCTTCTTTTCCCAACGCTCCACCAGCGATTTTTTCAAACTGGTGCGGTCGTTCAACCACCCCAACGCTGTGTATGCATCTCGGATTGCCTGCTCCACCAGGGGTTTCGCATTCGATACGCCAAACCGCACATGCAGCAAAAACGCATAGAGTGTGGCAATCTCCGCCTCCACCTGTGGATTCTTTGGAAGCGTCTTTTTGAGGGAAAACTCAATTGGAAGCGCCCCGGCCTCATAGCGCAGCAGGATCACGTCGAGCGCCGACTCCAATTCGTGGTGTGCAATCTGCTCATCTTGCTCCGGTTGAACCTGTAACAGTTCGCGCGCATGCGCCCGCACAAACGGGTGGCAGGTCCGGTCCGCCGCATAATGGCAGAGGAATCCCGCGATATAGCTTTTTACGATCTCCGAAGGGTGGGACTCCGCATAACCGCGCAAAATGGATAAGGTCTGAACGACCTCTTCCTGGTGCAATCGTTCCCCGTAAACAGAGAGACTCTCCCCTTTTTGCCAAGGCAAAACCCTATGATAAAAAAGGAAATCCGGCCCCTGTGCGCCCCACAAAAGCGCATCGCGGTTGGCCGTATCTGGTTTCCAGAGTTCCAGCACCCGCAGGACGTGGTAGTAATGTGTGATTGCCGCAGGCATATGCATCCCTCGCTTTCCGTCTCCGCCATTCATAAAAATAGGAGACATCCCAAAAGATGTCTCCTATTGTAGCACAATCGATTTTCTTTTTAAAGGACTTTGGACAAAAAGTCCTGCAGACGTGGATTCTTCGGATGCGTGAAGAACTCGTCCGGCTTGGCCTCTTCCAAGACCTGACCCTCATCCATGAAGAGGACACGCGTGGCTACCTCGCGGGCAAAGTTCATTTCATGCGTGACGACCACCATGGTCATCCCTTCGTGCGCAAGCTCTTTCATGACCTGAAGCACTTCCCCGACCATCTCCGGGTCCAAGGCGCTGGTCGGTTCGTCAAAGAGCATCACATCCGGCTCCATCGCAAGTGCGCGCACAATGGCAATGCGCTGCTGCTGGCCGCCAGAGAGCTGGGAGGGATAGGCGTTTGCTTTATCCTCCAGACCAATGCGCTTCAAAAGCTGCATCGCCTTATCGTCCGCCTCTTTCTGCGTCTTGATCTTGAGCGTCACAGGTGCAAGCGTGATGTTTTTCAACACGGACAGGTGCGGAAACAGATTGAAGTGCTGGAACACCATGCCCATTTTGCGGCGGAGCTGGTCTACATCGCAGCCGGGAGCGTTGATCTGCGTCCCTTCAAACCACACCTCGCCCCCGGTGGGCATTTCCAGCAGGTTCAGGCAGCGGAGAAAGGTGCTCTTTCCGGAGCCGGACGGCCCCACGATCACCACCTTTTCCCCTTTTTGAATCTCCTGGTTGATCCCCTTGAGCACATGAAGGTCGCCCCGCAGGGTATGGAACGTCTTTTCCAAATTTTTAACGCTTATCATTTTAACGTTTATCACTCTGGTGCAGCCTCCTTTCGAGCTTGGACAGGCACGTAGTCAACAGGATGACCAGCACCAGATAAACCGCCGCCACCAGGAACAGGGGCAGGAATGCATCGTATGTAATACTGCGGATAATATCGCCGCCCTTGGTCAGATCCTGAATGCCGACATAACCGGCGACGGAAGTCTCCTTCAAAAGGGCGATAAACTCATTGAAGACCGCAGGCGCGACATTTTTAAATGCCTGCGGCAAAACGATCTTACTCATGGTTGTCCGGCCGTTCAAACCCAAGGAGCGCCCAGCCTCGATCTGGCCACGGTCCACGGACTGGATGCCGCTTCGAATGACCTCGGCAACATAGGCGCCGGAATTGATACCGAACGACAGCATTGCCACCAAAAGCGTTTCCCCGCTGGCGAAGATGAAGTACACCATAATCATCAACTGCACCAGCACAGGGGTGCCGCGGATAACCGTCAAGTATAAACCGCAAATTTTATTGAGGATGCGCAGTTTCTTTGGGTTATTCTGATGCGTGATGCGCACCAGGGCGACCAACGTACCCAGGATGATACCGATGATGACAGCCACCAACGTGATTGCCACCGTGTTGCCAAATCCCTGTACGATGTACATATACCGGTCTTTTAAAATAAAATCATCATAGAACTGCTGTCCCAGATCGGAGAAAAAGGACAGCGGAAGCGATGCGAAAAGTGTCTGCATGACGACCTCCCCATAAAACAGAAGCAGGCAGAAAAGCCGCTGCTCCTATCAAAGGGTCCAGCCGCTCTTCTGCTGTCTCTTGTTTCTTCTAAAATTTATTCAGCGCTGATGTACTTGCTGACGATCTCATCCATCTCGCCGCTGTCCTTCATCTCCTGAAGGACTTCGTTGACCAGCTTCTGCAATTCCGTGCTGCCCTTCGGCATGGCAATTGCATATTCTTCGCTCGTGAGCGCCTCATCCAGCTTCTTGATCTTATCGCTGTTCTTTTCCACCAGCTTTTCAGCCGGGAAATCGTCGATGACAACCGCGTCAATACGGCCAGCGAGCAGGTCGGAAACTGCCTCCATGCCCTTGCTGTAACGCTTCACTTCTGCCACAGAAATGTCGTTCTCTCCGTCCTCGTTGGTGCAATACTGGTCGCCCGTGGTGCCCAGCTGGACGCCGACCGTCTTACCGTTCAGATCGGTACGGGAAGTGATGTCACTGTCATTCGTCACAATGATCGCCTGGGAAGCGTCGAAATACGGATCGGAGAAATCCACGTTCTTTTTGCGGTCCTCGCTCGCAGTCATACCCGCTGCAACGATGTCCGCTTTGCCGGACTGCAACGCTGTGATCAATGTGTCAAATGCGATGTCGCTGACTTCCAGCTCTACGCCCAGCTTATCGGCAATTTTTTGGGAAATCTCAATGTCGATGCCAACGACCTCGTCGCCATCCTTGTACTCAAACGGCTCAAACTCCGCATTGGTTGCCATGTACAGCGTTCCTGCATTTTGAATGTCCTCCGGCGTCTTGACTTTGCTGCCGCAAGCAGACATCGGAACCATCATGGACACCGCCAGAAGGAATGCTAAAATCTTCTTCCCTGTTTTCATAAATCGTACCCCCAAATTCGTTACTAAAATCTTCTCTCATTCTATCGCATAAATATTCATATTTCAAGCATACTTATGCGGTCTTCGAAATTTCAGAAGATTTGATAACTTACTAGATAAAATTCGAATAATTTTGTGGAACTTGCAAGCCGCAAGACTCCAAAAGTATACAGAAATCCTCTGGAACTGGCGCGATTATGCACATTCTTTCCCCAGTCACAGGATGCTGGAATGTGGCTTGCGCACAATGCAACGCCTGACGGCCAATGAGCCGCCGGCTCCCGCCATACAGATCGTCCCCTGCTAAAGGGTTCCCTCTGTTGGACATATGCACGCGGATTTGATGTGTCCGACCGGTTTCCAGCCGGAAAGCCGCCAATGTATGACTCTTTGAGCAGCATAAAGCACGCCAATGCGTCACCGCGTGGATTCCGTTTTCCGAAACGCAGCGCTGGATCGTATGCCCTGGCAATCGCTCAATCGGGCCGTTTTCCGTCCCGCTTCCCGTCAGGATACCTTCGCATACCGCCAAATAGACTTTTTCGATTCCATGCGCCAAGCGCGCTGCTGCATAGGTGTTCTTCGCCAAAACCAATACGCCGGTGGTGTCCCGATCCAGCCGATAGACCGGCCGGAAGGCGCAGCACGCATCTTTTTTCTGAAAATATGCGGCAACCGCATTTGCCAAGCTGTCCCGGTCGTGCCCAGGAGAGGGATGCACCGGCATCGCCGCTGGCTTGTCAACCGCCAAGAGATCCCGGTCCTCATAGAGTGGGGCCAAAGGAAGATCCACCGGTTCCGGACAGGCACCGTCCGCGGGAAGCGCAAGCTGTACTTGGTCGCCAGCCTGCAAAACCTTTCGTACCGTCGCATGGACGCCATTGACTGTAATTCCCAGAGGTTCCTTCTTGAGATCGGTCAAAAGCCGGGCGGATACCCCGCAAAAATGGCGCAAAAACCCTTTTAACTGTGCAGCATCGTATGCTTCCGGCACTGTGAACGTCAGTTTTCTCATGGAACCTCCCCGCGGGCAGACAAAAAGAACGGCGGCAAGCCCATCCGCACACCGCCGTTCTGTCCCACAAAACGATTTATTTTACTTCGACGGTCCAACCAAACTCGTCCTTAATTTTACCCCACTGGATTCCAGTGAGGGTATCGTACAACTTCTGGGAGAGCGGACCGATTTCCCCATTGTTGATCTCCATGATGTCGTCGCCCCACTTCAAGTGGCCAATCGGGGAGATAACTGCCGCCGTACCAGTACCGAACGCCTCTTTCAGGCGGCCTTCTGCCGCTGCATCCGCAACCTCCTGGATCGAAAGCCTCCGCTCCGAAACCTTCATCCCCCAGGACTTCAACATCTCAATGCAGGACATACGGGTAATGCCGGACAGGATCGAACCCTGCAACGCGGGTGTGACCACTTCGTCGTCAATGACAAAGAAGACATTCATAGTGCCGACTTCTTCGATGTATTTGCGCTCCACGCCGTCGAGCCACAGCACCTGGGTATAATCCTGCTTCTCCGCCTCATCCTGCGCCTTCAAGGAAGCTGCATAGTTGCCCGCCGTCTTCGTGAAGCCCATGCCGCCGCGCACCGCACGGACATAATTGGTCTCCACATAAATCTTGACCGGATCGAGCCCTTCCGGATAGTACGCGCCTACCGGGCAGCAGATGACCATGAACAACAGATGGTGCGCCGGATGTACGCCGATGTGAGGATCGACGCCAATGATAAACGGGCGAATATAGAGGGACGTCCCCTCTTCACTGGGCACCCAGTCCTTTTCTACGGAGACGAGTTTTTCAATCGCTGCCTTCGCAAGCTCCTCGTCGATCGGAGGAATGCACAGGCGGTCATTGGAAACATTCAGGCGGGCCATGTTTTTATCCGGACGGAACAGCAAAATTCTGCCATCCTGCGCGCGGTAAGCCTTCATGCCTTCAAATACGGACTGGCCGTAATGCAGGCACATGGCGGAAGGATCCATTTCAATCGGCCCATAAGGAACGATGCGGGGATCGTGCCAACCCTGCCCCTCGTCGTAGTTCATAATAAACATGTGGTCGGTGAAAATGGTTCCGAACGGAAGGGGCGCGCCCGGAGCCGGCTTTTGTTTCGGATTTTTTGTAAGTTCCACTCTGATTTCCTGCATGGTAAATGCCCTCTTTCTGATTATTCCCGTTTATTGTACCATCATTTTTCGGGGATTTCAAGCTGTTACTGTGCGAAAGGCACAGCAAATTTCTCCACAGATTTGATAAGATTTGATCTGTTTTTTAGAGGGAACTCCAAATTCTTCCCCTTGCTACAATCTTATCTATCAAATTTGCATTTCTCCATCGCTATTTTCATTTTGCACAGAAGCATCAAATATCCTGCATAAATGCTGTTCCATGGTTACGCAACCCCTTGGGATAGCGATTCTTCAAACGGCCTCCCGAGCATTTTCCAAACCCGGTGACAATGCCGTCCACCGCCACGCCGGTATAGCCCTTATAGGAATCGGGCGCTTCCAGCTCTTCCCCGTGCAGGAATGCAGCGATCCGTGGGTCACTGTGGGATAGCTCGAGTACCACACGCAGTTCCTGGGGCTTTGCCGCCATAAACGCCGCATGTGCCGGTTCGATTCGTTTCTGAAAGGTGCCCAACAGCACGCCAGCCCGCAACACCCCGAGGCCCTTCATCTGGGGAAGGCCGTTTGGCAAAAGCAAGAGGTTGTCGCCGATCTGTTCCATTGCCCCCTTGGGCGCTTCTCGATAGATCAGCTCACAGCAGGCTCGCGCCTCCTTACTCGGCTTTTGATAGGAATAGGGCGCCGGCGCATCGCCGTTTTCGGATATCCGCTGTAACTTCGCCACAAAATGGCCCTCTCCGCCATCCAGCGGCAGGATGCGCCGTGTTTGTGGAATCGTGCCCGGCCGTCCGAAAGAGACGCCGCAATCCACCAGTGCAAAATCGCAATGTTCCTCCAAAAACGCAGAGATCACCCCTTCGTTTTCCTCAGGGGAGAATGTGCAGGTCGAATAGACCAGAATGCCACCCTCCCGCAGGGCCTGCGACGCACTCTCCAAAATCGCAAGCTGGCGCACAGCGCAAGTCTTTACATGCTCGGGACTCCATTCCTGTATCGCCCGTTCGTCGCGCCGGAACATTCCTTCACCGGAGCAGGGGGCGTCCACAAGCACTTTGTCGAAGAAACCCGCCAACGCGCCGCAAAGCACCTCCGGACGGCAGCAGGATACGACCGCATTTCGCACACCCATTCGCTCCACATTGGAGAGCAACGCATTTGCCCGGTTTCGGACGATCTCATTGCTCCAGAGCAAGCCTTCCCCCGCCAATAAAGCGGCGATCTGTGTGGACTTTCCTCCCGGTGCTGCGCAGAGGTCCAGCACCCGCTCACCGGGCTGCGGAGCCAACACGGTGACCGCCGAAGCCGCGGACGGTTCCTGCACGTAAAACGCACCCGCATGGTGCAATGGCAAGGCGCCCAGATGCTCCGCCTCCTCTGGGACATAATAGGAAAGCGGCGAAAACGGCGCCGCTGTGACCGGAAACGGCAGGGCCGAGCGGAGAAGATCTTCCCCACATTTTTGGGGATTCAAGCGGATTCCCCGCAAGTGCGGCTTTTCATAACAGGCGAGAAAGGCCTCATATTCCCTGCCTAATGTCTCTTTCATGCGGTCGCAAAATGCCTGCGGCAATGTTGTCATGTCTGTTTCTCCCCTTCTTGAACGTCTCTTTCTTTCCATCTTTTCTGGCTTCCTGTGGGCATCCGGCAATACCGCTTTCAGGATGGCAACGCTGCACCACGCTGTTCAAAATTTTCCCGCGCTTCTTTGAGTAGCAAGCCATGGTTTTCGCCACGGGGCTCTTCTTTGCCGGATAAAAACACATCGATTTCCCAATAACCAATCGGGCAAATGTAGGAAATCATATCTTTGTGGCTGGGAATGGTTCGATCCCCGCAACATGTACAAGGCGCACCGTTCTCCACATGCGTCCGTTCCTCTTCGTTGTCTGGCCGGTTCCCCTTCTTTTCCCGTAGGGCGGAACCCTATTTTGGGCCTTTCTCAATGCCGCCACCTCCTTGCATAGTTCGCATCATTGGATTTCGCACATTTTTTGAAAGCAAAATCGCATAATTCCTCTTTCCAAAACCAATAATAAGTGCGCAAAGGGGGTGAATACACATGAACAGCAATTACAATAACAGTCAGAACAGTTCCCAGAATCGCTCTAGCCAGAACAGCTTGCAGAACAATTCCCAGAACCGTTCCAGCCAGAATGCCAAGAACAGCACGCAGAACCGCTCTAGCCAGAACAGCCAGAATTGCAAGAATGGCACCAATCAGTGCAGCGGTCAGAACAACAGCCAGAACAGCAACAACTAACGTTCCATTCTGACGATCGCCCATTTTTTCGCAGATGCCGCTTGCCGTGCAAGCTACATCTGCGGGAATGGGTGCGAGAAATCCCCAGGCTATATGTAAGAACAGGCGGCTTTGTTACACGACAAGGCCGCCTGTTTTCTCATGTCCTTTTGTGAGAGGATTCTCTTTTTTTACGGCTATCTTTTAAAATTTGCCGCAGGGACTTATCGTCCGGCTTTTCTTCCCGGAATCCTTCCCCTGTGATTTCCCCCGCCTCGCCTACAATCACAAATGCGTTTGGGTCCACCGCATGCACAATATCATTGACCTTGCACACCTCATAACGCCGCACCGCGCAAAGCAGCATTTCCCCCTCGCGCCCGCTATAAAGGCCGCGGGATTTTAGCGCTGTAACGCCGCGATCGAGCTCGATCAAAATCCGTTGGGCAATTTCCTGGTTTTTTTCTGAAATGATAAACAGCACCTTGCCATTCCCCATATCCGTACCATAGAGGATGGTATCAATCAGCCGGGTTGAGACAAAAATGGTAATCAGCGCATATAATGCGCTTTCCATGCTCTGGAATGCAAAACCTGAAAATGTGATAATAACAAAGTCCACGCCAAGCATGAGCTTTCCCATGGAGAGGTGGCGAAAATGCCGCCCTAACAGGCGCGCCACCATGTCTGTGCCACCCGTAGTCCCACCGCGCATGAAGACCAAAGCAAGGCCTGTTCCCTCCAGCACACCGCCAAATATGGCGGCCAGCATGGGGTTTCCTTCATAGGGGGGCACTACATATCCCATCAGATCAATTGCCGCAGAGGATAACAACGTCGCCACGAAGGTTTTCGCCACCATCTTATAGCCAATTTCCGTAACCGCCCAAAGGAATATCGGGATATTGATGAGGAAAGCAGTCGTACCGATCGGCGTGTGGAACAAATAGTTCAACACGATGGACAAGCCCGTCACCCCTCCAGAGGCAATTTGGTTCGGCGCAGTAAACATTTTCACCGATACTGCATAGACCAAGCTTCCCGCTACAAAAAACAAGATATCCTTGGCAAGCGCTTTGGATCGCTCCTGGCTCCACGAAATCTTCATAGCAACCCCTCCTCTCATGTCAACGGCTCATTTTTCCATCAAATGCTGCCCATCCTCCTCATCCAACGCCTCACATGCAAGCTGAAACAGCTCGCGAAGGCGCTGTAAGTTGCCGGTCAGATAGACATAACCGAACAGCGCTTCAAAGGCCGTGGCCGCATGGTAATCCGCAACCTTGGCATTCTTCGGCACATGCCCCACATGCGCATTCCGTCCGCGGTTGTATACCGCTGCCTCTTCCTCCGTCAGCATGGGAAGAAGCTTTTTGGCCGCGGCAGCCTGGGCGCCGCAGCAGACCTGCTCCACCGAGCGCTTATGCAGCTTGTTAACCGGGCAATTGCCCTGGCAAACCAGCTTTTCCCGTACGAAAAGTTCGAACACACCGTCCCCCACAAACGCCAGCGTCAAAGGGCTAAGCTGTTTTGGGTCGCACTGGGCACCAAATAACCGTTCCAAACGTATCACTCCACAAAATCGAATTCAATTTCATAAATGCTGACGGTATCGCCCTCCTGGATACCCGCATCCCGAAGGGCGTCAATCACGCCAGTCTGGATAAGAACACGCTGGAAATATTGCAGCGATTCGTAATCGTCGAAATTGACGGAGTTGATGACCTGCAACAGCCATTCGCCCTCCACCATATAAATGTTGTCCTGTTTGGTGATCTTGACGGCATTCTTTTCAAAGTCCTCCACCGGCTTCTGCGGCAGGGGCTCCGGCTCATAGCGCTTGACCGGCGGCAGCTTACTCAGCAGCTCGGAGATACGGTTGAGAAGCGGGTCCACATCGTAGCGGATCGCCGCCATGATGGGAAAGAACTCGTATCCCTTGCCCTCCACATAATTCTTAAAGTCCTCAATTTGTTCATCCGTGGCAAGGTCGCACTTATTGCCCGCTACCAGCATGGGACGCTCTGCCAATTCCGGATTGAACTTTTTCAGTTCCGTATTGATGATCTCAAAATCCTGTTTGGGATCGCGGCCTTCGCTTCCTGCAACATCCACAATGTGGACCAAAAGACGGCAGCGGTCCACGTGACGGAGAAACTGGTGCCCCAGCCCAACCCCTTCGCCCGCGCCTTCAATCAGGCCGGGGATGTCCGCCATCACAAAGGAGCGGCCATCTTTCAGCCGCACCACGCCGAGCACCGGTGTAATGGTCGTAAAATGATAGTTGCCAATGGTCGGCTTCGCCTCGCTCACGACGGAAACCAGGGTCGATTTGCCCACATTCGGATAGCCAACCAGCCCGACGTCTGCCAAAAGCTTCAGCTCCAGGATTAGCTCAAAGCTTTCTCCCGGCGTGCCCGGTTTCGCAAAACGCGGCGTCTGACGGGTTGGCGTGGCGAAATGGATATTCCCCCAACCGCCGCGGCCGCCCTTTGCGATGACCTGCGGCTCATCGCTGGAGAGGTCCGCAAGAATGCGTCCGGTCTCGGCTTCCTTGACCAAAGTGCCCCGCGGCACGCGGACGATGAGATCCTTGCCGCTCTTGCCATTGCAGCGCGCACCGCGGCCATTTTCCCCACTCGGGGCTACATATTTGCGCTTATAGCGGAAATCCGCCAGGGTGGAGAGGTTGTCGTCCACTTGGAAGACAACATTGCCGCCCTTTCCGCCGTCGCCGCCGTCCGGCCCGCCGGAGGCCACATACTTTTCCCGATGGAACGCAACGGCTCCATCGCCGCCTTTGCCCGCTTTGACGGTGATTTTTGCATGGTCGATAAACATCTTGTATCACTTCCCTTATATTGGGCTGCCCGTTGGACAGCATAGGGCGTAGATAAATCTTTCCACGCTCCTTCTTTTTGTATACCAATCTCCCCGCAGAAACCGAAAAAATCCCTGCCGAACGGTTCCGGCAGGGATTTGTCATTCTGGTAAAATTACTGCTCCACAGCGTAAACGCTGACCTTTTTGCGGTCGCGGCCCAAACGCTCAAACTTGACGCGGCCATCCACCAATGCAAAGAGGGAATCGTCGGAACCTCTGCCCACGTTCTCGCCCGGATGAATGTGCGTGCCACGCTGCTTGACGAGGATATTGCCCGCCAACACAAACTGGCCGTCTGCGCGCTTCACACCAAGACGCTTGGACTCAGAGTCACGGCCGTTCTTGGTGGAACCCATTCCTTTTTTATGTGCGAACAGCTGAATATTTATCTTCAACATACCTTACACCTCCACATAACTTACATTGATATTTTCTGAATATTGCTCCTCAAGCCCCAACATATGAAGCTTGAAACCCGCGAACAAAACGCGGCAGTCCCTGGCTGCTTTGGCTGGGATACGCACAAGCATGTAGCCTTCTTCGGCTGCCACCTGCGCTTCCACACCGATAATCTCCGTCACCGTGTTGGCCGTCATATATGCCGCGGAGGATACCGCCGCACAGATGATGTCGTTGCCCTCTTCCCCGCTACCGGAATGACCGCTGATGCGGAACCCCACCAAGTCGCCGTCGGGCCTGGTGAAAAATTCAGCGCAGATCATTACGCATTGATGGCTTCAATCTGCACCTTGGTGTAGGGCTGTCTGTGGCCCATCTTGCGCTTTTCACCCTTCTTGGGCTTATAGGTGAAGACCGTGATCTTCTTGGACTTGCCGTTCTTCAAAACCTTACCGGATACGGACGCACCCTCCACATACGGTGCGCCGACCTTGATGTCGCCGTCGTTGTCCAGCATGATGACCTTGAAGTCAACGGTTGCATCTGCTTCCGCAGCAAGCTTCTCGACGAAAATGGTATCGCCAGCCTGGACCTTGTACTGCTTGCCGCCTGTTTCAATCACTGCAAACATGAATTCCTGTTCCTACCTTTACTTTAGTCTCGCTACTATCGGGCGGGAAGACCCACTTATAGCCCGTAATATGCGGCTTACCCATATTAGCATATCCTGTCAAAAAAGTCAATCCTTTTCCCTACTAACTGCGGCGGGAAGCCAAGCTTTTTGCAAAATCCGCCAAAGCTTTTCCTTCTTCCCCAAAGGGCTCCAGTGCACGCACTGCCGTGTGGGTAAGCTCTTTCACGCGCTGTTTTGCCGTTTCCAACCCCAAAAGGGACACATATGTCGACTTCTGGTTTTCCGCATCGCTGCCGGTCGCCTTGCCGAGCGTCGCCGCGTCGCCTTCCACATCCAGGATGTCGTCCACAATCTGGAACGCCAAGCCAATGGCCCGCGCGTAGTGCTCAGCAGCGTCTCTTTGACGTTCATCCGCCCCGGCGAGCGCACAGCCCATCCGCGCAGAGGCCAGAATCAAAGCGCCCGTCTTTTTTTCGTCCATCTCCTGGAGCGTTTCCAGGGAAATGGCTTTGCCCTCGGAGCGCAGATCGATCTCCTGCCCGCCGACCATCCCATGGATGCCCGCCGCGGATGCCAGCTGAAATGCCGCTTCCGCCGCGCAGTCCGCCCCAACCGCCGCGAGGCTCTCCGGGGAAAGCATGGTTGCGAACGCCAGCGTCAACAGGCCGTCCCCTGCCAGCAACGCGGTATCTTCCCCATAGGCTTTGTGATTCGAGGGTTTCCCGCGGCGCAGGTCATCGTTGTCCATGCAGGGGAGATCGTCGTGGATGAGCGAATAGGTGTGAATCATCTCCACTGCGCAGGCAAACGGCAGCGCCGCCTGCACGTCCCCGCCGCACAGCCGGCAGAACTCCAAAACGAGCGTTGGCCGCACGCGCTTGCCGCCGTCCAAAAGGCTGTAGCGCATGGCCTCAATCAACCGCTCATACCGGCAGTGTTCCTTTGGGAGAAGTTCCTCCAATTTTTGCTCGATCATGGGAAGATATGTGTCAAGCTTCATGCCTGTTCCTCCTTTTCCAGCGTAGAGAGTTGGGTGATCTTTTGCTCTGCCTGTTTCAGTTTCTCATAACAGAGTGTTGCCAGGGCGGACCCCTCTTCAAACAATTTCATGGAGGAATCCAACGATTCTCCCCCCTCTTCCAGCTGTTTGACAATTTCGTCCAGCCGGGTGACCGCAGCCTCAAACGTCGTCGCCTTTTTTGCCATCTCCCGATTCCTCCTGTTCTGAAAAACGTTCTGTCCGTTCGACCAAACATGCAATCTGTCCATCCAAAAGCCGCAGGGAGAGCTTGTCCCCCTTTTGCGCCTGCTCCACGCTGGAAACGACTTCACCGCCCGCGGCACTGGCGATTGCATAACCGCGGGAAAGCACTTGCAGCGGGCTCAGCGCGTGCAGCCGACCACTGAGTGCAGCCAACCGCGCTTCATCCTCCGTCAGCCTTCGTTTGATGCCGTCGGAAAGCCGCGTGAACAACTCGTCGATGCGCATGCGCTGGACCGCCAGAAGTTCTTGTGGATTGCGCAGGACGCGGCTACCCGCCAGGGAATCCACCTGCTGGCGCAGCTGTTCTACCCTTGCGCGCAGCAACGAGGCCATCCGCGCCTCCTGATTTCGGATGGTGGAAAGCCAATCCGCTTGATCCGGCACGGCCAGCTCCGCCGCGGCCGAGGGGGTTGGCGCGCGCAGGTCCGCTACGAAGTCGCAGATTGTAAAGTCCGTCTCGTGCCCCACCGCGGAGATCACCGGGATTTTGGATGCGGCCACTGCGCGCGCAAGCGCCTCCTCGTTGAAGGGCCAGAGGTCCTCCAGCGCCCCCCCGCCGCGTCCCAGGATGATGACATCCGCACAGCGGAGACGGTTCATCCGCTTTAAAGCGTCGATCAGCTGCGGCGCCGCGCCTTCCCCCTGCACCAACACAGGGCAGAATATGACCTCCGCCAACGGCCACCGCCTAGCCAAAATGGTCACAATGTCGTGCACCGCCGCGCCGGTTGGGGAGGTAATCACGCCGATGCGCGTGGGAAAGGGCGGCAGCGGTTTTTTTCGGTCCGCGCGGAACAGCCCCTCGGCGCCCAGTTTTTCTTTGAGCTGTTCAAAAGCCAAATTTAAAGCGCCCACGCCATCCGGCTGTAGATCTTCAATGTAAAGCTGATACTGGCCGGTGGGCTCATATACGCCAATATGCCCGCGCGCAATCACTTTCATGCCATCCTCGGGCAAAAAACGCAAGCGCCGCGCATAGGTGGCGAACATAACCGATTTCACCACGCTCTTCTCATCCTTCAGCGAGAGATAAAAATGTCCGGACCGGTAGTGATTGGTAAAATTCGAAATCTCCCCGCTGACGAAGACGCTTGTGAGGTTTGGGTCCCCCTCCAGCAGGGATTTGATATACGTATTCAATTGTGTAACGGTCAAAAGCACCGGTTCCACCATCGTCCGATTCCTCCCGGAGATCCAGAATTCCAAAGTCCGTCTAGCATGCGCCGCAGCGTTTCATCTCGGTGAGCACGGCGATGCCGGCCGCGTTGTCGCTGGAAAACGCGGGCTCCGCAAACACTGCGCCGTATTTTTCCGTAAGCGCCTCTCGAATGAGACGGTTGGACATCACGCCGCCCGCAAACAGCATCGGCAATCCGCCGTACTCTTTTTGCAACGCGGAGGCCATGCCGTCCAACGCCGCCAGGATGGAAAGGAGGCAATAGCGCGCCACGTCCTCCTGCGGGCTGCCATGATCGAGCATTTTCCTGCATTGGTTCTCCACGCCGGAGAGGGAACAATCCGCCCCCTTCATAGACGGACGGATTTTAAACGAAGCATCCGACTGCAACGCCAATTCCTCCAGGAATTTCCCCGCGGGAAACGGCAGCCCTAGCATTCCGCCCACGCGGTCAACCGCTTGTCCCCCTTTTAAGTCGAGCGAACGCGCGACGATCTCCGCTTGGAAAAGATGCTCCTGGTCCGGCGTAACCCGCACCGCCTCGGTGGTTCCGCCGGAGACATGGAACGCCAAAAACGGCTCCTGCAAAAAGGAAAGTTTCCCCGCGGAATAGAGCGCCGCCGCAATATGCCCCGCCTGATGGGAGAACGAAAAGAAAGGCACGGAAAGCGCCGTTGCCACCGCCTTCGCCGTGCCTATTCCCACTGTGAAACAGGGCATATAAGAGTCCTCCTGGTCGCGTGGACGCGCGGACGCCCCCACCGCTTCGATTGCACCTTCGCCGCCAGCTCCGTGGAACAGCCGTTCCAGGATCTGAGGAAGTTGCTGCACGTGGTGGAAAACGGCGTCGCTCTGCCGCAGGCCAAGTTCGCCTTTCCGCACCGGCAGCAACTGCTTTTCCTGCCGGATCTCGCCGCCGGTATAGAGCGCAGCGGAGGTCGTGTAGTTGCTCGTATCGATGCCCAGAACCTTATGCATGTTTTTCACCGAATTCCTTTGCAACCGATCCAAGGACCCCGTTGACAAATGGAGCGTCCTCCGCTGTCCCATATTTCTTTGCGAGGTCGACCGCCTCGTTGATCGAAACGCTGACCGGGATCTCGTCTTCAAACAAAATCTCGTAAATCGCCAGGCGCAATAGGGACAGGGAAACCTTTGACAGGCGGTTCATCTTCCAGCCCCGGATATTCTTCTCAATCTGTGCGTCGATCTCCGCCTCATGCTGCTCCGCACCCTCGGCAAGGCGCTCTGCAAAATCGTCTACAATCATATCCTTGGACAAACCGGCCGCGTCGATGATCCGGCTGACCGACTCCCGGTTGATGGTTCTTTCAAAGGTCAGGGCAAACGCCTGCTCTCTGGCTTCGCTTCGTTTCATAAGCTTCCTCCGCGTAACTTGTCAAAATAAGAAACCCTCCACGATTGTGGAGGGTTCAAAAGGTTCGTTCGGTTTTCAAACTTCCACGCGGTTATTATACCACAGTCTGGAAGAAAAGCACAAGGGAGCCGCAGAAGAAATCCTACTGGTTCTCCACAATTTTGATCTTATCGTAGGTGACGCCCGCCTGCCCAGCCACAATGTCCTTGATGACCACCGCGTTGTTCGGGTCCGATTCCTTGACCTTCACCACCACATTGCATTCCCCGTTTTGCAGGAATACCACGCAGTCCTCAAACCCTTTGGCCTTGATGAGGTTCTCGATGTTGCTCTCTTTCAGGACATTCTGCGCCACGACCGCCGCCTGTGCAACCGCATCTTTCTTGGCCGCGTCGCTCTGTTCCGCGTCCTGTAAGACCTTTTCCAGCAGCTCTACCGCCTCATCCCGCGCCTTTTGACGGCTCAAGCGCGCCTGTGTGAAATAATCGTTTGCATCCGTGCTCTGTCCCGCCTCGGAGGAAACCGGTGCGCTGGACGACTCTGCCGGCGCCGAGGAGGACGGCACGGAGGCATTGACCAGTTGTGCTTCTCCGAGTTCCTTCTGCGAGGTGACCGTATTCGTTGCAAGCAGTTGATTATCCCCTGAGAATTGCCAATTCAAATAGACGGCTGCCCCCAGCGCGACGACCAAGGCCGCAAGAACAAGCTGACGTTTTCCAATACCCATACGTATGTACTCCTCCTGTTGTTAATTTTCGCCCTGTATTGCAACGCCGGGCACAGCAGTGATCCGGCCGGGCCTACCCTGTATCCGCGGCTTTGACCACGCAGACCCGGACCGATGTGATATCCAGCGCCGTGGTCACAGCATCGATCACGCGCTGTTGCACCACCGGATCGTCCCCGCCGTCGCACACCACTACCACCCCCTTGACAACCGGCTGCACCTCGGTCACGGCCAGCGCCCGCTGGGAGCCATCGGCGTCTTTCACCAGGATGTAGTTGGTTTCTGTGCTGTTGTTGGAGCCGCGATCCTCAGTGGTCTGGGTGCTGCGTTTTTCCTCCTGTGCATACACCTGTTCCGCGCTGCGTTCCACCGTCACCATCACCTTGGCGTTGCCCGCCCCTTGAATGTTGGTGACCAATTCGGCAAGGCTCTGCTCCAGCTCCTGCGTATACGCCTGCGCGGACTGCGCCGCCGGTTGAGAGGACGCCTCCTGCGTCTCCTCCTTTCCCGGGCTGAACAGCCCGGACAGAAAGATCAGCGCAATGCCCGCCACCCCTGCGATCACAACCCATTTGCGGCAGGTTTCGTTCTCCGCAAACTTTTCAAACCAACTCTTTTCTTCACGATCCTTCGTCGCCATGCGCCGTTACCTCCACTTCCAGCCCAAGCGTCTCCCGCAGATGCGCTTGCGCTCGGGCGCAGTCCCCGCCGTATTCTTCGGCCAGCGTGACCTCCACCCTGTTAATACCTATGCTGTTGTCCGCGTTTGTATCCATCCACACCACAACTTTTTCACTTTTTATGTCCATTCTGCTCAGCTCTGCCGCAACGAGGTTCTCAATACTGGCACGCGCCGCGGTCTCCATCTGGTTTTCCACTGTGCTTTGCAATTGGGTATTCTCCTGTACTTGCCCTTCGATGGGGAAAGTCCAGGCGATCTGCATCCCCAGGTTTTTCAAGGGCATGGCCAGCGCGCAAAGGACAAACGCCCCGAGCACAAGCTTTACCATCCGTTCCATTGCGCCGCTCGGCGCCAATCCCTGTAACAGGGCGGCCGCTAAAGCCGCCAGGCAGATGGCCGCGCTCCATTCGCGGACCGCCCCCATCATCCTCCCCCCTTTCCCATCAGCAGTACAATCGCTGTAGAAACCGTCAGGATGGTCATACAGCACAGCACAATCGCCAAAATCAACTCGACCGCTTTGGCAACCGCCCGCAACAGCGAGGTGATCTCCTTAAGCTCAAAGACATCCCCCGCCCCTGCACAGACGTTGAGCGTCACCATCCAAAGCAGGCATTGCAGGATGACGGGCAAAAAGATCAGTGCGCCCGCCAGAAGGCCAAAGGCTCCCACGCCGGATTTCAGCAGCTTTACACAGCCGGTCACCGTTTGTAAAGCGTCTCCCAAAGCGCTCCCCACCACGGGTACAAAACTGCTGACCACAAATTTGGCAGCCTTTGCCGTCGTCTCATCCATGGAGGACGCCACGATGCTATGTACCGTCAGCAAGCCGGCGAAGACCGTCATGCAAAAGCCGAGCACCCATTTGACCACCTTGTGAAACGCGTTGCAGATGCCGCTCAGGTTTACCCCTGGGGAAATAGCAGACACAATGGAGAGGGCCAGAAAAATGTTGAGGCAGGGGACCAAAATGCTGGCAGAAAGGATGGAAATGACATTCCCGACCGCCATCATCAGTAAATTGTACGATCCTGCGGAGACGGGCTGCCCTGCGGCCAGCATGATTCCGGCGAGGACCGGCACACAGGCCAGAAGAAAGCCCGCTGCGGCCTGCACCACCTGTGCCGCATGTTCAATGCATGCCACCACTGGCCCCACCACCGTGGTACACACGCAGAGCGCGCCAACCATGCCGATCACTCCGCCGAGCGGCTTTTCCCCCAGGGACAGTTTCATCCCATTGCATAGAGCGCAAAGCAACATAACGGCAATGACCGAGGCCGCCGCTTGCAGCGGCCCTCGGGCGTTTTCCTGCGCCATGCCGCCGATTTCCGAAAAGAGAGCCTCCGGCGTGATCGAAGTCAACGCCTGCCAATCCGTCCCGTCAATTCCGAGTTCCTCAAGCGTATGTTGCGTCTCCTGCGGAAGCTGCTCCGGCAAGTCGGCCGCACCGCTCTCTTCCAATTGTTCCGTATAGTAGTCCTCCGTCGATTCCGCCCACGCAATGGGCGCAAACAACACCGTTAGGACGAGCGCCAACGCCAGGCAAACCATCCGTTTCAATCGACATCCATCCTTTTTCTATCCGCCGATCAGCCCAAGGGCCGTCTGCGCAATATCCTCAAACAGCGGCAGGGAGAGCACAAGAATGGAGATCTTCCCTGCAAGTTCCACCTTGGACGCCAGGGCGCTCTCCCCGGCGTCCCGGCAGGAATCGGCCGCAAACTGCGCCAAGAAACAGATGCCCAGCGTCTTAAACAGAATCAATCCATACTCCTGTGTGAGCCCCACCCCCGAAAGCAGGGTCGTGATCTCCCGAACCGCCGGAGAGATATTCCGCAGGATCTCCACCAGGATCACCACCCCGGCGATGATGCTGATGATGACCGCATATTCCTGGTTATACCGCTTGAGTGTCACCGCGAAGATTGCTGCAATCAGCGCCGTGCCCACAATGCCGATGATGTTCATCCCCGCACCTCCCCACTGGGGCAGATCCATTGCACCGTCACAGCCCGAAAATGGATTTGATGGACTGGAACAGCACGTCGATCTGCTGGATAATCATCATCAGTACGACAATCAACCCGGCCAGCGTCGTCATCATGGCCTGTTCCTCCCTTCCGGAGCGAACCAAAAGCTGGTTGAGCACGGCGACGATGATGCCAATCGCGGCAATTCGAAAGATCAGATCCACATCCATTTTCTTTTCCTCCCCATCGCCCTGGTTCGAACCAGGGCTGTGTTTGATATTCCGCCGTTCAGCATAGGAATAAAGCGACGGCAATGCCTGAAAACGATCCCAGCATCAGGTAGAGCTTTCCTTTGCGTGCCTTTTCCTGCCGCGCACGCTCCAACCGGTCTTGGAACAGCTCCGCGTACAGGCGGCAATGAGAAAGCTGCCCTTCCACGTCGCTGGCCCCAAAGCCGCTCCCAAAGTCGCGCAACAAGGTCTGGTCCTCCTCGGTCAGGCCCGTCCCCTTCGCCCCTGTGCGCACCCCCTCTTCCCAGGCGGTATGGAAATCCTCCCCCGCTTTATAACGAGCCGCACACTGCTGCAAAAATGCAAGACTACTCCCATGCCTCTGGATGATCTCCACAACGGACGCCGCTGAATAGCGGATCTCCGTCTGCGCCGCGTTCAGGAAACGCAGCATCTCCTCAAGCTGTGCAACCCTCTGCGAGAGCCTATGCGACTGTACATATCCCGCTATGGTCCCGGCCGCGATCAGCAACAGAATTCCCAGAACCTTGAGCAAGCAACTCACCTGCCTTGTATACCTCCGCCACACGGCCGGGTTCCCGGCTTCCTTCCAGGAGCACCACATAGCCAAACGCCCCGGTATGAAGGAGGCTGACCGCCTGCTGCCGGCGCAGAAGTTCCCGCACATTTCCCGCATGGACGCTTGAAATCATGCCGACGCCCGCATTCAGGCCCTGGGCGGCGGCTTCCACATCGGCCAGACCTCCCAGCTCGTCACAGATGATAAACTCCGGGGAAAGTGACCGGATGGCTTGAAGAATCCCTTCCCCCTTTGGATAACCGTCCAGTACATCACAGCAAGGCCCCAAATCGTTTTGCGGCACCCCGCGATACGTCCCCGCCAGTTCCCCGCGTTCATCCACCACCGCCACCTTTCGCACATCTCCGCACAGGCCGGAGGACAGCTGCCTGGCCATGTCGCGCAGAATGGTTGTTTTTCCGCTGGCAGGCGCCCCGGCAATCAGCACCCCTTCCCGCAGATTCTTCCCCACCGCTTGCAGCACGGCGCTGGCGCATCCATACACCTGGCGCGCAATGCGGATATTGATGGAGCTGATGTCCCGCAGGCTGCCGATGCTTCCGTTGGAGATCACCGCCGTCCCGCAAAGGCCCACGCGATGCCCGCCGCTGAGGGTGATAAAGCCGTTCTTGATCTCATTTTGGTGGCTGTATACCGAATAGCTACAGATTCCCCGGAAGGTCTCATCGATGTCCTCGCGGGTTGCCCGCATCCCGTCCGGCTCTGGCCGGCAGGAAGGCCGTCCGTTCCGATTCAAAAAATATACGCCGCCCGTACAACAGATGGAGACCGGCTGGTTGACCCGGAAGCGGATCTCCTGCGCCTGCTCCTTCATGTCGGTCGGCAGCAGGAACAGATAGTTCCGCAGACGGTCGCAGACCGCACGCGCCGCCGAATCGAATCTGCTTTCATAGTTGTTTTCCATCTCTTGTCCTCCTTTCCATACATATCTATGGACAAGGGCCACTTCTTAGAACAAAAAAGGCCCTCGGAAGGAAAATCCCTCCGAGGGCACAACCCAAACACTTTATCATTCTGTTCTTTCTATTGGTCAAATCGCCGTATGCAAAACAAACGATTCGATCGCCTCGCGCGTCCCCTGCACCGACCCTTGGACCAGCGCGGCCTTTCCACCGCCGCGGCCAGCAAACGCCTGGTTGAGCGCTTTTCCCAACGGCCGGACGTCCTCCTGGCCTGCAACGGCATATTTCCAGCCTTCTGCATCGCTTCCAGAGAACACCGCCGCCAGCCCAGCGCGCTCCGCAAGGGCCAGGCAAAAATGGCGCAGGCTGTCCGGGGACAATCCCTCTTCAAAGAAGCAAACACGCTCCTGCCCCTCCGGTACAGCCGCGGCTTTTTGCGTAAAAATCTCCTGTTGCAGCTGGTAGACCTGTTGGCGCAGGCCGTCCCGCTCAGCGAGTAAGCGCTCGACCGCATCAACTACTTCCTCCGGCTTTGCGGAGAGCAGGACCGAAATCGCCGTGACGCTCTTGAGCTTTTCATCGTAGTCTTGAATCGCCCGACTGCCGAATTGAAGCGTCACGCGGACGCCGCCCTTATAGCGCTGCACGGAAAGCACTTTGATCGCGCCCACCTCCCCGGTGTGCGCCGTGTGCAGGCCGCAGCAGGCGCAACAATCGTACCCAGGCACCGTCACGATCCGGACCTCCCCGGTCAGCTCCTTTTTGCTGCGGTAATCGATCTGCGCCAGCTTCTCTTTGGGCGGGCATTCCGCCAGAATCGGCAGATTTTCGTAAATTGCTTGGTTGGCCAAACGTTCCACCTGGGCCATCTGCTCCGCAGAGAGCTCCCCATTAAAATCGACCGTAACGGCCTGCGCCCCCATGTGGAACCCCACATTGTCCAAATGGAACAGGCGATGCGTGATCCCGGAAACGATATGCTCCCCGGTATGCTGCTGCATAAACAAAAAGCGTCGCGGCCAGTCGATTGTCCCTTCCACATTCGTTCCCACCGCAAGCGGGCGGTCCGTAGTATGTAACAAATTTCCATCCTTTTCTTGGACATCCAACACCTTGGCATCGCCAAGTGTGCCGTGGTCCGCAGGCTGCCCGCCGCCCTCCGGATAAAACGCGGTCCGGTCGAGCGTGACAACATAGCTATCTTTTTGCGCTTCACAGCTGGTGACAACCGCTGTAAACTGCTGTAAATAGGCGTCCTCATAATAAAGCCGCTGCGTCGGCATTGTTTCCATTGCGGTTTTCCTCCTCAGATTTCCATTTCGTCCATCAGGCTGCGCATAGCCAGGATCGTCTTTTGGATCAACTCTTCCAGCGGCCAACCGAGCATATCCGCGCCCGCTTGGATCACTTCACGCGAACAACCTGCGGCAAAATTGAGGGTCTTAAACTTCTTCTTGACCGATTTCACTTCCAGGTCAGAAACGCTCTTCGAAGGGCGCATCAAGGCCACTGCGCCGATCAACCCCGTGAGCTCATCGGTCGCATAGAGGACCTTTTCCATGATGTGCTCCGGCCGGATGTCCACCGCCGGATATGCATGGCTGGCTGTTGCGCGGATGATGCGCTCGTCGATGCCGTTTTCCCGCATGATCTCCTGGCTCTTGATGCAATGCTGCTCCGGGTACTTCTCAAAATCGAGGTCGTGCAGCAGGCCGACCACTTTCCAAAAGTCCACTTCGTCCGGGGCCAGCTCCTTTGCAAACCATCCCATTACCCCTGATACAATTTTCCCGTGCCGGAGATGGAAGGCATCCTGGTTATATTGTTCCAATAGCGTTTGCGCCTGTTCCAGTGTTGGTATCATGGTTTTTTCGTCCTTTCTATTTGTTTACTGGCGGAGTGACCGCCCATTTCAAACAATGTTCCTGTTTGCCGCCGAACACATGGTACCCTTCCATAAGATCGTTCAGTGGGGCGCGGTGGGTAATCAGGAAATCCGTGTTCAATTTTCCACACGCGATGAGCTTCATCAGCCGGTCGCAATGGACAGCGTCCACGCCGCCCGTCTTAAAGATCAAATTTTTTCCATACATGTTTGGGAGCGGAAACGGCTGTGCCTGCTCGTACATGGCGACCAGGGCCACCACGGAATTCGGCCTGGCGATCTGCCACGCCGTCTGGAAGGTATCCGCACCGCCCGCCGCTTCGATCACAGCGTCCGCGCCGCGTCCCTGCGTCAAAGCGTGCACCGCCTCCTCTGCGGATTCTGCGGAAGGATTGATCGTATATGTAGCGAGCCCCAACCGCTTTGCAAGCTCCAGCCTGTGCGCGTCAATATCCAATAGGATGACATCCCCCGCGCCAAACAAACCCGCACACATGGCGGCACAAAGCCCTACCGGTCCAGCGCCGATCACGGCGACCGTATCCCCCGGCTGAATTTCCGCCAGCTCCGCGCCGAAATACCCGCTGGATAGAATATCTCCCAAAAACAACGCATTGTCGTCGGTCACATGGTCTGGGATTGGGGTAAGCCCTGTATCCGCATATGGCACGCGGACATATTCCGCTTGGCAGCCGTCGATCCGGCAGCCGAGTTCCCAGCCGCCATGCGTACAGTTGTTGATAAACCCTTTGCGGCAAAACCAACAGTCCCCGCAAAAGGTGATGCAGTTGGCCGCAACACGCTCGCCCACCTTGCGCTTTTTTACGCCTTCCCCAACGGAGACAATCTCTCCGACAAACTCATGCCCCAACACTGTTCCCGGTACGGCCCGCGGGACCGCTCCGTTCAAGATGTGCAGGTCGCTGGTGCAAATCGTCGAAAGGGTCACTTTTACTATTGCATCGCCCGGCTCTTTCAACACGGGGACGGGGCGCTCCTCCAAACGCAGGTCGCCCAACCCGTGATAAACTGCCGCCAACATGGTCTTTTGCATGATGCTCCTCCTATTCTCCTATATAAGTAAATCGCTGAAACGTCTTTCCATCCCGCTCCACGGTTTCATTCCACATGGAGGCCGGGCGTACCCAGATCCCCCGCTCCCCATAGAGCGCCTGATAGACCACCATTTCCTCGCCGGTCTCAGAATGACGTGCCATACAAAACACTCGATATTCGCCGCCCTTAAAATGGCGGTATTTTCCCGGGCGAATTTGTTCCATGGTCCACTCCCTCCCATTCACTTTCCATTTTCTTCATTGAATTACATCTTTTCCTCTCGATTTGCTTGACTTTTTTTCCCAACCCTCGTATATTGGAGGGGAGTCCTTTTCTTTAGAAAAGGACCCCTTGGATTGTATCACGGCGCGCCATCTCCTGGTCGATGCCGCCCAATACGGCGATTTTATCCAGGCTCCACAAGGGCGCCAGCAGCATTTCGCGCTGCCCGTCCCCGGTCACGCGCTCGATCACCGTCTCCGGTGGCAAACGCTCCAGCTGGGAACAGACCGTGCAAATGTAGGCTTCCCGCGTCATGGGCTCCAGTTTCCCGGCGGTGAATTCCTCTGCAAGAGGCGTTCCGCGCAGGATGTGCAAGAGATGCAGCTTTACGGCGTCCGGCCTCAATCGGCCGACCGCACGCGCTGTCTCCAACATCATGGATTGCGTCTCCCCCGGAAGGCCGTCGATCAGATGGACACAAACGCGGATACCATGGCCTTTTAGAATTTGGTAGGCGTGAAGGAACTCTGCATAGGAGTGCCCCCGGTGGATCCTCTCCGCTGTCCCGTCGTGGATGGTCTGTAGGCCAAGCTCAACGGTGAGGTAAGTCTGCTGGGAGAGCTGCGCGAGATACGCGACCGTTTCTTTTGGAAGGGCATCCGCGCGCGTTGCAATGCTCAGCCCGCACACGCCGTCCACCGAAAGCGCCTCCTCGTACTTCCTTTTCAGGGTATCCAACGGCGCATAGGTGTTGGTGTGCGCTTGAAAATAGGCAATCACAGGGGCGTCTTTCCATTTTGAATGGATACGGGCCTGCTCCTGCCGTACCTGATCGGAAACGGAGAGCGACGGCCCTGGTGCAAATGCACCGCTTCCACCCTGGCAATAGGTACAGCCGCCGGTTCCCCGCGTCCCGTCTAAATTCGGACACGTAAAACCGGCGTCGATCGAAGCTTTAAAAACCCGCCTTCCGAATCGCTTTTTCAGGTGATATGCGAGCGTGTGATACCGTTTATTGTCATCCGCATACGGAAATGGATGCTCCATTTCTTTCCCTCTTTGCACTCAAAATATCTTTGCAACCTCTCCACATGTAAGATTTCTTTAAGAAATTCGTGGGTAGACTTGTAAGATTTTACTTGTAGAATAGCACGCAGAATCAAAAAGTGCAAGGGGCGTATCAATATGACGAAAGAAGGACCACTTTGTTGCAATACTTCGTTTTCCCATTCCAAGGACAAGCCGGAAAAGCCTGTCCAACAGGCGGAAGATGCTGCGTATCTGCGGCGCAGGCGTATTGTCAGCCTTATATCTCTCATTGGGTTTGTGATCTTTTCCATCGTATTTGCCGCTACAATCGGGCAAAAACTGATTGAATTCTTGGCGGACGGCAAGGCTTTTCGCGCATGGGTGGAGCAGCAAGGGATTCTAGGCCCGCTTACGCTGGTCGGAATCATGGTGTTACAGGTTGTAATTGCGATCATCCCCGGGGAAGCCGTGGAAATCGGCGCTGGGTATGCTTTTGGCGCAATCCCCGGCATGCTTCTCTGTTTGGTAGGCGCGGCGTTGGGTTCCGTGATCATCTATGGTTTGACGAAACAGTTCGGCATCCGGATGGTAGAGGCCTTCGTTTCGCGTGAAAAGATCCAGTCCTTGAAATTTCTTCAGAACACAAAAAAGTTAAATATCCTTATTTTTATATTATTTTTTATACCCGGTACGCCGAAGGATCTCTTTACCTATTTCATCGGACTGACCCCGATGAAATTGCGCACCTTTTTGATCCTTTCGAGCATCGCCCGCATTCCGTCCGTCATTTCCTCCACCATCGGCGGAGAGGCGCTCGGCCTGCAAAACTATACCTTTGCAATTGTCGTCTTTATCCTTACCGCGGCCATCAGTGGAATTGGCCTTTTAATCTATCGGAAAATTACTATACATTCAGCTGGAAAGAGGGAAAATCAATGAATTGGCAGCTCCTGATCAGCAACCGGATTATCAATGTGGGGTTTATTTCCTGGATGCTCTCCCAATTGATTAAAACGGGCATATTCTTATTGCAAAACAAGAAAATCAACCTAAAACGGTTGTCTGAATCGGGTGGGATGCCCAGCGCTCACTCTGCGTTGGGGTGCTCTGTGGCAATTGCTACGGTACAGGAGGTCGGCTTTGCCTCCCCCATCGCCGCGCTTGCCCTATCGTTCGCCGCCGTTGTCCTATACGATGCAATGGGCGTGCGGCGCGCAGCGGGAGAACAGGCAAAGGCGATCAACCAGATCACAGAATATCTGGGAGAAACAGACAAAACGGGAAAAATGGCAGAAATCAAAGAATCCATTGGAACCTTGGAAGTTTCCTTAGGGCATACGCCGTTTGAAGTGTTATGCGGCGCGCTATTGGGCATCTGCGTGGCATTGCTTTCCGCATAAACGAACCGGGCACTGAAAAAGGAATTGTTTCAGTGCCCGGTCTTTTTGTTTATAATTGCCTCTTACTGTACACCTAGCTATAAAAGACGAACAGCCCCCGCGACGCTTTCATAGCGAAGCGGGGGCGTCGCTTTAAACGCACAAATCGTGCAATGTCCCAAACGTATACCCTTCTGCTTCCCATTTACACAAGAGTTCATCGAGAATCTCCGCGTTTGTCTTGGAAGTACTGTGCAACAGGACGACCGCTCCCGGATGGATGCGTGGGAGCAATTTACTGAACGCCTCCTCTTTGTTTGGCTGCTGATCCACATACCAGTCCACATAGGCCAGGCTCCAGAAAACGGTCTTATAGCCCAGTTCCTGGGCCTGTTTCAAATTGCTCTCGCTGTATTTCCCCTGGGGTGGGCGATAGAATTTTTCCATCTCCTGGCCGGTGGTCTCTTTATAAAGCGCCTCTAAGGAGGTTATTTCTTTCTTAAAATCTTCCATTGCAGAAATCTTCGACATATCCGGATGATGGTACGTATGGTTTCCAACAATGTGCCCCTCTGCGACCATCCGTTTGACCAGATCAGGGCTGGTCTCAATATAATTTCCGACCACAAAGAACGCGGCTTTCACGTTGTGCTTTTTTAAGGTATCCAAAATTGCCGGGGTATACCCGTTTTCATATCCTGCATCAAAGGTGAGGTAAATCGTTTTCTGTGAAGGGTCCCCTGCATAGTAAGCGTCGTATTGCTTTAAAGATGCAGCAGAGGCATTGCCGACCGGCGTTTTCCCCTCCTCCTGAAAGCTCAATCCCCAGTTGGTATTCGCCGAGGCGGATGCCGCGACGCTTGCATCTGTAACATGATGAAAAATCCCTGGCACCGCTGCCAAGAGCAGCAGGCAGAGCAGACCAGCCAGAATCCACTTTTTCCGAAGCACAATGACCATATCTTCCACCGCCATTCTTGAAATCGATCATTCGCCTTACAACCGGCGCACAAATGGAATGGGATGCGGCAATTGAGGACGGAAAAGCCGCATCCCAATAGGAAGCCTGTCATTCCTATTTCCATATCTGTCATTTTATAGATATGCGCGAATTACCGGGTTCATGCCTTCCTTGCTTTTAAAAATGCCCAGAACGAGTAGGGCTTTCCACCAAAATCAAAAAGTGCCTTCCTATCCAAACGATAAGAAGGCACTCTATATCTATACAATTCATCCGAAGATACGTTGCTTTTACCCCTCAACCTCCCCCATAGAGGTCTCAGGAAAAACGTATCCCTGGAAGTCCAAAAATATGCAAACGCCCGCTTGGCAACTAAGCATCCAGAGCGTTTCCAAAGAATTTGTCATGCACCGCAGCAACCGCTTTATCCGCATCCTTGCTGTCGATCAGGACGGAGATCTTGATTTCACTGGTAGAGATCATCTTGATGTTGATGTTTGCCTCATAGAGGGCCTCAAACATCTCTGCGGCGATGCCCGGATGGGTTTCCATCCCCGCGCCAACCGCGGAAACCTTGGCAACATTTTCGTCATAGACCACGCTGGTGGCGCCGATCAGATCCACATAGGGGTTCAGCAGATCAATAGTCTCCTTGAGATTGTCATGGCTGACGGTGAAGCTGATGTCCTTCGTTCCGTTTCTGCCGATGGACTGCAAAATAATATCGACATTGATATTCTTAGCGGCCAACTTTGAGAAAATCTTAAAGGCAAGGCCCGGACGGTCCGGCACGCCAATGATTGATACACGTGCGACATCCTCGTCCTTTGCAATTCCGCTAATCATCATTTTTTCCACTTTGGTTGCCTCCTTCACAATGGTGCCCTTCGCCTTTGTCAGGCTGGAAAGTACCTCAAGCTCAATATTGTATTTCTTCGCCATCTCTACGGAACGATTGTTCAAAACCTGCGCGCCCAAAGAAGCAAGCTCCAGCATTTCGTCGTAAGAGATCACGCTCAACTTCCGCGCACCCTTCACTTTGCGCGGATCAGCCGTGAATACGCCTTCCACATCGGTGTAAATCTGGCAGAGGTCGGCATTCATGACCGCTGCAATCGCCACCGCACTGGTATCCGAACCGCCGCGTCCCAAGGTCGTCATATCGTCGTAGCGGTTGACCCCCTGGAATCCTGTCACGACCACGATATTTCTCTTGTCAATCTCCTTTTTAATGCGGTCCGGCGTCACGCGCTTAATCCGCGCCGTCCCATAGGCGGAGCTGGTATAAAAGCCGGCCTGCCATCCCAGCAGGGAAACCACCGGGAAGCCCAATTTCTCAATCGCCATCGCCAGCAGGGAAGCAGAGATCTGTTCGCCAGAGGTCAGCAGCATATCCATCTCACGCTTCGAGGCATTGGGATTGATTTCATTTGCTTTGGCAATCAGGTCGTCCGTAGTATCGCCTTGTGCAGAAACCACCACGACCACGTCATTGCCCTGCTTATATGTTTGGGTAACGATGTTGGCCACATTGAACAGGCGTTCGGCGTTTGCAACGGAAGTGCCGCCGAATTTTTGAACGATAAGGCTCATTGGTTTATCCTCCATCTCTCTATCAATAAAAGTACGTGAAGCGCCATCCCGTTCAGGATAACGTCTCAAAGCAAAAGCAAAGAGCTTCCTCGAGAGAAGCCGGAAAAAGGCACACGATTCTCCCGAACAAAGCTTTTATTCGATTGAAATTTGCGCCCCTTTGGAATCCGCATTCAAAATACGGATCTGCCAACCGGTGATCCCTTTTTCTTCCAGATGGCTGGCCGCATATTTGACAAAATTGTCCGTATCCGCCACATCAATCATGGAGATAATCGTGGGGCCGGCGCCGCTGACATAGGTGCCAAGGGAACCCAATTCATAGCTCAAGCGGAATACGCTGTCCAAATGGTCGATCAAGCCGGAACGATACGGCTGATGGATCTTATCCTGCACCGCTACACGCAAATTTTCCAATTTACCGGAGAACAAGGATGCCGTCATCAACGCGGAACGCGAAAGGTTATATACGGCGTCCGCACGGGCGTATGTCTCCGGAAGCACCGAACGGGCCTTCTCCGTTTTGAGTTCAAACGGCGGGATAAACAGGGCAAAGCGAATCTTTTCGGAGACTGGGACGCTCACGCTGTAGACGCGGCCCGCCTCAATGGCAGAAGCAACCAGACCTCCCTCAATGGCAGGGGTCGTGTTGTCCGGATGGCCTTCAATTTCCGCCGCCAGGTTGATCAACTCCGTTGTGCTGAGGGGACTTCCCAGCAGGCGGTTCGCTCCTAAAATACCTGCCACAATGCAGGCGGAGCTGCTCCCCAGGCCGCGCGCCATGGGGATGTCGTTTTGTTGAATCAATTTCAGGCCGGGAAGCTTGCGCCCACATTTCTCATAGACCTGCCTCGCCGCCCAAAAGATGAGGTTGTTCTCATCCGTGGGGATCTTTACGTCATCTTTGGAGGAAATATCCAGGGTATCGGACTCCTCCATCCAGACCTGATTGTACATCGTCAGTGCGATCCCAAGGGAATCAAAGCCAGAGCCCAAGTTGGCGCTGGTTGCCGGAATCTGTATTCTTATCATGCTCTACGACTCTCCTATATTCTATATGTCATTTACAGTTCTCCGATGCGGATGGTATTCTCGATGGCCACGCCCAGCTCGGAAAGCTTCTTCAGCTTCTCCACAATGGCACGCTCCGGCATGGTTTCCGTGACAAAGGCGATTTCGCCAGCAGGTGCATTCTTGCGCGTCAAATGGTTGATCTTCCCCAAGAGATGGTTGGCATTGCCAAGGGCAAGTGCCTCGTTGTCCGTATGCGCGCGTACGTACATGCTCACCTTATCATCGAGATAATCCTCCACATAATCCGGGCTTCCTTCTCCCCAGAAGAGGTACTTTCTCGCCTTAAAATGTTTGACGCAATCGATCACGTCGGCCACAACCGCGCTAGCCGTGGGCAGTTTTCCTGCGCCCTTGCCGTAGAACACCACGTCGCCGGTGGAGTCCCCGCGTACCATGATACCGTTAAATACGTCGTCCACATTGGCAAGCTGGCTTTCGCGCGGAATGAACATCGGGCATACAATAATCTGAAGCTTTCCGCTCTCCATCTGCTTCACACGGCCAATCAACTTTACCACGCCGCCCCACTGCTCAGCATACTCGACATCGGCGAGCGAAATATTGGTAATGCCCTCCGTGTGGACTTGCTCCGGATACACATGGCGTCCGAACGCCAGAGAAGCCAAAATACAAATCTTCCGACATGCATCGGCGCCCTCGACATCCGCAGCGGGATTGCGCTCCGCGTAGCCCAGCTTCTGCGCCAAAGCCAATGCATCCTGGAAATCCATTGAATCATGGATCATCTTGGTCAAAATGAAATTCGTCGTACCGTTCAAAATACCCGCGATTTCAATAACGTCGTTGGCTGCCAGGCACTGGCTGATCGGGCGGATGATCGGGATGCCGCCGCCCACACTGGCCTCAAAGAGGAAGTTCACGTTCTTTTCCTGCGCTACCTTCAAAAGCTCCGCGCCCTTCGTTGCCACCAGCTCCTTGTTGGACGTCACAACGCTCTTGCCGGCTTCCATGCAGCGCATCGAATATTCAAACGCCGGATGCAAGCCGCCCATCACTTCCACTACCACGCGGACTTCTGGATCGTTTATGATATCGTCAAACGATTTGGTGAATTTATCCGCAAAAGGGCTGTCCGGAAATTCCCGTAAATCCAGAATATATTTGATTCCAATCTCTTCTTTTGCACGCTTTGCAATGTGGTCCGTATGCGTCGTAAGGACCTCTACCACGCCGGAACCGACTACACCGTAGCCCATAACTGCTATCTGAACCATTTTTCACCAGCACTCCCTATTCTATATTCGTCACTCTCGCCCAACTTTACCAACTTGTAAATGGGCAAATTTTTACTGCTCTTTCCCCGACCGCCCTTCAAAAAGGCCACCGGCATTTGCTATCCTCAAGGGATGTTCTGCAAACATACAAAAACAGATTCCCCGCTCCAAGAGCACAGAAACATGTTTACAGTTTACCATTTTTTAAACGGACATTCAATATCAAAAAACACAACAATCTTTGCTTTAACAGGTTAATTTATAAAACTGTTGTCAAAAATGCAACGAAAAGAGGGGATGCGTTTCCGCATCCCCACATATTTTTCAAACATTCAATCATCCAACGGGCACAATCCCCGGCGGTAAAGTGTCGTCCCCGGGCGTCACCACAACATTATTGTCCGTATTCCCTTCCGGCTCCTGAGGTGGAACCTGAGATGGCTGGGAAGGAGTCTCCGGCACGGATTCCGTTTCCTCTGGCACGCTGGAATCCGTTGGTGGTTCTGTCACCTGTGAGGAAGTTGCGGGGTCCGTCGGCGTTGTTCCCTCCGGTGTCTCCCCCTCTTCCCCTGCTGACGAGGTTTCATCTCCCTCAACAGGATGTTCCATATCACATCTCTCTGGCATTTCGTCTTTTTGATACCAGCCGGTCCCTGTCCTGGGACAGCTCCCCGTCGCCAGTTTGCCGCTCTGCTGGCAGAACGTCGCCGAAACAACATTTTCGTCATAGGTAAATTCCAGCGGCTCTTTATTCTCCAGGTACTGCGACATGATCCCCTGCCAAATGGAGATGGCATACTTGGTTTCCGTGTTGTTCATCGCTGTCGGCGTATCGCGATACCCCGTCCAGATGCCCGCAAGGGCATAGGGCGTACCGCCGATGAACCAGCTGTCCTTCTGGTCGTTTGTCGTGCCGGTTTTACCAAACACTTCCCAGCCGGAGATCGCCGCCCGGCGGCCGCTGCCTTGCGAACCGGTGATTACGCGGTTGAGCAAGTGATGCATAATCGACGATGTTGTGGAAGAAATCGCCTGTACAGGCTCCTTGTTCCGGTTGTCCAGAATCACGTTTCCATCATGGTCTTCTACATAATAGTACGTATATGGTTCTGTAAACTTTCCGCCGTTCGCAAAAATCTGGAACGCCGCCGTCATCTCACGCACGGTGACGCCTTCGCTCATTCCGCCTATGGCGATCGGCGCGATGTTGTTATCCGCTGGTTGTAGGCTCGTGAAATGGAGCTTATCCTTTAGGAACGTATACCCAACTTCTGGCGTAATCTCCTTACAGATACGCGCCGCCGGTGCGTTTCTGGAGTTCTCCAGCGCAAATTCCACTGTCATGTTGCCCAGATACCGGTTGTCAAAGTTGTTGGGACCCGGCTTATCACCGTTCCAATTTTCCAACGGCGCATCTTCTACGATCGTCGAATAATTGATGGCTCCCAATTCGATCGCCGGCGCATAAACGCCGATCGGCTTAATCGTGGAACCAGGCTGCCGCTGTGCATCGGTCGCCAGATTCAACGGACGGTTCCGCGTCTTTTCGCGCGCACCGACCACCGCCAGTACACGCCCATCGTAATCCATCGCAATATAACCTAGGTCGATCTCCTGGTTTTGCGGCAGGTTTTCGGTGTTGTTTACAAAGGATTCTGCAATGCTCTGCATTTCCTGATCCATTGCGCAGTAAATTTTCAAACCGTCGTGGTAAATCATGTCCTCCGCCTTCGCACTGGTGCAGCTGTACAGCTCCATCAGGTCCTCTTTGACATCCTCAAACATGGTCTCCACGTACCAGTTCCAGATCTCTGTGCTGCCACCGCCGCTCTCCTGCTTTTTGCCGACAAACGTCATGTGGCGGGACTTCTCCATCGCCTCGTCATACTCCGCCTTGGTGATCTTTCCCTGGTCATACATTTCCCCTAAAACGACCTGCTGGCGTTCCATGTTGTTTTCCGGGTGTACCAGGGGCGTATACCGCGACGGATTCTGGGTAATTCCAGCAATTGCAGCGCATTCTGCGATATCGCAATCCTGGATGTCCTTACCAAAATAGAGGTTCGCCGCCGCCTGTACCCCATTGGTGCCACTGCCAAAATTGACCACATTGAGGTATGCCTCCAGAATCTGTTCCCGGCTGTACTCTTTGTTCAGATTCAACGCGCGGAAGATTTCCTTCACTTTGCGGGTCAGGCTGACGTCCTTATCTCCTGTCACATTCTTAATGAGCTGTTGGGTAATGGTAGAGCCGCCGTAGCTGCTGCCCTCCGAAAAAAGCTGCGTCACAGCGCCCAGCGTGCGCCGCCAATCCACGCCATTGTGTTCCCAAAAGCGCTTGTCCTCGATGGCGACAATGGCATCCTTCATTGCCTGGGGGATCTGGCTGTAGTCTACCCAGACGCGGTTTTCATTGCTGTAGAGGCTCTGATACTCCACCGGGTTCCCGTTTTCATCATAAACATAGATGAAGCTTGTGTAGTTGAGCTTGAGCTTATTGAGGTCATAGGCCATCGTTTCATCCTTCATACTCCAAATGAAGGAGACCAAAAACGCCCCCACGATGGTTCCTGTGATCATCAAAATTGCCAGCAGCGTAAGCAGCGCTTTTGCCAGAATTTTCCCGATCGACCGTGCGGTATCGGACGCGCTGTTGTCCTGCACGGGGCCGGTATTGCTGAACTTGCTGATGTCGGTTTTTCGCATATTGCGCCTCCTTTCACACTCTCCGGACATCCCGCGCACAATCAGAAAGTGCGGGGTCCTGTATATTTTACCGAATTTTCCAAATAATACCCATGAGGTGATGATCTGTGAAAAAACTGATGATCGTGCTGGCCTGTCTGGACGTCCTGGTTCTCGCCCTGCTGCTGATGGGCTATCCACAACGGTGGTTCCTTCCAGAAACGGCAGAAGAATCCAGCTCAAATATACTGTATTATACCCCTGAGACATTGTCAAGTCAAGAAAGCAGCGGTGCGTACGCCATGGCAAGCCATGTCACGGTGTATACTGTGCGCACATACGAAGGGCGCATCGGCATCTTCTTGAATGACAGCAAAGTCCCCTTTGAGGAATTGGATGTAGATGTCGGCCTTCTCCCCGAGGCCGACCAGGTTCTTTTGGAGGAAGGCATCCGCGTAACGGATCGGGAACACCTCAACCGCTTGATTGAGGACTACGAAAGTTAGCGCCAGATTTCAGCGGTCCCCCTTTCTCTTAACACACAAAAACGCCACACCTGCTGGCGTGGCGTTTTTCAAATGGGGAAGGTTTTATTTCATGTTTTCCTCATAACGCTGGATCATCGTCTTGACCATCTGGCCGCCGACAGAACCAGCCTCACGGGAAGTCAAATCGCCATTGTAACCCTGCTTCAGGTTCACACCGACCTCTGCAGCAGCTTCCATCTTAAACTTATCGAGAGCCGCACGAGCTTCCGGAACAACATTCTTATTATTCGATCTAGACATCATAAAACACTCCTTAAATTTTTGTTTTTGAATTTGTTTTGCGTTTGCCTTCCTATTTTGCGTACCATGCGTTGTTTTATGATTGTCAATTTTTGTAGGGTTTTTAAATGACGTATCCATAGGAGGAATCCACGCCCGCCATCAACAGCACCATACATACCGCAAGCATCTGGCGGGGACTGACTGCCGAATGGAGTTCCACTGTGATATCCCGCGGCTCTACCACGTCGCCGCTGACCGTTGTGATGCTTCGTTGCAGGCTAAGTGCCGCCGCGCCATAATCGAGGCTAGAGATAGAAAGCGTTTCTTTGGCGCACATCCCACAGGTCACAGCCGCCGCCCCTGCAGCACGCAATAATGCTGCCGCACGCTGGTTTTGTGGTTCAAATGCACAAAGGAATCCGTCCGGGATGGCAATTGGCATGTCCGAATCAAAACTGTTTTTTAAAAATAAAATCCCGCTGCTTCCTTCCACCTTTGGGATCCGCTCACAGTCGCAGACCAAAAAGCGTGCCTCATCCTCGCCAATCTTTCGGAGAAGTTCCGGATGAATATACCGCACTCCCCCATATCTTGTCAGGGCTGGCAAAAGTGCTTTCACAATGGACTGGTCGTTGCTTTTCCCACAGAGAAGAATATCGGTCATTCACTTGCACGCTCCAAACCGGCCGAAGCCGAACATTCTGAAACCGGGACGACACAAGTGCAGTATGTACCATTCCACTGGATATTATGTAAAAAGACGAACAAAATTATGGGTTCTCTTTCCAATGCCCTTTGGAGAGAAAGTCCTCCAGATAATCGTGCAGCTGCTGCGCCATCTCCCGGTCTAACTGGATGCTGAGAGGGCGCAAGTCCATTCCCATTTCCTGCCCAGCTGCATGAACCCACATGGAAAAATACGCATCGTTCGTGTTGATGTCCATCACCGTGCGGCTTTCCACACGGATCGGCCGGCTGCATTTGCGAATATGGGTAATCCGTGCCATCTTTTCTGCCTCCCATCCTTTCTATTAATATTGAAATATTGAAGCGCTAAAATAGCTCCGAGACGGTTACAAATGTATATCCCTCATCTTGAAGAATCTCCAATAGGCTTTCCAAAGCAGTGGGCGTATTAAGCGCGCTGCTCTGAAACCGCACGATGGAACCCGGACGAATCTGCTCCACGATCTGATTGCAGATCTGCTCGGGAGGAAGATTTTTCCAGTCCAAGGAATCGATGTCCCATTGGATGGAAAGCATCCCCTCCCCACGTGCAGCGGAAAGGAGCTCCGGGCTATATGCCCCATAGGGCGCGCGAAAAAGCCCGGGCTTTTTCCCGGTGATCTGCTCCAAGACGCGATTGCATGCCTGCAAGTCCTCCGCTTGCTCTTCCGGAGTAAGCTTCTGCATATTCGAATGGGCCATGGAATGGCTTCCCAGTTCACAACCTGCCATGGCAATCTGAAGGACGGATTCGTGGTGCGTTTCCGCCCAGCGCCCCACGACAAAAAAGGTCGCTTTGGCCCGGTACTTCTTTAGAATGCGGAGCAATTCCCCAGTCTGTACGTCCGTCCACTCCACGTCAAAGGACAGGGCAACCTGCTTTTCCGCCGTATCCACACGGCAGACGGGTTCCTGTATCTTCTGTGCATCGGCCATGATGGGGGCGATCTGGTATATAGTCAAATAAAACACAACGAAGATCGCTAATACTCCACAGAATAAGGAAAGCAGCCGCTTGCGTGGCAGCCAGAACAATACCATTTCCGTACATAGCCGGAGCGAACGCCTACCGTTGTACCGGAGGAGTTTGTCCTTTATTCTGAAAGAAACGCTTCATGGCCTGTTCGGTACGCCGTACAAATATCTGCCTACCCTGTTCCTTCTTGGAGACCGGTTTCCCTGGTCTTTCCTGCATAACCACGCCACCCTTCTTACCGCTGTCCATCCATGTGCAAAAGGGAAAAGTTCCATGCCTTACCATGCACATGTCTGCAAAATGGATATGCAAGGGCATTGTGGAATATGCGGCCGCTTTCTCGGGCTTCGCATAAACTGAGAAAGACCTCTCTTATTTTATCAAAAATGGAGGTGAAATGCGATGTCCGAGAAAGGAATTCAGTCCCTGCCCGCTGATGTAATCCGGCAGTTACAGGTTCTCACCCGATCACAGTGGTTTATCATGGTCACCGTCTGTGCCATTCTGCTGTCCTATTATTCGGTAAGCCTCATGAAACAAAAACTGGTGTGCACGGCAACGGATCCGGCTCTGTGCAAGTGCCTGCCGGAGACGCTTCCCATCCAGACCTTTTCCAGCATTCTGATCCTGCTTGCCCTTACCTTTTATGTGGGCCTCTCTGGGAAAACCGTTTGTCAAGCAAAGCAGCAGGGCAATCCCAAACAAATCCACACCTCATCTCTCAACCACACTGCCAATCTTTTGGTACTGATCGCGGGAATGATCCGCTTTGGGCTTTTGATCGCACAGGATCGCGCCGAGAGTTCTCTGTGACGCAGGGATGATCCCGAAAATCCCGCACATACTAAACGGTGAGATTCCCCTGTATACAGGAGGATAAACAGGAAAGTAGGGATTCTGTCATGAGTAAAATTGTTGTAATCGGCGCCAATCACGCCGGAACCGCCGCGGTCAACACCATCTTGGATACAGCCCCTGACCAACATCAGGTGGTGGTTTTCGACGCCAATTCCAACATCAGTTTTTTGGGGTGCGGCATGGCGCTCTGGATCGGCGGCCAAATCTCCGGGCCGGAAGGGTTGTTCTATTCCTCACAAAAGCTTCTACAACAAAAAGGCGCTCTTGTGCATATGCTGACCACGGTGACAAAAATCGATTTTGACCGTAAGATTGTCTATGCGGAGGGTTACGACCACGCCCGCTATGAAGAACCATATGAAAAATTGATTTTGGCAACCGGTTCCCAACCAATCATCCCGGATATTCCCGGCAAAGACTTGGAAAACGTCCAATTGGTCAAACGGTACCAGGATGCGGACGAGGTCATCCAAAAACTCCACACCGATCAAATACAGAAGGTCGCCGTCATTGGGGCCGGATACATCGGTGTGGAGCTGGCGGAGGCATTTAAGCGCAATGGCAAAGAGGTTGTCTTGATCGACTGTGCGCCCACTTGCCTGTCCGGATACTATGACAGCGATTTCACAAGCTTGATGTCCGAAGTGCTGAAAAAAAATGGCGTCCAGTTGGCCTTTGGCGAAAGCGTCACACGGATAGAAGGCACAAACCGTGTAGAAAAAATCCTAACAGATCAAAACGAATACGACGCGGACATGGCAGTGCTGGCCGTTGGATTCCGTCCCAATTCGAAGCTCGGCGGGGAGCGGCTGGAGCGTTTCCGCAACGGCGCATATCGGGTCAACCGGCAGCAGCGCACCAATTTGCCGGACGTCTACGCCATTGGCGACTGCGCGACCGTCTATGACAATTCAACCGGAGACGTGAATTACATCGCACTCGCCAGCAATGCGGTGCGCTCCGGCATCGTTGCCGCAGTAAACGCCTGCGGCGGTCAAATCGAGACGGAAGGCGTCCAGGGATCGAACGGAATCAGCATCTGGGGATTCAATATGGTTTCTACCGGCCTCTCCCTCGAAAAAGCGCGGCGGTATGGGTTGGATGTGTGCGCCGCCGATTTCGAGGACTACCAAAAGCCACGCTTTATGAACCATAATGAAAAGGTGAAGATCCGGATTGTTTACCGTCGGGATAACCGCGTGATCGTCGGCGCGCAGATGGCCTCCCGCTATGACATTTCCATGGGGATTCACCTCTTCTCCCTGGCCATTCAGGAGAAGGTCACCATCGACCGCCTGAAGCTCCTGGATCTCTTCTTCCTGCCGCATTTTAACCAACCGTACAACTATATTACTATGGCTGCATTAAACGCAGAATAAACGGATAAAATCCGGATTCTTTCCTGAAATGGTAAAGAGTCCGGATTTTATTTTTGCTATTTTAAAAAGCTCCCTTTAGGCTGGCCCATTTTGAACTATCACACTAAGGTACTTCCTTGACGCGCGCATTTTTCTATGTTAGAATTAGTCTGTTTGCAGACTATACAGGAGGCATACCACCAATGAAAATTGCAGAACAAATAAAATTGTATACCACTCTTTGGCAGGAGACAAACGCTTTATACGAGAAATGGGCGAAAAAGCATGGGCTATCGTATTACGAACTGCTTGTCATCCTGTCTTTGGCAGATAAATCCGCTTGTAAACAAAAGGACATCTGCCAAGTTTGGCAGCTTCCCAAACAGACCGTTCATACTATTTTAAAAGCGTTTGTGCAACACGGATGGGTTGAACTTACTCCCTGTGAAGACGACCGAAGGAATAAAACAATCTGTCTAACGCCAATCGGAGAAAAAAACATCTGTGCAATTGCCGGTGAATTACAGCGCTGCGAACGGGCTGTCTGGAAAAAGCTCGGTGCGGAGCGGGCAAATGCGTTAATTGAATATACAAGGCGATACAACCAATATTTCCAGGAGGCCGGCCTCAATGAAGATACATAAAGAATTTTTCCGCTATGTAATCCCGTCTATGCTGGCGTTTGCCCTATCGGGAATCTATGCCATTGCCGACGGCTTTTTTGTGGGGAATGCGCTGGGAGATAACGCCCTCGCCGCTATCAATATGGCATATCCGCTTACGGCGTTCTTACAAGCCGTGGGCACAGGGATTGGCATGGGCGGCGCTGTCAGCTACACCATCAGCATCGGGAACAAAAACGAAAAACGTGGCAATCAATTTTTTGGGATGTCCCTCATCCTGCTTGTTTTGGCGGGCACTCTTTTGACCGCGCTATTCTTATTGGGCGCCCCGGCTGTCCTTCACCTTTTCGGCGCTACCGGCGAAATTGAAACACTGGGAAAAGAATATTTGCTCTATATCAGCTACGGCGCCATTTTCCAGGTATTGGGGACGGGGCTGGTCCCCTTTATCCGCAACATGGGAAGCTCCGTCACCGCCATGGCTGCCATGGTTGTGGGATTTCTGACCAATATTTTTCTGGACTACTTGTTTGTATGGGTTCTCCCCTGGGGGATGATGGGCGCGGCAGTTGCCACGGTCATTGGGCAAGCGATGACTTTTTTGGTGTGCGTACTGTTCTTTATTTGGAAAAAAGCGCGCCCCTGTTTCCAATTTGAAAAGCAACAGTGCTTCTTTACAAAACATGTTCTGAGCGTTGCACTCTCCCCATTCGGGTTGACCTTTTCTCCCAATATCACCTTGATTCTGGTCAATAAGAGCGCAGCCCTATTTGGCGGCACAATGGCCGTCACCTGCTATGCCACCGTCAGCTACATTTCCTGTGTGGTGATGCTCCTTCTGCAAGGCGTCAGCGACGGCAGCCAGCCTTTGGTCAGCCTCGCCTATGGAGAGGGGGATCTCCCTCGCGCAAAAGCTGTGCGCAATCTAGGGTACCAATTCGCCGGGGTTGTGTCGGCAATCTGCATGGCCGTCCTGTTCTTTACGCGGGAAAACGCCGCAAAAATCTTCGGCGCTTCCCCGCAGGTAACGCAGGAGGTCGCGCGTATCCTACCTATCTTTATCGTGGGGTTCCTGTTTGCCAGTATTTCCAGGGTAACAACAGCCTTTTTCTATGCGATCAATCAAAATGTACACGCATATCTGCTGATCTATGGAGAACCTTTGCTTTTATTTCTCCTACTGCTTGTCCTTCCAACCGCCATTGGAATCCAAGGGACCTGGCTGGCAGTCCCGATCTCTCAGATCGTAACCGCAGCGGCCAGCCTTCTCCTGATTTGGAAAGAAAAGCAGCATACAACCAAAATGGCGCTCACGGACTCCCAGAACAGTTGATCTTCTGCTCGCGTAAAAGCTGTTTGCGTTCCCGGTGATCCGGCATGACCGCATCCAACACCGCATAAAACGCGGGCGAATGATTGGGCTGCACCAAATGGGCCAGCTCATGTGCGATCACATACTCGACGCAGGGAACCGGCGCTTGGGCCAGATAGAGATTCAGCGTCACTGCGCGTTTTTGCGGGGAACAGCTCCCCCATCGCGTTTTCATCCGCCGGATGCGAAAGGAGGGCATCGGGATTCGATAGGCTTGAAAAAGCGGATAAACGCGCTTTGCCGCCGCTTCAAAGAGATCCCTGCACAAGCCGCCGTACCAAGCCTCAAACACCTTTTTGCGTTGGGATTCGTTTTCGGGGTTTCGTAAAAAGAGTACGACCTCTTCCCCTTGGATGGCCGCCCGGTCCCGGTCGGAGGGTTCTATCCGAAGCCGGTACCTCCGCCCTAAAAGGCACACAGGTTCTCCCGCCGCATAAACGCGGGGCATCTGTGGTTCCTCAGAACGGCTGGCATAATACGCCTTCGCGCGGGCAATCCAATCGGCCTTTTTTTGAACAATCCGGTCCACTTCCGCCGCTCCGACCCGGCGGCTGGCAGAAACCTGTACCACGCCTCCCGAAACGACCCGGATATTTACATTCTTGACTTTTTTATAGTGTAGCTGGTACTGCAATGGTTCCCCGTTGCATAAGACCGTTCGTTCCATCTTTATCGCTCATCCTTTTCATTGACAGTTCCCTTCGAACCCATTATAATCAATCTCAATTGCAGATGCAATTTGGAACGCGTCTGCCAGTTCCATTGAAACGTGAATGGAGGGAAAAAGATGCCGTCCGTTTCTATCCAATATCTATACCACAGCGGATTCGCGGTCGAAACCGCGTCCCACCTGTTTATTTTCGATTACTACTTGGATACACCGCGCGGCTGTGGGCCGGACCAGGGAGTCGTCTCCCCTTCGATGCTGCAAGGCCGCGACGTGGTTGTCTTCGTATCCCATAGCCACGGCGACCACTACAATCCAGCCATTTTCCAGTGGCGTAAAGGAAATCCACAGATTCGCTATATCCTTGCGGATGAAATTGCAACAAAAGAAGACGTCCTTTCCGTAAAAGCGGGCAAGACATACCCGCTCGGCGGCCTGGAGGTGCGCACCTTGGATTCCACCGATTTAGGCGTCGCTTTCCTGGTCAAGGCGGACGGGCTTTGCCTGTATCACGCCGGGGATCTCAACTGGTGGCACTGGAACGACGAACCGGAGGAAGCCAATCGCGCGATGGCCCGCCGGTATCAACAACAGATCGACTCCTTAAAGGGGGAATCCATCGACATCGCTTTCATCCCGGTCGATCCACGCCAGGAGGAAAATGCCCTATTGGGGTTGGACTATTTTATGAAGCAGGTGGGCGCCCGTTGGATCGTCCCCATGCACTTTGGGTCCAATGGTTCCATCTTCGACCGCATCGGTCACGATCCCCGCACAGCCTCCTATCGGGATCGTATTTTGCAGATTTCCCACCGGGGCCAGCTTTTCCAGCTTTTCCTTCCTTAAATCAAACGACAATCCGCCATGGGCTTTGATTCTTGCCCATGGCGGATTTTTTGCATCTATCTCGCGCAAACGCCCCTTCAATCTTCATTTATTTGAAAAAGCCATTCTCTTTCAGCCGTGACCGCAAGATACACGGAGAACGCTGCCGCTTCTCCCGGCCTTACGATGCGGAATATCGTTCCGTTTCTACAGCCCAAAATGATGGATCGCACGCTTTAACGAATGGTCGAAGAAGAAAAAGTCGTGCCCTCCCGGCCATTCCTCATATTGAAAATCAAAGCCCAGGGGTTCCATCTCTTTTCGGAATTGCGTGTGGGATGGCTGGAATGAATCACTGCTGCCACAGGTCATATAGATTGCTGGCTTGCTCTCCTTATTTTGAAACCGCTTTGCCAACTCCAATAACTCGTATTCCGGCTTCCACTCCAGTTCTTCGCCAAAGATTGCGAGGAAGTCCAGGTATAGCTGCTCCCCATACTGCTCAATAAACGCCTGCTTGCCTCCAGGTTTTTGCTGCTCTGCAAGGCCATCTTTCAAAAAAAGGCAGGCGGAAGAAAACGCCCCGCACATCCCGTATTGCTCGGGCCGGGACAACGCGCACTTGAGCGCGCCATATCCACCCATGGATGCGCCCAGAATGGCCGTATCCTCCCGGCGGGCGGAGATCTGAAAGACCGCTTTGCAAAGCTGCGGCAATTCTTCCACCAAATACGTAAAGTAGCGCGGGCCATGCCGCATATCGCTGTAAAAGCTTCTGGCCGCGTCCGGAAGAATAAAAATCGTGCGCCCTTCCCGCGCATAGACCGGAAGCATGGAATCGTCCACCCAAGTTGCGCTATCACCGCACAAGCCGTGCAGAAGATACGCCACTTTATAGGGACCGCCTTCCTGCAAATTGCCGGGCGTCACAATGGTGATCCCAGTGTCCTTCCCCAAGATGTTGGAAAAGACGGTTCCGCGTAAAATCATCGAAAGATTCCCTCCTTTACGGGTTTCCTTTTCATGTTTGTATATCGTTTCCGCCTCAAAACGGCTATGGGAATCCCAACATCCATTTCAGGCGTATGTATTGGGTTTTCACAGAGAATTTCTTTGCCCTGTGAAACCCGCAAAAGAAAACCAGTCTCTTTACTTCTTTATTGCAGTTGTTCCGCCGCTTGCCCCGCATGGGCGGCGTAAATCGCACGGATGCCCGGATATTCCCCCAGCCCCTTCAGGATAGCCTGCACCGGATACCCTCGCTCTTCAAGAGCTGCCTTCCAGGAATGGCGCTCCCCCGCCATATCGTTGCGCGCATGTTCACCCGCGACAACCATCAGTGGTGCAATGGTCACCTTTTGCGGCTTTAAGCGGTCCACCTGGCGGAGCACTGACGAAAGCCCGGGGTAGGATTCCACCGTCCCCACAAAAATATTACAGGCGCCGTGATCGTGAAAGACATATTCCAATGCGGCATAGGCCGTGTTCGCGCTGTGCCTTGTCCCATGTCCCACCAATACAAGCGCTTCTTCCGAAGAAAGGCCGGAAAATTCCGCTTCAATGGCGCGAGCTACCGCTTCGAGATCTTCCTGCGATGTCAAAAGCGGAGTGCCACAGACAAGCTGGTCAAACCAATGCGCACATTTTTCCGCTTCGCGCACCATCGTCTCCTGCTCTTCCCCGTTGACCACATAAGTGGATTGGCACACCACCCGGGAAACGCTTTCCTCCCGCAGCTGCCCCAACGCCTGCCAAAGATTGGCCGTAGGCTCTCCTGCTGCCGCCAGCTTTCGCAGAATGGTCGGGCTTGTGAGGGCGCGCCGCACCTCCCAGCCTGGGAACCCTTCCCGCATGGTCTGTTCAATCGCACCAATCGTCTTATCCCGTGTCTCTGTGTGAACCGTGCCAAAACTCACCGCTAAAATTGCATTTCTGCTCACGGTATCGCTCCTTTCCAATGTTGCTGCGTCATTTACTACAATGGTTTCTGTAACGTTCATAGGGTTCGCCCCCCTGCCAGATAGAGCATCGCATTGCAGATCGCGGCCGCCACATTGCTGCCGCCTTTTCTGCCGCGCGCGACAATATGGGGGACTTCACTCTGTAAAAACAGCTCTTTGGCCTCTACCACATGGACAAATCCCACGGGCACGCCGATCACCAGCTCGGGAGAGATTTTCCCCTCACGGGTCAATTCGTACAAGCGGGCGAGCGCCGTGGGCGCATTGCCGATTGCAACGACCAAAGGCCTATGTAAAGAAGCCGCCCGCTCCATGCTGACGCTGGCGCGAGTGACGCCGCGGGCCTTTGCCTCGCGCGCGACCTCCTCATCGGATATGAAGCAAAACGCCTCTCCACCAAAGCGGGCGAGGGCCCTCTTGTTGATTCCCGCACGCGCCATCTCTGTGTCGGTTACAATGCACGCGCCGTCTTTTAGGGCTCTGACACCCTTTTCCACCGCCTGCTCGGAAAAACACAAGTTTTCTACATAGTCAAAATCCGCCGTGGTGTGGATGACACGCTTTATGACAGGGGCCTGTACCGGATTGAGTACCTGCTCCCCCAGTTCTTCTTCGATGATAGCGAAACTGCGCTGTTCAATTTCTTCTGGCAAGATGGTTTCAAACATCCGCTTCTCCCCCTTCTGACAAGCCCTGTTCCAAGATGGCATAGATTTTTTTTAGATCCAGATGCGTCCGAAGGGCGTCCGCCAACTGGTTGTATTGTTGTTCTTTAAACGCATGGGCGTCAACCGACTGAATAGCGTCCCCATCGAAGCCTTTTTTCCGCAGCAAAATGCGCGCCAAGGCGCTGGCGGGTTCCGCATCGAAAAAGCCATGCGCATAGGTGCCGTAGACATTCCCGCAGACTGCGCCGTCCTCCTTTTCCGCGCCGCCGAGCTCCTGTAGGACTGCAAAAGGAGCTGCACCTTCCCGCCGTGTTGTGCGCCCCATGTGAATCTCATATCCAATGAACGGCACGCCGGACAGTTCCCGCAGCAGACCGCCCACCGGCAGCACTGTGCCGCGCACGCGGGTACGCACCTTTTCCCTCACATAGACCGTATCGACCGGCAGAAGGCCCATCCCCTGCATGGAGCCGCCGCCCTCCACCTGCTCTGGGTCGCGGATGGTCATCCCCAGCATCTGATACCCGCCGCAGATTCCCAGAACCGGGCCTCCTTGGAACGCATACTGCCGGACGCAATTCTCCAACCCGTTGCTGCGCATCCAAGCGAGATCGCCCATCACATTTTTGGTGCCGGGCAGCAGGACGAGATCCGGCTCCCCAAAGCATTCCGGGCGGTCCACATACCGCAATGTTACACCGGGGATGCGGGCCAATGGGTTGAAATCCGTAAAATTCGAGACCTTCGGCCAGCGGATCACCACCAGGTCCAGCACCCCCTCTTTGGGCCGTCCGGACAGCCGTTCCGACAGGCTGTCCTCGTCGTCCAATTCGATGGGAAGATAGGGCACCACCCCCACAAAGGGCACATGCGTCCGCTCCTCCAACATGCGCAAGCCGGGCTTTAGCAGCTCGACATCCCCGCGGAATTTGTTGATGATCATCCCTTTCACCATGGTGCGTTCCGATTCCTCCAACAAGGCCATCGTCCCGTATAGGGAAGCAAACACGCCGCCGCGGTCGATGTCCCCTGCCAGGAGCACCGGCGCATGGGCCAGTTTTGCCATCCCCATGTTTACGATGTCCTCCTGCTTGAGGTTGATCTCGGCAGGGCTCCCCGCTCCCTCCAGCACCAGGATGTCGTTTTCCGCTGCGAGGGAGTCATACGCCTCCATGATTGGCTTGACCAGCTTCCGTTTATATTGATAATACACCGCCGCATCCATGTTTCCGATGGGCACACCGTTGACGATCACCTGGGAACCCGTATCGTTGGTCGGCTTCAGCAAAATGGGGTTCATCCGCACGCTGGGCTCCACGCCGGCGGCCTCGGCCTGCATAACCTGCGCCCGGCCCATTTCCAGCCCTTCCGTTGTGATAAACGAGTTGAGCGCCATGTTCTGCGATTTGAATGGCGCCACCCGGTAGCCATCCTGCCGGAAGATCCGGCAAAGCCCCGCCACCAGGAAGCTCTTTCCCGCATTGGACATCGTGCCCTGTACCATAATTGCTTTCGCCATGTTATTCCTCCAAGGCGCATTTCAGCGCCGCTATCAAATGTTCATTTTCGCCATGCCCGCGCACAGCAATGCGGTAGTAGCGGTCGTCCAGCCCGCGGTAATTGCCGCAGGCGCGGATGAGCACGCTGTGCTGTTCCATTCTCTCCCGCAGAGGGATCTCTGTCTCCGTGCGGAATAGGATATAATTTGCCTCCGACGGGAAAACGCACAATCCCAACCGGGCAAGGTTTTCCGAAAGCCAACGCCGTTCCGTTTGAATCAGGTGCCGCATGCGCTCCAAATATCCCTGCTCCTGCAACGCGGCAATCCCCGCCGCCTGTGCCGGGATGGACACGCCCCACGGCTGCCCGCAGAAGAAAATCCGTTCCGCCAAGGACTTGTTTCCACAAAGTCCATACCCCAGGCGCAGGCCCGGCATGGCAAAGCTCTTTGTAAACGCCTTGAGAATTACGGCATTCGTCCCCGGTTTCAGCACGCCTTTTAGCGTATTCCGCTCTGGATGTTCCAGAAACTCGTTGAAGCATTCGTCCACCACAAGGAGGATACCGGCTTCTTCGCAGCGTTTCCAGATTTCCCGTAACAGCGCTGGAGGCACCGTCCGTCCCGTGGGATTGTTTGGATTGCAGAGAAAGAGCAAATTGATCTCCGGCGTCAGCTGCTGTAAAAATGCTTCGGGCAACACAAATCCCTCGCTCTCCTGCAAAGGAAAATACGCGATGGAACAATCCATCGCGCGGAGCGCCTGCTCGTACTCTGCAAAGGTCGGCGCCAACAGCAGCGCCCTTCGAGGATGCGTGGCCGCGACGATCCGAAAAATCAGATCCGCCGCACCGTTTCCACAGACGATCTGTTCCGCTGGGATGCCCTCATACGCCGCAAGCGCTGCACGCAATTCCCGGCAAAGTGGGTCTGGATACTGCGTACATTGCTGCAACGCATCCGCCGCCGCGCGGACAGCCCCCGGCGGCATCCCCATCGGGTTGATGTTCGCAGAAAAATCGAGCGGTTCCTGTTTCATCTTTTGACGCGCAGAATATACGTCGCCGCCGTGTATCAGATGCATAGCCAGCCTCCAAAAATTCCGATTCCCAGGCGCATAACAAGCAAAAGGGCCAGCGCCAAGAAAGACGCCGCATAAAGCAACCGGTTTGCCCGGCGGATATCCTCTGTACAGATGGGCCGCAGATTGTCCCCGATCGTCGGCTTTTTGTAGAGCGTTCCAAAGTAATAGGCGTCGCCCGCCAGCTGGACGCGCAGAGCGCCCGCGCAGGCCGCTTCCGTCTGCGCACTGTTTGGACTGGCATGCTTGCGGCAATCCCGTTTATAGATGCGCGCCGCATTCCTCCCATCCATGCCGAGCAAATATGCAGAGACCACCAGCAGCCAGGCCGACAACCGCGCCGGAATCCAGTTGAGTACATCGTCCAGCTTGGCCGCCGCCCAGCCAAAATAGAGATACCTTTCGTTTTTATATCCAACCATGGAGTCCATGGTATTGACCGCTTTGTAAAATAACCCGAACGGTGCGCCGCCTAAGGCCAAAAACAACAGCGGGGCGATCTCCCCGTCCGAAGTGTTTTCCGCGACCGTCTCGACGGCCGCCTTGGTCACGCCTTCCTCTGTGAGCGCCTGTGTATCGCGTCCCACGATCATGGAAACAGCCCGCCGCGCACCGGGCAAATCGTTCGCACGCAGCCGGTCGTAGACCTTCATGCTCTCCACCCGGAGCGCCTTCGCCGCCAAAAGCTGATAACAAAGCAGCGTTTCTAAAACAAACCAAAGCCCGGGATGGACCGCATATGCCCCCCACAAGAGCATAATCCCCGTCCCGCTGGTGAAGAGAGGAACCAATATCGCCAGAAAAACGCCCGCCAAACGCTCCCCTTTGGGCGTTTTGGGAAACAAACCGCACAGGAGCCTTTCCAACCGGGCGATCAGCCAACCGATGGCGCGCACCGGATGCGGCATCCAATGGGGGTCGCCAAAACAGAGGTCCAACAGGAAGCCCAAAGGCAGCGGCAACAAAAACAACCAGGCTGTCATGGGGTTCCCTCCTGTTTGAGGCAGGTGGCAATCCCACAGAAGACCCGGTCGACGCGCGCAGCCCTTTCCGCCAGCATGCAGCAAATGCGCCCTGTTTCCTCGCGCCATGCCCGCTCAAAGGCGTCCACCGGCACTACACCGCATCCAATCTCGTCGCACACGACGGCGACGGCGGGATTCTCCCGCAAAAGCGCTTCTATTTCCCGCATGGGCTCCCGCCCCTCTTCCAGCAGCTTGCGGATCTCCAAATGCAGGGCGCCGAGGATCGGTTTCCGCTGTGCATCCGCCAGTGTATATGCAACGTCGGAGGATGTGTATCCCGTCTGCTGTAGGAGCCAGTGCAATTTCCCCTGGTACGCTCCGCCTATGACCAGCCGCATGCGGCTCCCTCCTTTTTCAAATCCATTTTTGTAAAAGCACCATTCCAGCGAGCAGCGCCAGTTCGCACGATTGCAAAAACCAGCCCGCTACATCGCCGGTCGTCCCTCCAAATTCTTTGCAGGAAACATGATGATAATACCCAAACACTCCTAGGGCGAGCAAAAGCACCGCCGCCCCCACGAACGTTCCAAACAGGAGCATCGCTCCGCCGCACAGGATTAGGTAACCGAATAAGACCCATGCCGTGCGCTTTTTGGCGGCCGCATGGGAGAACATCGCCAACAGGCCGCTGTTCTTTGCACAGGGAAACCGCACGACCGATAGGCCGCTCAACGTTCTGGAAAGGACAAATCCCAAAGCCAACATCCATGTATACCGGCCCTGCGGATACCACTCCACCCAGAAACAAAAGGTGAGCAGAAAATACAGGCCGCAGCCGATGACGGCAAACGCGCCGCTGTTGGAGTCCTTTAGAATTTCGAGCTTTCTCTCCTGTGGCTGCCGGGAACCCAGGGCGTCCAGCGTGTCGCAAAAGCCATCCAAATGGATTCCCCCGGTGATCAGCACAGGAAGCGCCGTAGCGACCCCGGAAAAGAGCGCCGCCCCAATCTGCAAACGCCCGGCCAACCAGACCCAACCGCAGAGCAACAGGCCAATCGCCAGGCCGATCAAGGGGAAAAAGCACATGACATAGCGCATATCCTCTTCCTGCCATTCGGTGCGCGGCATGGGGATGCGCGAATACATGGAGAAGGCAATCAGGCAGGACTTTATCAGGTGCACAGCCATTCCCTCCCTTTCTGTACAATGGGTATCCCGCAGACCACCTCAACGACAGTGTCTGCTCTTTGCGCCAGAGCCGCATTCAGGTGCGCCAAACGTGCAATGTAAGCCTGCGTGGATGGGTCGTACGGAGTGCCATCCGAAAAAATTTCATTGGAAACGACGACGATGTCCGCCGCCGCGGAACAGAGGCGTTCGATCCCCCGCAAAATAGCTTCCTGCGCATGTTCCCCTGCCCCTTCCGGACAAAAGCATTCATTTGCCAAGAGGTTGGACAGGCATTCCAACAATAGAGCGGAATTCTTTGGAACAACAAGCGTCTCCAAAGCAAAAGGGCATTCCAGCGTCAGAAACCCTTTCCCTTTTCGCATGGCGCGGTGACGCTCCACGCGCGCCCGGCTTTCCGCATCCTGCGCCAACATGGTTGCAAGATAACATTTCGGGGATGCCGGCGACCGGAGAAGCAGGTTTTCCGCATAGGCAGATTTCCCGCTGGCCGCACCGCCCGTAACCAAAACAAACACCGGTTGTCCCCTCCCTCAGTGCAACGGCTGATAGGGCTCAATGGAAATCTGCTCAAACGTCCGCATCGTGCCATATACCGCACAAGCCATGTCCAAAAGCGGAAGGGCCGCCACCGCGCCGGTGCCTTCTCCCAAGGTCATATTCGCCGTTAAAAAGGGGGTTAACCCCAGCTCCTGCAAAAGCAGGCGGGCCGCCGGCTCCCCGGATACATGGGAGGCAAGCATATAATCCACCACTGCAGGACACATGCGGGCGGCAAGCAAAGCGGCCGCCGCCGAGATGAAGCCGTCGATCACCACGGGCATCTGCATAGCCGCACCGCCGAGAAACGCCCCAGCCATTCCCGCCAAATCGAGTCCACCGACCTTTTGTAAAACATCGAACGCATCCGATGGGTCCGGTGCATTGCAGGCAATCGCTCGGCGGACCGCAAGCCTCTTACGCGCCAAGCCCTCGGAGGAAAGTCCCGCGCCCCTGCCTGTGACCTCTTCCGGAGGCAGTCCAAGCAGGACTGAAGCCACTGCGCTGCTGGTCGTCGTATTGCCGATCCCCATCTCGCCTGTGGCGACAATCCGGTATCCCTGTTGTTTGAGGTCCTGCATCAGCTCGATCCCAACCTCCAAGGCTTTCACCGTCTCTTCCCTTGTCATGGCCGGGCCCTTGGTCATGTTGCGCGTTCCGTGAGCGACCTTGCGGGGAAGGATGTTTTCCCCTGTAACCGCACACTTTACGCCAATGTCCACGGGAAACACATCCGCATGGGCGACACGCGCCATTTTGCAAACGCTGGTGTCCCCCTTGGAGAGATTCTCTGTGACCACCGCCGTGACCTCCTGCCCGGTCTGTGTCACGCCCTCCTCCACCACGCCGTTGTCCGCGCAGAAGACAGCAACGGCACGGCGGCTGAGGTCTACCTCCACCGTGCGCGTCATCCCGGCGATGCGCGCAACCGCCTCTTCGAGCAGCCCCAATCCGCGCAAGGGCTTTGCGATGCTATCCCAACGCCGCCAAGCCTCTTCTTCGATCGAACGATCCGCAGGAACAATCCGGCGAAGCGTCTCCTCCAATGTCATGATTTTTGCGCCTCCTCATATTGTACACACGCCTCCAAAAAACGTTGGGCCCAGCGTGGGTTGGAACAAAAATGTATGTGTGGAAAACCGGCAAACAGCGTTCCAGACGCATGGATGCAGGGCCATGTCCGGCCGTTGGATGCCTTTTCCGCCTGGAATGCATTCCCGCTGTCCGTGCTCTCCCAATAGTGAAATTCATGGATGGGGATGCGCTCCCCGGCCTTGCAAAGGAGATTATCCCTAAGGGCGGTCAACGTCGCATAGCCGAAGCGTTGCAGCCGGTTAGTCCTCTTGCCATCCGCTGCAATCGCCCCCACCATTTGATGGGAAATCCCCTGCGCGTCCTCCAGCGTCCGATGCAGATATAAGAATCCGCCGCATTCCGCTACACACGGCATCCCGTCCTGTACGGCGGCGCGCACGCTCTCCCGCATCGGGGCGTTGCGCTCCAATTCCGCCGCGTGAAGCTCCGGATACCCACCGCCCAGCAGCATCCCTCTGCATCCCGGCGGCAAGGCGGCGTCCGTCAGAGGGCTAAACAAACAAAGCTCCGCCCCCAGGCGCTCCAACAACCGCAGGGAATCCGCATAATAAAAGCAGAACGCCCGGTCGCGCGCTACGGCAATCCGCGGACGGCCACGTCCCCTTTCTGGAAGCTCCAAACCCTCTTGCGAAAGCGGCTCCGCTTGTTGCGCGACGGCAAGAAGGCCGTCTAAATCGACGGTGCGCTCCGCCTGCTCCGCCAAACAGTCCATCTTCTGTTGAAGCTTGTCCACCTCCGCCGCCGTGACCAGCCCGAGGTGGCGGCTCTCCAAAACAGCCGCATCCATCTTCGGCAAAAAGCCCAGGGACCGGATTCCAAATTCCTGCTCCAGACGCTGCTGCAAAGCGGGATACAAGCTTGGAGACAACCGGTTCCAGATAACGCCTGCAATCCGACTGTCCGTCCGATAGGTCAGGAAGCCTTTCACCTGCGCCAATAGGGATTGTGCCGCACCTCGTCCATCCACAATCAGAACGACCGGCGTCCGGGTCGCGCGCGCCAAGTCATAACTCCCTGCGCGTTCGGTGAAACCGATCCCGTCGTAATAGCCCATCGCACCCTCCAACAAGGAAAATGCCGCTCCCCGCGCATGTTCCAGAAGGATCTGCCGGACCATGTCCTTCCCCAACAGGAAAAGATCCAGATTGGTGGAAGGAACGCCGAGCACTTCCCGATGAAACATAGGGTCAATGTAATCCGGCCCGCATTTAAATGCTGCAAGGTGCAGGCCCCGGCGGTGGAAAGCACGCAGAATGGCACACGTCGCCGTTGTCTTTCCTGCGCCGCTGGACGGCGCTGCAAACAGGACGCGCGGTGCATAGACGGTCATAGTCCCGCCCCCTGTCCGCTCAGGATATACACCGGATTTTGTCCAAGCATCATATGATAGCCTCCAGCGCGCTTTGCACGGGAAGCCGTAATCTGCGAAACGGCGACATCCACGAAGCCGAGCGCTTCCAACGCCTGCATGGACGCCGCCACCGTCTCCAACGTAATCGCATTGATTACCACCCGCACATACGGGTTCCTCTGCAAAGCCAGCCGAAGGATTTCGTCTATGTTGCCGCCGCTCCCACCGACAAAAACGCAGTCGGGCGCAGGCAATCCGTCCAACACTTCCGGCGCAGCCCCATGGACAACGCGCAAATTCGTGCATGCAAATTGCCGCCGGTTCTGCTCGATCAATTGGCATGCGTCCGCATCCTTTTCCACCGCATACACCATGCCGCGGGCCGCCTGCAACGCCATCTCAATGGACACCGAACCGGTCCCCGCGCCAATATCCCAGGCGATGCTCTCCCGCTGCAAGCGAAGCCGGGAAAGCGAGATACACCGGACTTCGGATTTAGTCATCGGCGTGTTTCCCCGGATGAACCGCTCATCCGGCAAGCCGAATGCAAGAGTGTCATTGGACAAAGGCGCGGGGTTCTGGATGAGAAGGGCGCTGAGAGGATCAAATGTCTGCCCGGACAACCGCTCCGCTGGACCGGTTGTAATGGCCTCCTCCGGATATGAAAGCCGTTCCCCCACCGATACGGTCACGCCGCCCAGCCCAGCCCGGCAAAGCGCTTTGCACAGTTCCTGCGCCGAAACCTTTCCCGCCAGGACAAAGACCTTTTCATGGGTGCGCACCTCTCCCGCCAGGTTGCAAGCCTGCCCGTGCGCGCTCACAAGGCGCACGTCCTCCCAAGGGGTATGCAGCTTGGCGCAGAGGTAGGCTACCGTGCTGATGCCGCAGCATTCCTCGATCAAATGCTCTGGAAACAAACTGCGCAGCTTTTTCGCCCCGCTGTAAAAGCCCACATCGCCGGAGAACACCACGCCGATCGTTTGGAACTCCGGGTGTTCTTGGAGATAGGCAGCGATCTTTTCCGGAGCCGTTGCTGCGAATCGACGGCAGGTAAGCTCTGGGAAAGCCTCGAGCATCCGCTGGGCGCCGATCAGACAGTCACAGTTCTTTAAGATGTTCCATGCGCCAATGGTCAAGGTATCCCGATTCCCCATGCCGATTCCTACCAGCCAAATCTTCTTTGCCATGCCTACCACCGCCTTTTCTCTCTTTATCGGGAGTTTATCATAAATCGCTTACACAACTTTTGCCAAAGCACCTCAAATGAATCCCCTGGAACTTGGGGCGGCCGCCCGATCACGATGGTGCGCGCCCCCGCTTTCTGTGCCGCACGGAGCTTTTCCCAAAAGCCGCCTACTTTTCCCGATTCCTTGGTCACCAGCACCTGAATGTCGAACTGGTGGAGCAAGGCGAGGTTCAGCTCCTCGGAAAAGGGTCCCTGCATACAAATCAGATGCCCCGGCGTCCACCCGAACGACAGCGCCTTCCGCACGGCCTCTTCCGTAGGGAGCATCCGCACAAAGGACCGTTCTGCATAGTCCGGGACTTCCGTAAAAGCCGAGAGCTCTTTTGACCCGGTCGTCAATAAGATATTTCCCGGCAAGTTCTTGAGCGATTGCGCCGCTTCCTGCGCGGTGGAGACATAGAGACAATCTTCCCGCCAGCCATCTTCAGGCGCTTCACGCAAAAGGCGCAGATACTCCGTCCCCGTCTCCCGGCAGGCGCCTCGGATATGTTCCGTGGCCAAAGCTGCGTATGGATGCGTGGCGTCCACCACACACTCGACGGGATGTGCCCGCAAAAACGCGATGATTTCCTCCCGGTCCATCCGCCCCTGTAGGATGGAGGCGTGCGCATGTTCTAAAAGCGTCTCGCCGTATGCGGTTGCAACACTGACATAGAAGGAAATCCCATGCGCGGAAAGGCGTTCGGCCAACCGTCTCCCCTCGCTGGTCCCTGCAAACAGCAAAATTTGTGGCGCCATGCTTCTTCCTCCATCAGGTTCGATAGCCGCGCGGCGTCACCAAGCGGCCGTTGAGGATCTTGGTCTGGGAGTTGCCGATGAATACCGTCGTAAACATGTCCGCTTGGTATTCCTGCAATTCCTCCAAGGTCATCAACGCATAGGACTCCCCCGCACGTCCAATCTCCCGCACAACCCCCGCAGGGGTCTCCGCCTGGCGGAACCGCCGGACAATCTCACAGGCCCTGCGGAGATAATCTGCGCGTTTCTTGCTCGACGGGTTGTACAGGCACAGGACAAAATCCGCCTCCGCCGCGCAAGCCAACCGCTTCTCAATCAACGGCCAAGGGGTTAGGAGGTCGCTCAGGCTGATGACGGCAAAGTCGTGGGAAAGAGGCGCTCCCAATAGCGCAGCACCGCTGCACGCGGCCGTCACCCCCGGGACCACCTCGATGTCCAACTGGGGATAGGCCTCCGCCGCCTCCAACGCTGGGCTTGCCATCCCATAAACGCCCGCGTCGCCGCTGCAAACCAAGGATACAGTTCGCCCAGTTAACGCCTGTTCCACCGCCAACCGGCAGCGCTCCACCTCGCCGCGCATCGAAGTGGTCAAAAACGATTTTTCAGGGAAAAGAGGGCGGACCAGATCGACGTAAGCGGTATACCCCACGATCAACTCGCTGCGCTCCAAGGCAGCCTGCGCACGCTGGGTCATCTGCGTCGCCTCTCCCGGACCGATTCCAACAATATAGAGTTTCATAGCGTCCCCTCTTTCCACTAAAATCGGATCACCAGCGGCGCGGCCGCCACTGCGACGGTCACACCCGAAAACACTTGTTTTCCCACGAGAAGCGTTCCACCGCTCCCCAGTACAGCTGCACGCTCGCAAACATTGTCCACGCCGACCGTATTTTGTACAAACACAGACCCCGTAAAGCGGCCTTTTACCCTCATTAGCTGCTCCGCCGAGAAAAAATTACAGACAAGGCAATTTGCTTTACAGAACTCCAAAAGCCCGATTTCATCGCATTTTTTGTCGATGGACGCAACATTTTGCACGCTTTCCATGTAAAGGTATTTCCCTTGTAAGGTGGAATCAACCGCTTTTTGTATCTTGATCGGTTCTGTCCCTCTTTTGCAGCCAATTCCAAGCGTCAAAATCCTTGGGAGAATCCAACAGGTCGCCTGAAACATTTCTTCATACGCAAGGGATATACGGATTCCGACCTTGCCTTCCTTTGCTGGAACGATTCCTTTTGGAAGTGGCCCTTCCACCGGAAAGTCACTATAGAATCCCACTGGTTCCCCATTGAGCAACGCGGCGGAAACGGCCTTTGCTGCACCGGGGCGCATGACCAGGAACCCCTGGCCCGCCGCCCATGTATCCACCGCAAACACACCGTTCCCATCGGTTGCCGTGGTGACAGCCGCCTGTGCTCCAATTGCAGCGGCGATCCGCCGGGCGAGCGCATTGGCTCCCCCCACATGCCCGGATACAAGCGGTATGGCAAACCGTCCGCAGTCGTCCACAGCCACTACCGCCGGATCGGTAAATTTGCTCCTTAAATGCGGTGCAACACTGCGGACTGCAATGCCACAGGCGCTGACAAAGATGAGCGCATCCGCCTGCCCAAAGGAGCGCGCTGTCCAATCTGCAAGCGAACCCAAGGCCGCGACGCCATTTTCCGCGTATTTTTCCGGCGCACTTACGGTACAAACGTCCCCTCCGTCGCGGAAAAACTCCGCCAACCGCTGCGCCAACCGGACGCCATTGGCGGTGAATGCGGCGCACTCAATCCGCATGGGGCGCGCCTCCGGTTTTTGCTGCGCGGTATCCGTGGGAGAAATCGGGCGCGTAGAGTTTTGAGCGGTCGTACTGCGTTCCAAGGAATCCGCCGACCAAAATCAACGCTGTTTTGGTAATCCCGTTTTCCGAAGCCATCTGTGGGAGGTCGTCCACTGTGCCGTGGATTACCTTTTCGTCCGGCCAAGTCGCCTTATAGACAATGGCTGCGGGTGTGTCCTTTGCATATCCGCCCTCCAGGAGCTGCTCCCGCAGGCCTTCCAAATAGGAGGTGCTCAAAAAAACGACCATGGTCGCACCGTGCTTCGCAAAGCTGGCGACCGACTCCTTTTCCGGGACCGGCGTCCGCCCGGCCATCCGCGTGATCACAACGGATTGCGAGACGCCCGGCAGTGTATATTCCGCGTGCAGCGCAGCAGCAGCCCCACAGAACGAGCTGACCCCCGGCACCACTTCGTACGGCACACCGGCGGCATCTAAGGCATCCATTTGCTCCCGGATGGCACCGTACAAGCACGGATCTCCTGTGTGCAGCCGGACCACCTTTTCCCCTGCCCGTTCCGCTGTCAGAAGCACGTCCAGCACCTCTTCCAGGGTCATCCGGGCACTGTCATAGACTTTGCAGCCGGATTTCGTATAGGTCGTGAGGATTTCCGGATTCACCAGGGAACCGGCATAGACCACCGTATCCGCTTCTTCTAGCAGCCGTGCGCCCCGCACCGTAATCAAATCAACGGCGCCGGACCCCGCTCCGACAATATGAATCATTCGATTTCCTCTCCTTTCAGGCGTTGCAACAATCCATCTACCTCTGCGGTTTGCCCCAAAAGGCCAAATGCATTGGAAAACAAGACCGCTCCAACCGTCAGCTGTCCGCAGACGCGGGCGTTTATATGAAAATGTATCTTTTGTATGAGGCTGTTCATCACAGGGGACAGCAACTGTTCTTTTTGCAAGAGCCCAAACGCTTCATCCGTTGTGACACAGTCCATCAGCTTTCCCGCCAGCGCGGAGGAAGCGCCGCAGAGCGCGGCATGGGCGGTGATAATCTCCATCCGGGCGTCCGCGTAACGGGAATGGGTATTCATCACGCCACCGGCCAGCTTGACCAGCTTTCCCGCATGCCCCACCAGCAAAAGCCCCTCAAAGCCGAATTCCACCGCCATGTCCAGCAGCTCCCCAATGTAATTGCTGCACGAGACGGCACGGCAAGGGAGGCGCATCTGTTCCCGCAGAAAGGTTTCTCCGTAATTTCCGGGTACCGCCACAACCGTACGCGCCCCCAAGGTGCGCAACTGCCGGAGCTCCGTCCGGATGGTATCGACCAGCGCGCGTTCGCTCATCGGCTCCACAATCCCGCTGGTCCCCAGGATGGAAATCCCCCCGGTGATCCCCAGCCGGGGATTAAAGGTCTTTTCCGCAAGCCGTTTCCCCTCCGGTACGGAAAGGGTCACCTGCCAACCGCCGGTATACCCATAGGTTTCCCCAACCTCCTGCAAAGCGTTGGCGATCATCCGGCGCGGGCCGGGATTGATGGCCGCCTCCCCAACGGCGCAAGCAAGCCCCGGGCGCGTCACCCGGCCAATGCCCTCTCCGCCGGCAATATATACCCCCTTGTCCGCACGGCGCACTTCTGCAAATACCCATACGCCGTCCGTCACATCGGGATCGTCCCCGCTGTCCTTTTGCACCGCGCAGGAAACAGACTCCTCCGAAAGCCGGATATGGCCGACCGGCAATTGCAAAAGGATCCCCTTCGGTGTAGAAAGCGCCACCTGATCGACACGCTCACCGGAAAGCAGCATCTGCGCGGCGGCCTTTGCCGCTGCCGCTGCACAGCTGCCGGTGGTATAACCACACCGCAGGCGCTTCTGGTCCCGGTAAACATATTCCTCCAGCTTCATGGGCGGTCCTCCTGCGAATAAAAAACGCCATTCAGTCACTCGCATGACCGAATGGCGTGAATGGCGGAAATCATGGGCGCAGTCCTTCTGCTCCCACTGTGGTTCCTTCAGCCACGCGCACTCCAGTACCGTGGAGTCGCATGAAGCATATAGGCAGGTATTCTGGCTCATACATCTCTGCAACACTCCACCTTCCCGGTTTCCCAGTGGTTTTTGGAGCTCGCTCCGTATTCACAGCAACGGACTTGCGCGGGAATCACACCCGCTTCCCTTTTCAGCCCCTTTCCTGGAAAGGAGCACCTATATCCTGTGCCCTATTTTAAACGGATTTCTATATTTTGTCAACCGGCCGGTCCAGATGCACATCCAATTGTGGAAATGGAATGTGAATTCCCTCGCGGTCAAATGCCAGTTTCACATCCTCCTGCATCTGATAGTAAAGCGTCCAGTAATCGTCCGTTTTGCACCAAACGCGCACCAGCATTTGGATACAACTGTCCTTATGTTCCTCCACGGCGATCAATGGCTCTGGATCCCGCTCGACCAAAGGATTCTTATCCGTCAGTTCTTGAAGCACCTCTTTTACTTTTGAAAGATCGTCTTCGTATCCCACCGAATAGCGCAAATCCAACCGCCGTGTTTTCATCGCCGTATAATTTATAATCGTACTGACGGTAATGGTCGAATTCGGGATAACGATCTCCTTGTTGTCAAAGGTCCGAAGGGTTGTGAACATCATCTCAATGCGCTCCACTGTGCCTTCTACATTGTCTACCAAGAGGTAATCCCCCACTGCAAAGGGCTTTGTAAAAACGATCTGTGCACCGCTGGCGATGTTGGTCATATTTTCCTTTAACGCTAAGCCAACGGTCACTCCTGCCGCACCAATCGCCGTGATCATTGGCCCGACGGGAACCCCCAACTGCGACAGGGCCATAATGCTGATGATAATCTTCGCCGCTGCATTCGCCAGGGAACACAAGAATGTAACGATCCCAGTCTCTGTGCGGGCTCGTGTCATCGTGCGCTTGATTAAGCGCACTACCACGTTGCTCAGCCACCATCCGCCGGCAAAGATTAGCGCGGCGCCAATTACATTGGGCAACATATCTAAGAGCCATGTTAAAAACTTTTGCCAAACATCTTCAAATGACATTTCGATCGCATCCCTTTCGAAAAGATTTGCCACACTCGCTTTAACAATTCCTATTATATTAAACAAAGTCTTGCAAAAAATTTCGCACAAGAATTTATATGTTTTGTATATATTTTTTAAACTATATTGCGTTTTTTACAAATAAATGGTATGGTATAGATAAATCCACAGCGATTCGTGTTTGCAAAATTTCCAGGGCATTAGCTTTTTGCATCAAAACGCCAATTTGCGGATGGCTGCGGCTTGAAAATTCATTCCAGCAATTGGAGAATGGAGGAATCGTATGGAAAGCAGAGCGATCAAAATTAAATCCCCTAAGAACAGCAAAATCTCGATCAAAGTGATCCCGGGTCATTTTGCCACCAATCACTCGCATATCAACTATTATATTGATATGACCAGTATCAAGCACCGCCATGCAATGGCTTATGAAGCGGCAGCGACCATGGCGATGAAGTACGAAAACAACACCATGGTAGACACAATCGTATGTATGGATGGCTGTGAGGTTATCGCCGCTTTCTTAGCGCGCTATCTTTCTAAATCCGGCATCATGTCCATGAACGATAAGAGCGACATCTGCATCATCACCCCGGAATTCAATACCAACGGGCAGATGATTTTCCGCGACAATATCCAGCCGATGGTCTGGCAAAAGAACATTCTCCTCCTGGTGGCTTCCGCAACCACCGGCAAAACCATCAACCGATCCCTGGAATGCATCAAATACTATGGAGGCAATGTGATCGGAATCTCCGCCATTTTCAGCGCAATCACCGAAATGGGCGGTGTGCATGTCGATACCATCTTTACTCCCGAAGATATTCCAAACTACCAAACCTATGCTTTTAAAGATTGTCCGGACTGCCAGCAGAAGCGCAAGATCGACGCCATTGTAAACAGCTACGGATATTCAAAAATTTGACCGGCCTTGGTTTGGCGCTACTTTAAAAAAAGGGGGCACCAAGCCGTTTGGGCTATAAAAAAACCGCTGCCATGCAAAAAGCACTGGCAGCGGTTTTTTATTGACAGGATCGAATAACAGCCACCGCGTCCTCGATATATCGGGACATCGGCTTTTCTACAACACCGGCCACATGCACATGGCACTGCTCCACGGGGATCAACACCTTTTGCGCAGGGCTTTCAGAAACTGCCGACGCCATTGCCGGGGTAATTTCACCCCACAGGGAATTTGCCACCATCATCCCGATTGGGCCGGCAACTACATCCGCATGTTTCACATTACAAATCACGGCGTTTTCGCCCGTCGCGCCGACATTTGCCCCCGCCTTAAGCATAGCCGACGTTGCAAGGGAATTGGTGCCGACGGCAACAATCTGCACGTCTGGCAATTCGGAACGAATGCGCTCTACGAGGCTTCTCCCTATGCCGCCTCCCTGTCCGTCGATTACGACAATCCGCATATCGCTTCTCCCTTCCCGCCGTTATTTATGATAGAGCTTTTTGGTCTGGTACTTCGGTTCGCAGGTCAGATTGACGCCCAATTTGCGGAAGGTGGTCTCATCCACCGGGGAAAGGATCACCGAAGAGTGGGCTTCGCATCCGCGCAATTTCGGCAACTGGCGGAGCGCCAACTCTGCGGTTGGATTGGTAGCAGCACAGATGGAAAGAGCGATTAAGATTTCATCTGTATGGAGACGTGGGTTCAGGTTCCCCAAATGCCTCGTTTTTAAATTCTGGATGGGTTCAATGACAATCGGAGAAATCAGCGGCATGGTATGGCTGATCCCCCCCAGATGCTTGAGTGCGTTCAGCAGCACCGCAGCGGAGGCCCCCAAGAGCGAAGAGGTCTTCCCTGTGATGATTTTACCATCCCCCAATTCAATGGCCGCAGCAGGCATGCCGGTCTCTTCTGCACGTTCCAAGGCGGGGCGCACCACATGGCGGTCCTCCACCGTAACGCCCGCCTGGTTCATCACAAGTTCCAGTTTATATACAACGTCTTCCGCAATGCGCCCCTGCCGCTGCTCGCACATCGCGTGGTAATACCGGCGGACAATCTCCTGTTTGGATGCCTCCCGGCAAACCTCATCGTCAATGATGCAATTTCCCGCCATATTGACGCCCATATCCGTCGGCGACTTATAGGGGCTGCTTCCGGTGATCTTTTCCAGAATGGCATTCAAAACCGGGAACACCTCCACATCGCGGTTGTAATTGACCGTGGTCTTCCCATAAGCCTCCAAATGGAACGGATCGATCATGTTGACGTCATTGAGATCGGCCGTCGCCGCCTCATACGCCAGATTGACCGGATGCTTCAGCGGCAGATTCCAAATCGGGAACGTCTCGAATTTGGCATATCCCGCTTTGATGCCATGCTTGTATTCATGGTAGAGCTGTGAAAGGCAGGTCGCCATTTTTCCGCTGCCCGGCCCAGGAGCCGTCACCACCACCAGCGGACGCGAGGTTTCCACATACTGATTCTTGCCAAAGCCTTCGTCGCTGACGATATGGGGGATATTGGACGGATACCCCTCAATCGGATAGTGCAGATATACCTTTACGCCCAACTGCTCCAAGTGGTTTTTAAAGGCATCCGCTACGGGTTGCCCTGCATACTGGGCAATTACTACACTTCCCACATAGAGGCCGATGTCCCGGAACGCATCGATCAGACGCAAAACATCCGCATCGTAGGTGATGCCGATGTCCCCACGCATTTTACTTTTCTCGATGTCCGTCGCATTGATGACAATCACGATTTCCACTTGATCGGAAAGATGCAGAAGCATCTTCATCTTGCTGTCCGGCTGGAATCCCGGCAACACGCGCGAAGCGTGAAAATCGTCGAACAGTTTCCCGCCCATCTCTAAGTACAGCTTGTTGTCAAACATGGAAATGCGCTCGGAAATATGCTTCGATTGTGTCTCCAAATATTTGTCGTTATCAAACCCTACTGCTTTCATGTTCTACCTCTCTCATCATTTCCCTTTAAGACCTCAATAATACTCATATTATAGTAAAAGCACGGAGAGAATGCAACTTCCTGCAAAAAGATTCTCAAATTTTAGTGCTCCCAAAAGGCAGCCACGGCCTGTTCCAACTCGGGAGCCGAACGCACCGTCTGAAAATGCTGCCAATGTGTGGGGAACAAGTTTCGGTAGGATGCGGTGGAAAAGCGGCTGTCGATCAGCAGGACCACTCCGCGGTCCTGCTCGCCGCGGATCACACGCCCTGCCGCTTGCAAAACCTTGTTCATCCCTGGATATTGATAGGCAAAGGCAAACCCTTCCCCGTTTGTCCGGTCATAGTAAGCGCGCAGGATCTCCTGCTCTGCGTTCACCTGCGGCAGTCCAACGCCGACGATCGCCGTGCCGATCAACCGCTCCCCGCGCAGATCGATCCCCTCTGCATAAATGCCGCCCAATACGCAAAACCCCAGCAAGGTCCCTTCCGGCTCCACATCAAAACGGTTGAGGAATTCCATCCGTGCTTCTTCGTCCATACCAGCGGTCTGCAAAAGGGTTTGCACCTCTGGGTAACGCTCCCGGAAAACACGGTACACTTCGTTCATATAGGAGTAGGACGGGAAATAGGCCAAATAATTTCCCTGCCTCCCCTGTAACATGGCATAAAGCAATTCCGCGACAGGATGGAGGCTGCGCGCCCGATCCCGGTATTTGGTGCTGACCCGGTCGTCGATAAAGAGCCCCAGGTGGGCCGGATCGAACGGGGAGGGCAGCACATATTTCTTTGTGGTGTCATCCCCGCCGAGCACCGAAGTAAAATAGTCCAACGGGGAAAGTGTGGCAGAAAAGAAAATGGACGCACGGCCGCGCTGCATCGCCTTGTCCAGCAAGGGCGACGGATCCAGACAGAGGAGCTTCACTGTTACATCGCTCCCGCTGACCGTCACGTAGGTGACAAAGTGATCGTCGTAGAGCTCCGCAATCCGCAGAAAAAACAATGCGTCAAAATAGAGCTGCAACAGGAGCGGATCGGTCCGGGAATGGCGGTGCTCCTCCGCCCACTCCTCCCAGCAAGAAATAAAGCGGTTCAGAGCGGTCAGGAGTTCTTTGGGCGCTTCTTCCTGCGTAAGCGTTCGGGATTCCCCGCACGCCTTGCGCAGAGTAAGCATCTCGGTGTTCACGGCGCCCAGTGCACGGAAAAGCTTGCGCTCTTCCTTTCCAACGAGCCTCCTTGCCTGCAACACGGTGGATTTGTGCAGCGCCGCCGAATACATGTCGCGGGAGCGATCGACCAGGTTGTGCGCCTCATCCACCAAAAAGACATACTCGCCTGGGCTTTCCCCAAAAAAGCGCTTCAGATACACCACCGGGTCGAACAGATAATTGTAGTCACCGATGATGGCGTCGCACCAAAGGGCGGCGTCCAAAGAGAGTTCAAACGGGCACACTCGATGTTTTTGCGCGCAGGCCTCCACCGCTTCCCGGGTCACCGCCTCGCAATCGTGGACCAGCTCATACAGTGCTTGGTTGGCGCGGTCATAGTAGCCGTTCGCATAGGGGCAGGCTTCCGGGTTGCAATCCCTCTGTTCCAAAAAGCAGATTTTGTCCTTGGCGGTCAGCGTGATGGTCTTGAGCCGCAAGCCCTGATCCCGCATCTGGGCAAACGCATCCTCTGCCGCCCTGCGCGTGACCGTCTTAGCGGTCAGATAGAAAATGCGCTCTGCTTTCCCCTCGCCCATCGCTTTGACGGCTGGGAACAAGGTTGAAACTGTCTTCCCAATGCCGGTCGGAGCCTGACAGAACAGCCGGCCTTTTGCCGCAATGGTTCGATAGACCGCCACCGCCATTTGCCTCTGCCCGGCGCGGTATGTAGCAAAGGGAAACGCCAACGCCCGGATGGACTGGTCGCGCACCGATGTCCAATCCCGTTGGGTGGCCGCCCATTTCTCATATTGATCGAGAAGATCCAGATAAAACGCTTCCAGTTCTTCAGCAGTATACACCCGCTGAAAGCGCCGGATCTCCTCTGTGTCCACCTGAAAATAGGTGAGCTGTACGGAGATCCGCTCCAGATTCTCTTGCAGGCAATAAAAATAGGCGTAGCACATCGCCTGTCCCCAATGCGCCCGGTTGAAATCCTCTGTAATCATCGTGAGCGGGGCTCCAGTCGTCTTGATCTCGTCGACCGTCACCCCAACGGCATCCGTAATCACGCCGTCGGCCCTTCCCTCCACCCGATAGAGAAATCCATGGCGCTCCGTCTGCTGGGAAAGGAACACCTCTGCGCGGTACGACGGTCCTCCCGCCTTTTGCAGGCGGCGATGAATGCGCGCTCCCTCGCTGGCCCGGTCTATACCGCCGAACCGGTTGTCCAAGCTGCCGCTCTGCAACAAAAACTCCGCCAGCTTTTTGACCGAGATGCGAATCTCATAGGCCATCGGCCTCCCTCCTTCGTCCGCTGTACCAAAGCACAAGGCTGGCGCCGTTGGGACGGGCCAGCCTAAGACAAATTCAAAATATTTTTATCAAAAATAGTTACAACAGGCGTGTATCGTTGATAATCAGCTCAAATTGCAGGTTCAAAAACTGCGCCGCCTGCCGGCAAAGCACCATGCGGGTCAAAAAGATCTCGAAGTATTCCATCACCGGGCAAATCGTGGTATCAATCACAATATTCAATACGGCGGTGCGGTTTTCCGGGTCAATTTCCATCGCAGAGCGTTCCACCGCATAATTGACGCGGTCGTGGATGTCCGCAGCCACGGTCCCTTTATCGCGCACGCGTGAACGCCGCACATCGCTTTTGTCGGAGAGGATCAACGCCGCCGCGATGGGGTTCACTGCCGCGGCGGTTCCTTCGTCGTGGTTGCCGATCGCCGCCACCACCAAGGCGATCTCCGCTGGGTCCATTTGCAGTTTGTTCAGGATGGTAAATGCCATCAACGCGCCGCTCTGCGCATGGTCGGAGCGGTTTACTACGTTGCCAATATCGTGCATATAGCCGGCAATCGCCGCCAGCTCGCAGGTTCTTGCATCATATCCTAAGCTTTGCAATATCTGCCTGGCAACATCCGAACTGCGTTTTGCATGGGCTAGGCCGTGCTCTGTAAAGCCAATAACGCCAAGGTTATCATTTCCATTTTTGATATATGCGTTGACCTCTTCGCTTTTCCAAATCTCTTCAAAGGTCACTGTCCGATATGTTTCCATAAATGGCCTCCCCTGGACTCAATCATCCACCGCCATATGATACATTGCTTCCAGACAGATCTGTGCGTGGAGCATGAACCGGTCGATGTCAATATTTTCATTCGTATTGTGCAAGCGGCGGTCCGGCTCATCCGGGAAGAATGGCCCAAAAGCAACCCCTTTTCCGCCCAGTTCACGCGCGTAGGTCCCTCCACCGGTGGAATAGAGCGGCGCGGGTTCGCCTATGAATGCCTTATAAGCGTTCTGCAAAAGGGCGATAAACGGACGGTCGGCAGGCAGGAACAGCGGCTTCATATGGCCGCCCTCCTCGGAAAACACATCCTCTGCCCGCGCGGTCTTCTGAATCGTTTCGATGATTGCAGACCCGTCCGACGTCACAGGATAGCGGATGTCGATGGCGGCCGTACACAGGGATGCATCCGCGTGTACCAGCCCCAAGTTCAGCGTCAACGGGCCGGACTCGTCGTCCTGTTGCCTAATTCCCATAGAGGCTCCGTCCAGCTCCACGCCAATATGTTTTTGGAGGAAGGCCGGAAGCGTGCCCATTTGTTCCTCCGTGAACACTTCAAAAAGCAACGCCAATAGATGGGAAGCCGCGTTAAAGCCCTCCTGCGGCTGCATCGCATGAGACGCCGTCCCCTCCGAGGTAATGCGTGCGCCCTCGTCCGTCTCTTCCAAAGTAAAACGCCCTTCCATAGAAACCATCGCCGTGCGCAAACGTTCCCGTTCATCTCTGGTACAGGCCAACTCCGCACAGGCGCCAGCCGGCACCGCATTGACCACAGTCCCTGCGGTAAAGCTTTTCAACACCGTAGAATCGTTCGGCGCAGAGAAATTCATGCGCAGGATACCCTTCTCCCGGTTGCACACGCCGTACTCTGAGTCCGGTGTAAAGCCCATCACCGGCATGGGTTCCTTTTCAAAGTAGCGCTCCAGATCGTCGCTTCCCGTCTCCTCGCCAGCGCCGAAAATCGTACGGATGCGGCGCTTTGTCGGAACCTGCTCGTCCTGCAAAACCTTCAGGCAATACAGCGATACGATGGCCGCCCCTTTGTCGTCCGCCACGCCGCGGCCAAAATATTGGTTGCCAATTTTGGTCATAACGAATGGGTCGGTCTCCCAACCGTCCCCCGCCGGGACAACGTCTACATGGGAAAGCACAGCTGCAATCTCCTCACCCTGGCCGTACTCCGCGTGGCCGGCATAATTTCCGACATTTTGCGTGGAGAATCCGAGCTTCTCCGCAATCTCCAAAATGCATTGCAAAGCTTGTGCTGGCGCGGTCCCAAAGGGCTTCCCCGGTTCCGCTTCCCCTCGCACGGAAGGGATTGCAATCAGCTTGGCCAAGTCCGCAAAGATTTGATCCTGATACTTTAAAATTTTATTTCCGAAATGCAATTTTGTTCTCTTCCTTTCAACTGTATTTGAGGTTATCCTACCAATTGTACTGGAACAAAACGCTGGACAGCCTCCCTCTTAAACAGAAAACACGTTACCATTTTCTGCATATGGTTCATTCTTTTCCTAGGCATCCAGACGGCGGCAACCTTTTCCAACATTGGCTTCCGCTTATGCTGTGAGGTTATTATACCACAAATCTTTCCCAATAAAATAGGAGAAAAACGACTTTCCTACCAGCATTTGTTAAAAGAAATTTAGAAGTATCCCATCTTGCAAAGAAACTGGGAATCCTATATTGCTGAGAAGGCAAAGATTTGCTATAATAAAGTATAAAACATCGATGAGATTTTCAAATTTCCCGTGCAAGACGCTGGAACCGATTCTCACTACTATGGAGCATAAAATTCCATGCATTTCCACATCGAATTGTAATTTCATCCGTTTGAAAAATAAGTAGGTGGTGTACAGATGAACAAAAAGAAGGGCGGAAAAATTGCTGCTGTGATCGACATTGGGTCCAATCTGTTGAAAATGCGGATCTGCCAGCTCCGTAAAGGGGAGATCGTCACCCTTGACCGCCTGCAATATCCACTTAATCTTGGACATGAGGTCTTTACTGGAGGAAAAATCAGTTTTGAAAGCCTGCGGGAGCTGTCCAGCATTTTGCATGGATACAGCGATATCATGGCGGAATATGGTGTAGACCAATATAAAGTGGTTGCTACCACTGCCCTGCGGGAAGCCAAAAATAGGGCCTACGTTTTGGATCAGCTCAAAATTCAAAACGACATGACTGTGGAAGTCTTAGAAGATAGCCAGGAAAAAACACTGATCTATTCGGAGATCCTTGCTGGCCTGCAAACGATGGCTCCTCAGAAAATGGGCAACGCATTGATCTCCTATATCGGTGCGGGTACAATCGGCCTATCTGTATTCGACGGGCAAAATATGGTCTTTTCCCAGAACGTCCCTATGGGCGCGTTAAAACTTCATGATATGCTAGGAAGCATTCAGGAAGAAACCGATTCCTTCTATGTTGTTGTAAAAGAATACTTAGATTCCATCATCGGCCGCATCCGTCTTCCCCAGCCGGAAGGCGGCTTTGAAAGTCTTGTCCTCACAGGAAACGAGATTGAGCTGATCGCTAAGATCTGTGGAATTGAACCGGAAAATGGCCGCTATATCATCAAAGCCAAACAGATCAAAAGCCTCTTCAAGGAGATCCGTTCCCTTTCCAAGGAAAAGATCAGCGACCGCTTCGGTATCGAAGAGGAGGTTGCAGAGCTTCTCTATTCCGCTTTGGCCATCTATGTGCGTTTGATGCAGTTTGTCAAAGCGGATCATATCATCGCGCCTAAGGTAGACCTCTGGTTCGCGTTGATGAAGCAGATGCTGATCCCCAAAAGCGCTAATGAGTATGCAGAACATGTGCGCGTTAACGCGCTCTCCTGTGCGCGGGCTATGGCGCGTGTCTATAATGTCAACGAACATCATACAGAAAACATCCGTAAATTTGCGTGCAAAATCTTTGATAAAATGAAAGGCATGCACGGCTTGGACCGGCGCAAGCGCCTGCTCTTGGAGCTCGCCTCCATCATGCACGACTGCGGCCATTATGTCAACGCAAAGGAGCATCTTTCCAGTTCCTTTGACCTTTTAAAAAACATCGACCTCTATGGCATGACCGCCGAAGAAATGTTGATTATCGCCTATATCGCACGGTATAACGAATACGATGTCCCCAATTACGATGGCTTGGAGTTTATCCGCATCCGGGAACCAATCCGGTTGGTCATCTCCAAATTGGTGGCGATCTTCCGCCTGGCCAATGCGCTTGACAAAGCGCATAAGCAGAAATTGGACGATATTAAGGTCCGGCTGGACAAGAACCGCCTGTTGATTACAGGGGAAAGCAATGAAAACCTCTACTTGGAAAAATGGGCTTTCGAACAGACAGCCCCCTTCTTTAAAGAGGTGTTCGGAATCAATCCGGAATTGACCATCAAATCGACCATGATTTGAGCGGTTCCCCCCGTCGTTTACCGAGGGGTAAATACTATTAAAAAGGCTGCGTGGTTATATGATTGAAAAAAATGAAAAAATGGAAAAGCAGCAGCTTCCCTTTATCAACCGGGAACTGAGCTGGATGGATTTTAACGCCCGTGTCCTGGAAGAAGCCTTTGAAAAGGAAAATCCCGTCATGGAGCGCATCCGGTTTTTGTCGATCACTGCTTCGAACCTTGACGAGTTTTTCATGGTGCGTGTCGCTGGGGTAAAAGAACAGGTGGAATCCGGTTACAACCGTGCGGACTTCTCCGGCCTCACCCCTGCGAAGTTGCTTCCCCAATTGAATACGAAGATTTATGGATTTACAGAGCGCCAGTACTCCTGTTTACACCGTTCCATTGTCCCTGCTCTGAAAAAGAACGGCATTATGTTTGTTACGCCGGATCAAATGAGTGAAAAACAGACGGCGTTCATTTCCGACTATTTTGATAAGGTCCTCTTCCCTGTGCTCACTCCTTTGGCGGTGGACCGCAGCCGTCCGTTCCCGTTCCTGGCGAACAAAAGCCTGAATTTAGCGGTTCGTTTGAAAAGCAAAAAATCTGAGGAATCCTATTTTGCGGTCGTGCAGGTTCCGGGTATTCTTTCCAGGTTTTTAGAAGTCCCCAGTGAAGAGGGGCGCGTGTTTGTCCTGTTGGAGGATGTGATTACCTATAAGCTAGAATCGCTGTTTGAGCTCAATGAGATTCAAGCGAGCTGCCCGTTCCGCATCACCCGCGATTCCGATTTGGAGATCGATGAAGAGGCGGACGACCTGCTCAGTGAGATTGTAAAATCCATCAAGCGGCGCAAACGCGGTAAGCCTGTCCGCCTGGAATTGCTCCAGCGCTGCGATAAGGAGACAAAAGAGTTCCTGATCGAAATGCTGGAGATCCATAAGAGCGAAATCTACGAAGTCCCTGGTCCGCTGGATCTGACCTTCCTCTCGAAATTTGCCAATCTCTCCGGTTGTGAGCATCTTTGCTTCAAGCCCATCAAGCCGGTCTACCCGCCCGCAGCGTTCTGGGGCTACAGCGATATGTTCGAAGCGATCCGGGATAAGGACCGCATGGTCCATCACCCGTATGAGAGCTTCGAATGCGTGGTGGATTTTGTACGGCAGGCAGCCGAGGACGAAAATGTGCTGGCCATCAAGCAGACCTTATACCGTGTGAGCGGGCATTCCCCGATTGTCGCCGCCTTGATCCGCGCTGCTGAAAATGGGAAGCAGGTCACGGTTTTGGTGGAATTGAAGGCCCGTTTTGATGAGGAAAACAATATCCTCTGGGCAAAGAAGCTGGAAAAAGCCGGGTGCCATGTCATCTACGGCTTGGCAGGCCTGAAGACGCACTGCAAGATTCTCCTGGTCGTGCGCCGGGACGAGGACGGCATCCGCCGGTATCTCCACATGGCGACCGGCAATTACAACGATTCGACCGCCAAAATCTATACCGACATCGGCGTCTTTACCTGCAAAGAGCCATTCGGCAGGGATGCCTCTTCCCTGTTTAATGTATTGACCGGCTACTCTTTGCCCCCGGATTACAACAAATTCGCAGTCGCCCCCCACGGCCTGCGGGAATTCTTTGTTCGAATGATTCAAAAGGAAATCGCCAATGCGCAGGCTGGCCTGCCCTGTGGCATCACAGCCAAGGTCAACTCCCTAGTCGATCCAGAGATTATCGAGTTGCTTTATCAGGCTTCGCAAGCCAATGTTCCGATCCGCTTGATTGTTCGCGGTATCTGCTGTTTGGTGCCAGGGCTTCCGGGTGTCAGCGAGAATATTACGGTAATCAGTATTGTGGGCCAGCTCTTAGAGCACAGCCGTATTTTCAAATTTGAAAACGCCGGGAACCCCAAAATTTATATGGGCAGCGCAGACTGGATGCCCCGCAACCTGGACCGGCGTGTGGAACTGGTATTCCCCATCGAAGATGAGGATCTGAAAGAACGTGCTTTTGGCATTTTGGAAACGATGTGGAATGACAATATAAATGCACGTATGCTCCGCTCCGACACCACATATGAGCATATCGACCGGCGCGGAAAGGCCCCACACAATAGCCAGGTAGAATTTTCAATTATGGCACAAAAGGCTGTGAAAGCCTTGCAGGTACCGGATGCCTCTCAGCCATATAAACCGATTCGCAGTACTGCAGAATAATACGCTTTATGCGATTCGAAGGATAAACCCGGAGGTTTTCCGTGTCTCTTCTTGGAAAATCTGCCCGCTCTGTTACAGGTCCGTTTTGACGCGCTATGCCGCAGGAAAGAATTCTGCACCAGAATTGGGCGTAATTATTATTGATGTAAAAAGGATGTGGCTTTGATGAAAAGAATTGGTATTTTGACGAGCGGTGGAGACTGCCAAGGCCTCAATGCAGCTATTCGCGGCGTTGCAAAAGCGCTGTATGAAGAATTCGGCGACAATGTGGAAATTTATGGCATTAACGACGGTTACCGCGGCTTGATCGAAGGCAATTATAAGCGCATGAAACCGGAAAATTTTTCCGGCATCCTTACGCTCGGCGGCACCATTTTGGGCACTTCGCGGCAGCCATTTAAGCTGATGCGTGTCATCGACGAAAACAGCGTGGATAAAGTCAAAAACATGAAGGACAATTACAAGAAGATGAAGCTGGATTGCTTGGTAGTCCTCGGCGGCAACGGTACCCATAAGACAGCCAATCTGCTCAGCGAAGAAGGGCTCAATGTTGTCTCGCTCCCCAAGACCATCGACAACGACGTCTGGGGCACGGATATGACCTTTGGATTCCACAGCGCGATGGATATCGCTGCCAACGTTTTGGACTGTATCCACACTACAGCTACGTCCCATGGGCGCGTCTTTATTGTCGAGATCATGGGGCACAAGGTCGGTTGGCTCACCCTGTACGCGGGCATTGCAGGCGGAGCCGACGTAATCCTCTTGCCGGAAATCCCCTACGACATCGACAGCATTGTTAAGACCATCCGTCAGCGCAACGAATCGGGCAAACGTTTCTCCATCCTTGCCGTTGCGGAGGGCGCTATGTCCAAGGAAGAGGCAAAGCTCAGCAAAAAGGAATTTAAAGCTGCGCGCGCAAGTATGACATATCCCTCGATCTCCTATCGCCTGGCAAAGGAAATCGGCGACAAGACCGGCCAGGAGATCCGCGTGACGGTTCCTGGACATTTCCAGCGTGGAGGCAGCCCCTGCCCCTATGACCGTGTGCTGTCCACCCGTTTTGGCGCTGCGGCCGCAAAGCTGATTGTTCAGAAGCAGTACGGCAATATGGTCGCTTTACAAAATGGGAAAATTGTTCCCGTGCCTCTCTCGGAAGTTGCTGGGAAGCTCAAAACGGTTCCGAAGGACTGCGATGTCATCCAGACCGGGCGCGATATCGGCATCTGCTTCGGCGATTGATCGTAAAGGAGGTTGCCTGACCATGTTTGATTTTGAAAATCACAACCACTTTTTGAAAATTCTTAGCCTGATCGGAATGGTTGCCGCAGGAATTGGCGTGCTTTTGACCGCTGTGAGTGGCTGGGCCCTTTGGAAATGGATTCGCTGCATGGATACCGTGCAAAAATCTTTGCCCACGATCAAAAAAGCGTCCGCCCTATACATCGAAAAGAATGAAAAGGAGCTGGATGACGAGTATTTCTCCGAGGACAGCGACTGCATTTCCTTTTAAACGTTCCCATCCGAATATATAAGCAAGATTTGCTATGTGAAAAAAGAGACGGTTATTGTACATAACCGTCTCTTTTTGATTCAGAAGGTTCATCCACTGTAACGTCTTCTTGGATCTGCGCAAAAAGGGCGTCGCCAATGCCTTTTACCTCCTTGAGTTCTTCCACACAGGTGAAGCCGCCGTACTCTTCCCGGTAATCGAGAATGCGTTGCGCAATCGCCGGGCCAATTCCAGGCAGCGTATCCAACTCTTCCAAGGAAGCGGTATTCAGATTGATCTTCCCGGGTGATTCCGCTTGCGACTCGTCCACACCATCAGCGGAAACGTCGGTCTCTACAAAGCTCTCCAAGGAAGCATCCGGCACATAAAAGGCATTGTATCCGATCAATAGCGCACAGAAGGCCAGCGCAATTGCGATGAGAATCCGCGTCTGCCGTTTTTCCTCCTCCATGTTCCAGCCACTTCCCCCCGCTTTAGCGATGCCTTCGTTCGATCTCCTCGATCAAGTCCGCGACCGCCCCCTGGTAGCAGTGCCCTACCACCAGATCAGCTTGTTCTTTTAAGTCGTCCGGCGCATTTTCTGGGACTACCGACACGCCGGCCGCCTCCAAAAGCTCCGTGTCGTTGTAGTAATCCCCAATCGCATAGACGTTTTCCATACGGAATCCTGCCAACTCCGCCGCCTTTACAAGGGCGTTTCCCTTGCTTGCCTGTTCCGGAAGCATTTCCAGATAATTTTCCGAAGAGGAGACAAACCGCACTCCCGGATGTGGAAAGGTCGCGGAAAAGGCTTCCATTGCATCCTTTTTCTCCGGATCGTCCGCAAACAGCGCCTTATACCAAGGCTGCGCAGGATCGATCGGCGGCCCTTCTTTCCAGGAGACGCCTTCATGGTTGAGATGTTCGGTCACATAAGCATTGCGTCGGAGAATGTGTATGGTCTTGATGCAAAAATATTCGATTCCCGCTGTGGGAAACCGGTCGTATAATCTTTGGATGTATTCAGCAGCAGTACGTTGATCCAGGTGGCAATCCCACAGCATCTTCTGTTGGGTATAATCGTACAAGATTGTCCCATTTAGGCAGATACAGGGGCCTTTGGGATGTGTCAGCTCTGCATAGTGTCCTCCCGACAAAATCGAACGCCCTGTCGCAATGGCGAAACTTCCTCCCTCTTGCTGAAAGCGTGCGATGGCATCTAGGTTGCGCTGTGGGACAACAAAGTTCTCCCCAATTAAGGTGCCGTCGAGATCACTCACCAGAAGAATCCCGCTCAAGTCCACATTCCATTCCTCCAAATGTCTGTTTTTTCAATTTTTCCAGAAACGCCGTGAAGTAGGACGGCAGTTCGCTTGTAATCTCCAGATATTCCCCTGTGCGGGGATGGACAAAACCAATGACACGCGCATGCAAACACTGGCCGTCCAGATTCGGCACAGGCTTTTTCGGCCCATAGACCGGGTCCCCTGCTACCGGATGGCCGATATACGCCATATGCACACGGATCTGATGGGTTCGGCCGGTCTCCAATTTCAAACGCACGTGGGTAAACCCCTTATAGCGCGCCAACACCTCAAAATGCGTGACGGCATGGCGGGAATTCTTTTCTGTGACTGCCATGCGCTTGCGGTCCGTCGGATGACGGCCAATCGGCGCATCTATGGTGCCGGTATCCTCCTTGAGGTTCCCGTGGACCACCGCCTCATACATGCGTGTAAAACTGTGTTCTTTGATCTGCTCTGCCAAACGCTGATGGGCAAAATCGTTTTTGGCAACGATCAGCAGGCCGCTGGTGTCCTTATCGATCCGATGGACAATCCCAGGCCGGATCACGCCGTTGATCCCCGAAAGGGAATCGCCGCAGTGCGCCAACAGCGCGTTGACCAGCGTTCCACCCGCATGTCCGGCTGCCGGATGCACCACCATTCCCTTGGGCTTATTGACCACCAGCAGGTCCGCATCCTCATAACGGATATCCAGTGGGATCGCCTCCGGCAGAATATCCAACCCAACCGGTTCCGGCAAGATCACTTCGATTGCATCCCCTGCGCGCAGGCGGTATTTTTTATCCAGAGTTTTCCCTCCACTGGAAACCTGGCCCTGCTCGGCCAGGCGCTCCGCGGCAGAACGTGTGAGTTCTTCCACGCGGACCGAGAGAAACTTATCCAGGCGCATTCCCTCGTCCTCCGGCCCTGCTACGATGTGCAGTGTCTCCCCCAGGAGCATTTCAGGATTTCTCATGCTTTTCCAACTGTTTCCCATCTTTCTTGTCTAAAAAGAACAGGATATGCACCATCAAGAGGACAGTACCGACTGTAACGCAACAGTCCGCAAAATTGAAAATAGGAGGGAAAAACGATACCTGGATATAATCGACGACATATCCCAAAAAGATGCGGTCAATCAAATTTCCGATCCCACCGCCAATGATCAAAATGGAGGCAGCAATCGAGCAGGCACTGTGCTTTTTATAAAGGAATAGGCCTGCAATCAACAAAACCGTGATGACTCCCGTTGTAACAATAAAAAACCAACGCTGATCTTGCAGCATTCCAAACGCTGCACCGCGATTTTCCAAATAAGTGAAGTCCAAAAGGCCCGGAATTGCTGTCACACTTCCAACCGGCTTGAGTTGTGATACTACCAGGCATTTAATCAGCTGATCCGCCAAGGCAGCCACAACCGCCAGGACCAGGGAAAGAATGGCCAATATAAATTCCTCCTTTGCGCCTTCGCGCGGTTTCGTATTGGATGAAAAAAGGGCGAACTTCTGCCCGCCCTTTCCTACCATATTTTTTATCTTCCCATACAATGGGTTTTCAATCCATCGCCGCAGCGAATCAGCTTAAAGCCTCCGCGCAATGCTTGCAAACATCCGGATGTGCAGGATCACTGCCCACCGTATCGCTGAAGCTCCAGCAGCGGGCGCACTTCTCACCCTCCGCATGGCTGACCGTAACCGAAAGCTCCGGAACCTCTTCGCCCGCGAACTCGCCTTTTCCGCTGTTCGATACCTCGATCTGCGAGACGATAAACACATCGGCCAACTCGCCCTCGACCGATTTGACAAAGTCATACAGCTCGCCTTCGCAGAACAACTGCACCTTTGCATCCAGAGACGCACCGATCACCTTGTTCTTACGCGCCAGCTCCAACGCCTTCTTGACGTCGTCGCGCAGCTGATGGATGCGGTCCCAACGTGCGGTGAACGCCTCGTCCACATCTACGCCGGTCGTCTTCGGCATCTCATTAAACAGCACGCATTCCTTGTCAGCACTGCTGTCGTGCGGCATTGCCTGCCAAATTTCATCCGAGGTATAGGCCAGAATGGGCGAAACCAAGCGCGTCATGCCATCCAGAATCATATACATAGCGGTCTGCGCTGCACGGCGGTTCTGGCTGTCCGCCTTCTCCACATAGAGACGGTTCTTCAGCACATCGAGATAGAAGTTCGACATATCCACCACGCAGAAATTGTGAATCGCGTGATAGGCATTGTGGAATTCATACGTCTCATAGGCCTCTTTGCATTTTGCAGCCAGTGCATCCAGCTTTGTCAGCGCCCAACGGTCGATCGGCTGAAGCTGGTCGAGCGAAACGCGATCTTGATCCGGGTCAAAATCCGAAAGATTGCCCAGGATAAAGCGCGCCGTGTTGCGGATCTTCCGATAGGCGTCGGAGAGCTGTTTGAGAATTTCCTTGGAAATGCGGATATCCGCATGGTAATCAGAGGAAGCCACCCATAGGCGCAGGATGTCCGCGCCGTACTGGTCGATGATCTCCTGCGGGACAATGCCGTTCCCCAGGGACTTGCTCATCTTGCGGCCTTCGCCGTCCACCACCCATCCGTGGGTGACGACCGCCTTATAGGGCGCGGTGCCGCGTGTTGCAACGCTGGTCAGCAGGGAGGACTGGAACCATCCGCGATACTGGTCGGCACCCTCCAGGTAGAGATCCGCCGGCCATTTCAGCTCGGAACGCTGCTGCAAAACCGCCGCATGGGAGGAACCGGAGTCAAACCAGACGTCCATAATGTCGTGTTCCTTCTTAAAGTCCGTGCAGCCGCATTTCTTACATTTCATGCCCTCCGGCAAAAGATCCTTCTCCTCCATGGCATACCAGGCGTCGGAACCCTTCTCCCGGAAGATGTCCGAGATGTGCAGCATCACGTCTTTGTCGATCAACGGCTCGCCGCACTCCTTGCAGTAGAAGATCGGGATCGGCACACCCCAGCGGCGCTGGCGGGAAATACACCAGTCCTTGCGGTCCAATACCATGGACGTGATGCGGTCTTTGCCCCATCCCGGGATCCATTCCACCTCGTTGATGGCCTCAACCGCCTGCTTCTTGAAGGCGTCCACGGAGCAGAACCACTGCTCTGTCGCGCGGAAGAGCACCGGATTCTTGCAGCGCCAGCAGTGCGGGTACTGGTGGATGATGTGCTGCATAGCAAACATCGCGCCGGTCTCCTGCAGGTGCTTGGCGATCACCTTATTGGCTGCCTCAGTGGTCAATCCTGCAAATTGCCCTGCCTCTTCGGTGAGCTTGCCGTGGCTGTCCACCGGCACCACAATGGGCAGCTCCGGATAATGGTCGCGGCAGACCTCAAAGTCCTCCACACCGTGTCCGGGAGCCGTATGCACGCAGCCCGTGCCGCTTTCCAGGGTGACATGGTCGCCTAAGATCACCAAAGAGGTGCGGTCCAGGAACGGATGCTGCGCCTTCATATATTCGAGGTCGCTCCCTTTAAAGGTGGCAACCACTTCATAATCGGTCTTCTCAGCCTCTTTCATAGCGCTTTCCATCAACGCAGAGGCCATCACATAATATTCGTCCCCGCATTTGATCAGGGAATATTCAAATTCCGGGCCCAAGCAAATGGCAACGTTGCCGGGCAGGGTCCACGTGGTCGTGGTCCAAATGACGAAATAGGTCTTGGAGAGGTCAACTCCTTTTGCCGTAAACAGGCCCTTGTCGTCCGTCACGCGGAACTTCACATAGATGGAATTGCAGGGGTCTTCCGCATATTCGATCTCTGCTTCCGCCAGGGCAGTCTCACACTCCGGGCACCAATACACAGGCTTGAGGCCCTTGTAGATATAGCCCTTTGTCGCCATCTCTGCGAAGATCTTGATCTGCTCTGCCTCAAAGTCATGTGTCAAGGTGATGTAGGGGTGTTCCCAATCGCCGATGCCGCCCAAACGCTTAAACTGGTTGCGCTGGTCGTCCAAATATTTCAGCGCGAATTCCCGGCAAATTTCACGCAGCTCGACGTCCGAAATGGTTGTGGAATTCTCCACACCCGCCTTTTTGCGCGCCTTGAGCTCCGTGGGCAGGCCGTGTGTATCCCAGCCGGGCACATACGGCGCTTTATATCCCGCCATATTGCGGTAGCGGACGATGATGTCCTTCAACGTTTTATTTAAAGCCGTGCCCAGATGAATGTCGCCGTTGGCATACGGAGGGCCGTCGTGCAACACAAAGAGCGGTTTCCCCTCGTTCTTTTCCAACACTTTTTCATAGATATGCTTTTCTTCCCAATTTTTGAGCATCTCCGGCTCCCGCTTCGGCAGGCTGGCCTGCATCGGGAAATCGGTTTTGGGAAGGTTCAGCGTACTTTTATAATCCATCGGTCTCTACTCTCCTTGGTTTTATTTGCCCGGCGTAAATACATCCGTCGGTATATTCAGGCCGTCCTCGCCGTGTGGAAGAGGCTCCTGCGGCGAAACGTCCAAATCATCGTCAAAATTCGCAATGGTCACATGGAAATCCGGCGGCAATTCCATCGTCGGTTCCTCAGGGGCAGGCGCTTCTTCCGGCTCTTTGGCGAGCTGCGGCTTTGCCTCCTGTTCCGGCTGCGGCTTGTAGGTTGGAATCGCATCGATCATTGTCAAATGCTTCTTGTAAGTCTCTAAAAGCTGTGCACGGAAATCGGAGACCTCTTTCTTCAAGCGCTCCAACTCGCGTTTTTGCTCCTGAATATTCTCCTCCGCTGCGCTGGCGATATTCCCGGCTTTCAGCGTCGCATCTTTTACGATGATCTCCGCCTTGTGACGCGCTTCACGGATAGAAGCATCGCCCAGCTTCTGCGCACTGACGAGGGCGTTCTTAATTTCGTCCTCTTCCTGCCGGTAATCTTCAATCTTTCCGGCCAGGACTTCCAGCTTTTTGAGAAGCTGCTCTTTCTCTGCGTTTTGCTTCTCCATCTCTTCCTTCAGCTCGATGTTCTTTTTCATCAGCTCGTCGTACGATGCCTTGACCTGGTCGATAAAATTGTCCACGTCTTCGGTGTTGTACCCGGAAAGCCGCGACTTTCGGAAGCTGACATTGATGATGTCGTTCAACGTAAGCATATAGGAAGCCTCCCAATCAAATATATTTTCTACCGGCAATGCTGAGCCGTCCTTTTTTTGTCAAGGGACCCACACGGTCCAGAATATACCGTCCTTTTCCCCGGACAGACAGCTTAGCCCCCTCTGAAACCGGCGTGGAAACAGAGGTGACCACCTCGTGATTGAGCATCACCAATCCTGCGGAAATCAAACCCGCCGCTTTTTCCCGGCTGACCCCCGCGGCTAACGCGGCGATGCAGTCCAGGCGGGCAGACGCCACCACCCCGGAAAACGGCGCAAACGTATGCGGCACAGGGAGCGGTTCCTGCGCCCCGCGTGAAAGCTTTACTCCCACGCGCCCGATCTTGTCGGTCTGCTGCAAAAGGAAATCCGTAACCTCCGCACGCGCGAATAAAACCGCGCGCCCGGGTTCTACCAGGATATCCCCTATCGTCTCGCGGACAACGCCTTTGGAAAGCAGCGATCCCAAAAAATCACGATGGGTGAGCGAATCGCACTGCCGGTATGAAACCGTTACCGTTTCCAAGGGGAACTCCTCCGGGCACGCCTCCAGATAATCCGGGAAAGCGCCAAAGAGCACACGTTCCGCCTCCGCATACCCGCCCCAAAGCAAATAATTGGAAAAGCCGGTGCGGCGCATGATGGTTTGCGCCACACCCGCTTGCCGTTCATCCAAAAAGCCGACAAAATGCGGGCGGCCGCGCTCTGCAATGCGCACAGCGTCCCGCAGCTTGGCCTCTAAAACAGCGTCGTCCATTCCTGCGCGCTTTTCCATTAAAAATACACGCCGTTGTTTTCCAATTCGTCCAGCACATCGTCGCCAGTCAGATCGACGTTGTACGGTGTAATGATGAAGGTGCGCGTGGCCACCGGCTTAATTTTCCCATTCTGTGCATATGCGACGCCGCTGAGGAAATCGAGAATGCGGCGGGAGATGTTTTTCTCCGTATTTTCCAAATTGAGCACCACTGTGTGGCGTTTCAAAAGCTCGTCCGCAATGGCGCGCACTTCTTCCCCATAATGCTCCGGCTTAAAGAGTACCACCTGAAGCTGAGCGGTTGCGTGGATATTGACCACTTTATTGCCGGTAGAACTGGACGGCGCACGGCGAATGCTGTCGCGCGGCTCCGAGATAGCTTCATGTTCCAAGGATTTCTCCTCTTCCTGCACCGCCTCGTCATAATCATAGTCATAATCATACTCGTCATCTGGCGGATTCCACATATTTTTAAATTTCTGTACCAGTCCTGCCATAATCCAAAGCCTCCTAAAATTCTTCTGCTCCCCGTGGAACGGCCGGCCATACTTGCGGCGCAGACCCATGTACCGATTCCCTCGGAGAATTTCCTCTTAAAGATTGGTATAGTTTCGAGCGCCAAACAGCGCCGAACCGACGCGCACCATGTTGGCGCCGGCCAGAATTGCCTGCACATAGTCCGCAGACATTCCCATGGACAAAACATCCATAGAAACATTATCTAATTTTTTGTGTTTCGTGTCAATAAAATATTCGAACATCTTTGAAAAATAGTGCTGTGTAGCAACGTCACTGGCATCTGCCGGTGGGATTGCCATCAATCCGCGCACCCGAATCGCCGGCAAACTGGAAATTTCCTCCAACAGGCCGTCCAATTGCTCCGGCAGGACTCCCGATTTATTCTCCTCCCGGCCGATATTGACCTCCACCAGGACGTCCATTGTTTGATGTTCCCGGGCGCTCAACCGGGAAATCTCCTGCGCCAGCTTCATGCTGTCCACCGACTGGATCATGCTGACCTTCCCAATCAGATACTTTACCTTATTTGTCTGCAAATGGCCGATGAACTGCACGTCGGTTTTTTCGCGCTCCAGGGCGTCGTATTTGTCGCACAATTCCTGCACGCGGTTCTCCCCGATGTGATCCAGCCCAAGCTCGATCCCATGGTTGATAACCTCCACCGGGACCGTCTTGGTCGCCGCAAGGAGGGTGATATCCTCCGGCTTGCGGCCTGAGCGGACCGCCGCTTCTGCGATCTCCGCCCGGATGCGCTTTAAATTTTCTTCCAGAGCGTGGCAGCGCTGCGCCAGCTCGTCATTCGACAACTTTTCCATCGTACAAATCCGTCCCTTCTACTACCACTTCATCGTAAAGATGTACCGTCCGATCGGTGAAGAGCCCTTCCACAGGTTCTTCCTGCTGCGTCCCATCCCCCTCTGTATCATCCTGGACAAAGGGGTCATACGACCGCGAATTTTCTTCTTCCGTCGTCAACACTTCGCAGATCACATAGCTGTTGGTGCTGTACAGGGGGAAGATCTGGCAGAACTGAATCTCGCTGCCATGCATGACGTAAACGCCCTTCACTTCCTTGGTAACGGTCCCATTGACATTGCCGTCCTTGTCGTATGTCTCCTTGGTGATTGTTTCAAAGTGCACCGACTTTTGGCTGACGCGGATTCCGTCGTATTCCTCGATCTCAATCTGGACCGTCTCGTTTCGCAGGCGCGCCAACGAAGCGTTCATATTATTGCAGCGCATCACAACGGCCCCCTCGGATTCCTTATCCTTTTGATTGACCTTGACGACTTCCGCCGGGAGCGGCTCAGCGGATGCAAATGGGAACGTCAATGTAACGCAACGGGCTTCATAACTGGTCTGGTTGGCCTTCTCCTGGAATTTCAGAGCGGTGTCCGCGTCGACAACGCAGACAAAATACCAGTTGAAGTCCCCGCAAACCTTGCCGATCGAGGCGGAGGGTGTCACCTGCATGGCCATCTTTTCGCGGATCTCCTCCGGGGTGATGTCTTCGATCTGGTCATAATCGAACACCCCTTCATAGCCGTCCACATGGCTGATAAAATAGCCGGAGGCCGGCGAAGCGATGCTTCCCGTCTGTGTCCCATGGGACGATGCAATGGACTGCCGCTCCGCCTGGAGCGTACTGATGCGCGCATTGAAATCGGTGACCTTTTCTGTGACAATCTGCTTTTCGTTCAATAGATAAAGAAACTCCTCCCGATATTCTGAGAGGCCGCTTAAGCCTTCTTGCCGGGAAGCAATGAGCAGATCCGTCAGTTCCTGGTTAATCTGCTTGTTCAACGAATCCGGATTCGCCGCATATGTATCGCCGGGGGCGTTGAGCTTTTGCAGCTTTTCAATTTCACTGTCCAGCTCCTGAAGCCGCCGCTGCGCTGTGGCGTCGGCCTCGTTCGCATAGGTGACCGCCACCGTACCGCCCTTGTGAATGTGCCCGCCGTCCTCGATGGCATAGGCCACCACGCCGTTCGCGGGCTGCTCGATCAAGCTTTCCTTCCGGATGGCGATCCCGGTCGTCTCGATTGTATCCGCTTCCGTCTTGCTCAAAGCCGTTTCTGTCCGCACGGTGCTGTAATTGGCGCTGTAAATTTGATAGCCGATGTAAAAAAACAGCAACAGAGCGATAAAGACGGACAGCAATCGCTTCAACATGGAATTGTTCATTCACATTCCCCCTTTGCCGCGCCGGCGGTCAGCCATTGTCCCGCCACTCATCCAAAATAACCTGTGCCGCCGATACGAGAGCCGCACCATCGGGATAATCGTCTACATGCAGCCAATGGACGCCTTCGTCCCGGCGGAACCAGGTCAGCTGCCGTTTGGCATAGCGGCGGGTTTCGCGCTTGATGTTCTCGGCCACCTCATCCCGGGTGCACGCCCCTTGAAAATAGGGAATCCACTCTTTGTAGCCGATCGCCTGCCGCGCTGTAGAAGCACTTTGGGCGAGCGACTGGCGGGCTTCCTCCTCCAAGCCTGCATCCAGCATCTCGTCTACCCGGCGGTTGATCCGGGCATAAAGCTTGTCCCGGTCGAGAAAATCCAGGCCGATCACGCAGGCATTATAGGGAGAAGGCTCCCTGCGGGAGTGCGCAATCTGCTGGGTCATGGTCTGGCCGGTTGTACGATAGATCTCAATTGCGCGGATCACCCTTCCCAGGTTGTTCGGATGAAGGCGCGCCGCCGACTCCGGGTCAATGCACCGCAGCTCGTCCATCAAAACCTGGACGCCCTCCTCTTCTGCGCGTTTCTTGAGCGCCGCGCGCAGAGCGTCGTCGCGGTCTTCCTTCGTAAATTGCAGATTCTGTAGAAAAGAGCGCACATAGAGGCCCGTCCCACCCGCTAGGATGGGAAGCCGCCCGCGCGCATGAACATCCGCCACGCACTGTGCCGCCAATTTCACATAGTCCGCCACGCTGAACGGCGTGTGAGGGTCCACAAAGTCGATCAGATGATGCGGCACACCGCGCATCTCATCCACCATAGGCTTGGCAGTGCCGATCGTCATGCCGGTATAAATCTGCATGGAATCAGCTGAGACCACCTCCCCATCGTACCGAAGGGCGAGCTCTACCGCCAGCCAGCTCTTGCCGGAGGCGGTGGGTCCGACCACTGCGGCCACAGGAATGCGTTCCTCCATTTTTGTTGCTTTTGAGATCATTTCTATTATAACTCCATCTGGCAAAGAATTTGTCAAACACGGCCGAATTGCTTTTCCAAATCGCGTTTTTTCAAAAGGATCGAAACAGGCCGTCCGTGCGGGCAGTAGCGGATCTGCGAGTTCTGCTCCAACCGGTCTGCCAAGGCGAGCAATTCCTCCGGGTGGCTCTCGTCCCCAGCCTTGACCGCTGCGCGGCATGCGACATTGTGATAGAGCCAATCCAGCCGTTCGGTCGTGAGATCGTTCTTGCTGCTGGCGAGATACCCCGCCATCTCCATCACCGCGTCCGCTATGTCCTCGCCGCCCAAAATCAGCGGTGCGCTGCGCACCAAAACTGTCCCGGCGCCGAAGTCCTCCAATTCAAAACCAGCTTGCTCAAAGAGATCCAGGGCATTCAGCACAGCGGCATATTCGTTCTTTTCCAATGTAACGGTCACCGGTTCCAACAGCATCTGATGGGCGGCCGTCCCACGGTTTGCCTTTAACTCCTCGTAGAGCATCCGCTCGTGCGCGGCATGTTTGTCGATCAAAACCAGTTCATCCCCGCGCTCCAGGATGATATACGTTCCAAACGCTTCTCCAACCAAACGGGCCGGTGGGCGTTCTTGCTTGGGCAGTAGCGTCTCCGTGGGAGTTTGTTCTGCGGGAATTTGTTCTGTGGGGACCGGCTGCTCTTCTTTTACGGCCTCCGGCTGCGGAAGCGCCTCCACCGCCGCCCATTCTTCATCCTCCGGCCCGGCGACATCCGCAAAGCGCATATCCGCGCCAAAGGTGCGGGTCAATCCCGCAGGCGCGCCACTGTCATTCACGGCAAGGCCCGGAAGCGGCTCGGCGGGCTTGATCGGTAGAGAAGGTGCCTCCGGCTTAGGTGTAGCATCTGGTTCCTGTACCGCATGTTCCGTCTCCACGGCCTTCTGCGGAACCGGCTGCTCCGTCCGCAGGGGAAGCTGCTCCACCGTGCGGGTTTTTGGGAAAGGGGCCTGGGCGGGGCGCTCCAGCTTCATCACATGGGGGCTGTCCCATTGATTCAAAGCCGTCTTCACCCCGTGATAGACCGCATCAAAAATCGGGCGTTCATTTGAAAAGCGCACTTCAATTTTGGCTGGATGCACATTGACATCCACGGAACCATAGGCCATACGGAGATGCAGCACGCACGCCGGCATCTTTCCTACCATCAGGGAGCCTTTAAAGGCCTCCTCCAAGGCGACCATCGCGGTCCGGCTCTTTACATAACGGCCGTTGAGGAAAAAGTGCTGCATGCTGCGGTTGGGACGGGCATTTGCAGGCTTGCTGACAAAGCCGGACACCTCCACCCCGTTGTAGGCGTATTCCACCGGCATCAACCCGGCGGTAAACTCCTTGCCAAACACCGCGTAAATGGCGGACTTCAATTTTCCATCCCCTGGCGTGTGGAGCGTCTCCTTGCCGTCCCGAATGAAGCGCACGGAAACCTCTGGATGGGAAAGCGCCAGCCGGTCCATCACCGCCGCAACCGCGTTGGCCTCCGTCACATCCTTCTTTAGGAACTTCATGCGGGCGGGCGTGTTGTAAAAGAGGTCGCGCACCACGAAGGTAGTCCCCTGGGCGCAGCCCGCGTCCTCACAGCACTCCTCTTCCCCGCCGGAGATCACATAGTGCGTCCCCGCCAGCTCGTCCGCCGTGCGGGTGAGCAGCTCCACATGCGCCACCGCCGCAATGGAAGCCAGCGCCTCCCCGCGGAACCCGAGCGTGGCGATGTTTTCCAGATCGTCCTGTACCTTCACCTTGCTGGTTGCGTGCCGCAGGAAAGCGACCGGAACGTCTTCCCGCGCAATCCCGCAGCCATTGTCGGTGACGCGCATAAAGGTCGTGCCGCCGTTTTTGATCTCCACCGTCAGGACGGTCGCGCCAGCGTCCACTGCATTTTCCACAAGCTCCTTGATGACGGAACTCGGCCGCTCCACCACCTCGCCGGCAGCGATCAGCTCGGCCACATGTTTATCCAGCACATTGATTTTTCCCATACGGCACCTCCTTTATCTTCATCGATCTCGATCTCTTTATTCCTTTGCAATCCTACAAAGCTCAAATAGCGTGTTCATGCATTCAATGGGCGTCAGTGTATTGACGTCCAGCTGCCGCAGGCGGTCCATGACCTCCGTCTCGTTCGGAGGGATCAAGGCCAACTGCGCTTCCGGCTCCTCCTGGCGTTTTCTGCCGCGCGCCTTTGGCATGGAAACCTGCTGTCCCTGTTCCAACTCGGCCAAAATCTGTTTTGCGCGTGAAACCACCTTGTCCGGCACGCCGGCCAACTTCGCCACTTCGATGCCAAAGCTGTCGTCCGCCCCGCCGCGTACAATGCGCCGCAGGAAGGTAATGTCGTCGCCGCGCTTCTTGACCGCAATGTTGTAGTTTTTCACACCGTCGATAAGCGACTCCAGCTCGGTCAACTCGTGGTAGTGGGTGGCAAAGAGCGTCTTTGCGCCCAGTGCCTTTTTGTCTGCGGCATATTCCAGCACGGCGCGCGCAATGCTCATGCCGTCGTAGGTAGAGGTTCCGCGTCCGATCTCGTCCAGGATCAACAGGCTTTTATCCGTCGCGTTTTTGATGATTTCCGCCACCTCGGTCATCTCCACCATAAAGGTGGACTGCCCGGAAGCGAGGTCGTCCGACGCGCCGACGCGCGTGAAAATGCTGTCCACAATGCCGATTTCCGCATAGGAGGCCGGGACAAAGCAGCCGATCTGCGCCATGATGACAATCAGGGCAATCTGACGCATGTAGGTCGATTTGCCCGCCATATTGGGGCCGGTGATGATCGCAACCCGGTTCTCCCCCTTGTCCAGCAGCACGTCGTTCGGCACAAAGGGCGCGTCCAAAAGCGTCTCCACCACCGGGTGGCGGCTCTCCTTGAGCAAAATCTTCCCGTTGAGATCGACCACCGGCCGGGTATAGCCGTTGTCCACGGAGACCTGCGCAAAGGAAAGCAGGACGTCGAGGCGAGCCACTGCACGCGCTGTCTTTTGAATCCGGTTGAGCTGGGCGGCCACGGTCTTGCGGACCTCGTCAAAGAGCTGGTGTTCCAGCTGGACAGAGCGGTCGTGCGCGCCGAGAATACGTCCCTCCAACTCCTTGAGCTCCGGCGTGATGTAGCGCTCGCAATTGGTGAGGGTCTGCTTGCGTATGTACTCCGGGGGCGCCTGGTCCTTGTAAGCGTTGGTAATCTCGATGTAATAGCCGAACACGCGGTTATAGCCGACCTTCAGTTTCGGAATCCCCGTGCGTTCGCGCTCCTTGGCCTCGATTTGCGCGATGATCCCCTTCCCATCGCTCATGTCGCCCTTGAGCTCGTCCAGTTCCGCGCTGTAGTCGGGCTTGATGATGCCGCCCTCCCGGATGGTAAACGGCGGGTCCTCCACAATGGCGCGGTCGATCAGCTCCAACACATCGTCGAGCGTATCCAGATCCTGGTAAACGCCAGAAAGCATGGCCGATTGCGCATCCTTCAAGAGGCCCTTCAACCCCGGCAGCTTGGCTGCTGCCGCCGCCAAAGACCGCAGTTCCCGCCCATTGGCGGAGCCGTACACAATCCGCGACATCAGGCGCTCCAAATCGTAGATTCCGGTGAGCTGCTCCGAGAGGCTGCCGCGCAAAATGGCATCCCCCGAGAGCTCCTCCACCGCATTCAAGCGGCGGCTGATCTGCGCCGGGCTGAGAAGCGGTTGCTCAATCCACGCGCGGATCAGGCGCTTGCCCATGGCCGTGCGGGTCTTATCCAACACCCAGAGCAGGGACCCGCGCTTTTCCTTGTTCCGCATGGTTTCGAGCAGTTCCAAATTCCGGCGGGCATTCAGGTCCAGCCGCATAAACTGGGCGCCGCTGTAGAGCTCGACCTCCGTCATACGCTCCAGTCCCGTCCGCTGGGTGCGCTTTAAATAGCACAGCAGGGCACCAATCGCCCGCACCACCAGCGGGCTTTGCTCCAGGCCCAACGCCTCGAGCGTCTCCTTTTGAAATTGCTCCAAAACAAGCGGTTCACACGTCTCCGCCTCGTACTCCGCCGCCTCCAAAAGCTCCAAGCTGGCGGAAAGGCGTTCCTTGATGAAGGGCGGCAGGGTTTTGAATTCCAGAGCGTCCGGGTTGATGAGAATCTCCCGCGGTGAATAGCGCGAGAGCTCATTGACCAAGCGTTCCTCCAAATCCTCCCCTTCCAGGGTGGTGGCGTGCAGCTCCCCTGTGGAGATGTCCGCAAAACAGATGCCCGCTTGCTTCCCCTCCGCGCAGAGCGAACAGATAAAATTGTTGCGCGTCTCATCCAGCATACTGCTTTCCAGCACGGTGCCGGGAGTGATAACGCGGACGATGTCGCGCTTGACAAGCCCCTTTGCGAGCGCAGGATCCTCCATCTGCTCGCAGATGGCCACCTTGTACCCCTTCGCAACCAACCGGGCGATATAGGTCTCCGCGCTGTGGAACGGCACGCCGCACATCGGCGCGCGCTCCTCCTGCCCGCAATCGCGCCCGGTGAGGGTCAATTCCAACTCGCGCGAGGCGAGCTTTGCATCGTCAAAAAACATTTCATAAAAGTCGCCCAGGCGGAAAAACAGAAGCGTGTCGGGATACTGCTCCTTGATCTGAAAATACTGCTGCATCATCGGGGATAAATTCGCCATGCCAATGCCTCTCCTCTTTCAAAAAAGAAACAATCCCCGCCGGAACAGGCCCGGCGGGAGGATCGTCTCTCGGTTCCATTCGAATGTTCTTCGTCCTTGGCGGGATCAGCCGCAACCGCCGCAGGCGGAACAATTCCCGCCGCAGGATTCCACATAGTCGGCCGTGTTCGGGTCCTCGCCGTCGGCGCTCTGGCTGATGATCGCGCTGATGCGCTGCAACAGCCGGTCAAAGTCCTCCTTTGCGCGGTTATAGGCCGTCATGTTCTCATTCTGCATGATGCGTGCATAGATATGGCGCATCTCGCCGTTCAGACGCTGCAGTTTTTCCTCGTCGCGCGTGTCGCTCTGGGTCTCGTTGCTGATGGCAATCCGCTTGAGGTTAAACTCCCCGATCAGCTCCTGCAGCTCTTCGTCCTTATCGCACTGTGCGCTCACGGTGCGCATGTTCAGATAACGCTCGTCCTTCTGTAGCTCGCGGCCGATCTCTCTGGCCAACTCAATAATATCCATATCCATCGCTCCTGTTCCTTATCAAATATAGGTGGTATATCAAGAATCCTTAAAAAAGGTTTCAAAGCGCTTTAATTGTTTGCTTCTTCCAGTTCCCCGCGCAAAATCCAATTGCGCGCTGCTGTCACACGAACATCGGCAAACGTTCCGATCCGAGACGCATCGCCCGGAAAATCCACCACGACGTTGCCGTCCGTCCGGCCGGTCAGCAGGCCGGTCTTTTCATTCTGCTCTTCCACCAGCACCCGCTGGACGGTTCCCACAGCCGCCGCACAGCGTCGCGCCGCAATCTGTTCCTGCACAGAACAGAGCTCCTGGAACCACTTGGTTTTCTCCTCCGCCGGGATGGGATCATTCATCTTTGCGGCACGGGTTCCCACGCGCGGCGAATAGATAAACGTGTAGAGGGAGGTAAACTCCACCCGCCGAATGAGGTCCACCGTGTCGAGGAATTCCTCATAGGTCTCCCCGGGGAAGCCGACAATGATGTCCGAAGTCAGGGAAAGATCCGGAATTTTGTCCTTCGCATAGGCGATCAGGTCCAAATATTTTTCACGCGTATAGCCGCGGTTCATCTCCCGCAACACACGGTTGTTGCCGGATTGGAACGGAAGGTGCAGATGGTGGCTGATGTGCTTTCCCTGCGCGATGGTATCGATCAATTCATGGGTTGCGTCCTTGGGATGGGAGGTCATGAAGCGGATGCGATAATCGCCCTCCACCTCGTCGAGCATGCGCAGCAACGCTGAAAAATTGACCCCTTCCTCCCGATGCTTGCCGTAGGAATTCACATTCTGCCCCAACAGGGTGATATCTTTATACCCGGCCTGCACCAAGCCGGTGAATTCCTCCAAAATCGCCTGAGGAGAGCGGCTGCGCTCCCTGCCGCGCACGTAGGGAACAATACAGTAGGAACAGAAATTGTCGCAGCCATACATCACCGTACACCACGCGCGCACATTTCCATCGCGGTGGATGGGAAGCCCCTCCACAATCTGCTGATCCTCGCTGTCGTCGCCGCGCTCAAACACACGGCGCCCGTCCGTCAACATGCGGAACATCAGCTCCGGAAATTTATGAATCACATGTGTGCCAAAGACCAAATTGACATAAGGAAAGCTCTTGCGAATGCGCTCCGCCACATGTTCCTGCTCCATCATGCATCCGCACAACGCAATCAGTACGGACGGATGGCGGCGTTTGACATTCTTTAAAGCACCCACATTGCCGAACACCCGGTCCTCGGCATGTTCGCGGATTGCACAGGTGTTGAACAGAATAAAGTCCGCTTCGTTTACGTCGTCCGTAAAACCGAACCCCATCTCTTCCAACTGGCCTTTGATTTTTTCGCCGTCCGCGACGTTCTGCTGGCATCCATAGGTGTGTACAAATGCCATGGGTTGAGACCCGCGCGCACGGACCGCCATGATCTGCGCCACGTCCTCCATATATTGTTTTTGGGAAAATTCTGCCAAAAGGTTAGCCCTCCCCATGTTGTATGGTTTTCGAGTCATTATACCATATTGTGCATATTCTCGCAAGGGTTGCAGCATTTTTCACAAGATAAGCCCCACAAATTTTCCATCTTATCCGAACCTCTCCGCTCAATGCCGCCCGCCCTTCCCAAGACTCGCCCTTTCCTCCGCTGCCCCAAAATCCCACCATACATAAAACAAGCGAGCGAAGCGCGCTTTACAGGACGGCGGATTCGCTTTGCAGGCGTAAACAGCGCCTTCTCTTACAACCGAAGCGAACAACGTCTTTACGGTAAAAAACAAACAAAGCAGAAGCCAGCATTTCTTTCCGCCAGCTTCTGCTTCGTTTGTATTCTTCATTCGTTAAAAGTGACGTGGATGCGTCCCAGATTGGTTTTCACTTGCAGCTGTTTCGTGCCGCCGGATTGATCGGTCAAGTTGTTTTCGCCCAATTTCTGTTCTGTGACGATCCGATAATCCGCCTTTTTCCCTTGGATGCTTCCAGTGATTGCTCCAATCTGGTTTTGCAATTGAATGTCCGGGGATTCCAGAGAATCCAGGGAAATTGCCCCATTAGAGCTTTCGACCCGGATGGCCTGCGCCGCCTGAACCTGTGTCAAATGGATCGCACCGTTTCGGGTCGCAATCCCGATCTCTGGCGAGGTGCAACCGGTTAATCCGATAAAGCCGTTCGTCGCATGGAGTGCCAGCGATTGATCTGCCTGGACGTCGTGCAAAGAAATCGCTCCGTTCTTGCTTTCTACCGATAGTTTTTGAGCTGCAAACTCTTCCAAAACGATTGCGGCATTGTCTGTCACACAAGAGAAATCTGCAAGTTCCTGCAAATTTTTTGCAACGATCTTTCCGTTTCCGGTTTCCACCTTCAAACTTCCCATGTAAGCCGAAGGAATCTGCACATGAATGCGATAGCTCCCCTCTGTTTGGTCGGAACGCCGGTGGTCTTCATTTTTCAAAGTTACAGAACGGCCTTCGTTCTTGATGGAATAAAACTGTGTGTCATCGGTCTCGTAGAGGATCACCAGTTCCTCCTCTTCTGAGGATTCAAAAAGAATCTGTTTGTTTTCTGCATCAACCTCCACTACATCCACTTCCTCGACGGATGTGCGGTATTCTTCCATATGCTTCTCCGTCTGGCCCTCTTCGGATGGAGGGGTGGAAGCCTTCTCCCCTTGTACAGCTCCCTCTGGAAGCTGAGAAGATGGGATAGAATCCTCCATAGGGCCGATCGGTTCGGCAACCGAAGATGTCCGGAGTTCCCGATAGGTCAAAACGCCACAGGTAACCAGGGCTCCCATTCCGACTAGGACAGCCATCGTAACGCCCAAGGCAATCCATAACGGTTTCGTGCTGGACCGCCGCTGTGGATTTTCCAACAGAATTTTCTGGGCAAGCTGGTGGACGTCTCCCAGGCTTGCCACTGCTGCTTCTTCTGAAAGCCCGTTCTCCATCCGGTCCTCTACGATTTCCCGATAAAACGCAACGGTTGTCTGGCGGTCATTCTCCGGAAGTTTCCGAAGCCGCTTGTACAGCGTTTGGAAATAGGTCTCTTTTTTCACGGGTTCTTCCCCTCCTTGTCCGTACGTTCCCCCGCAGGCAACTGGTGCTTTTCGCATCCTGCCTGTAAAATGAACGCATGAATGCGTTCCAATTCCTTCCACTCTTCGCAAAAATCAGAAAGCCGCCGTTTTCCCAAAGAGGTTATCCGGTAATATTTCCGAAGACGGCCGTTGTGTGCAACAGAGTATGTTGTCAGGTATCCGCTCGCCTCCAAACGGCGCAAGATGGGATACAACGTCGATTCCGAGATCTCCACACAGGCGGATAAATTCTTCATAATTTGGTATCCATATGAATCTTGCCACTCCACCACCGCTAGGACACATACCTCCAAAAGCCCCTTTTTCAGCTGTATATCCATATAGATACCTCCTATTCTACTATATTATATAATACATAGTATTCTCTGTCAAGAAATGGCTGTGTAATACCAATTTACACAGCCATCTCATTTTGCCTGGTACATCCAAGGGATTAGATTCCAAACGCGGATACGCCGCTTTAGATTTTTCTCTGTACGTCTGCCTGTTTTGAGCAATGAATCGTACCCCAAAACCCGCAAAACGCCACGCACCGCGTTATATCCGCTGCCCTCCCGCAGCATGACATCCACACTGTTCATAACGGTCCGCGGAAGCAACTCCTGCGAAAACAGCGCCTGTAGTTCCGTTTCCTGCTTAAAGCTGGTTTGCAACAGCAATTCCACCCGTTGAATTGCCTCCACCGCCTGGAAAATTTCCTTGCCGACTGGCTTCTCTTTTCCACGCTTGAGTTCAAACACCGTATCCCGCTTTAAAAGTGTTGGAGATTGCACGATATTCTGCGCATTCAGGAGGCAGCGGTATAAAAACTCCTGCGCGTACCCGTACCGGCATCCCTCGGTAAAATGCAGCCCGCATTCGCGCAGGAAACTGCGTTTCAATAACACTGCCGAAAGGTCGATCTGCAAATTTCCACGGATGACTTCCTTCATGTATTGCACGCCGGACTGCTGCTGGACCGCCTTACTGAGCGAACGGCGTTCCGCTAAACGGACGTCTTCTTCACTGAAACTGCCAAATACAAAATCTGCGTCTGTGCGCTCCGCGGTTTCCAGATAGCCTTTTAAGAAGTCCATATACAACCGCCGGGCAAAAATAAAGGAAACATAGGTTCCGCTGGCTTTTTGTATTCCGGTATTGAGCGCTGCGGCAACGTCGCTGTCGCCATTTTGGATCACAAAGCCGTGTAATTTCTCATTTTTGATGAGCTGCACACACTCCAAAGGCGTTCCATCTTCGGACCCCATATCCACCAAAATAAATTCTGCCTCGATCCCGTTTGTCTGCCTCACCACAGAACGCAAGATCCCAGAAATCTCCTGCTCTACATTCCGAACCGGCAGAATCACGGAGAGGTTGATCGCTTGCATACACTCACCCCTTATCCAAGCGAAGCCGCGCACAAGTTTATTGATAAAACTTTTATTCAGTATAGCACAAATCCCAAAAGATAAAAGCGCCAATTTTCCCAAAGATTATTCGTCCTTTGCCCCCTCTTCTGGCGAAACCATTGTCAACTGTGTTGCATGGTGAGAAGTCGCCTTCGTGACGGTAATATGCCATCCCTTAAAATCGAAAGTGTCCCCCACCGATGGAATTTTCCCGAGCAGTTCCATAGCCCATCCTCCGACGGAGGCAGACTCAAATTCATCCGAGTCCCCTAGATCAAATTCTTCAAATAGGTCATGCAGGTCCGCGCTGCAATTGATTACATACGTATGGTCGTCGATTTGATTAAAGTAGTCGATCACCACATCATGTTCATCCCAAATGTCGCCCACGAGCTCCTCAATGATGTCCTCCATCGTGACAAGTCCCTCTGTCCCGCCAAATTCATCGACGACGATCGCCATGTGGGATTTTGTCTTTTGCAGGGTTCGCAACAGGTCGGAAATCTTTACGGTCCGGCTGATGTAAAGGACCTTTTTCATCACCTGCTTAATATCGCTGATACCATTCTTCTGGGCACTGAAATAGTCCTTCTCATGGACAATCCCAATGATGTTGTCGATGGAATCGGAATAGACAGGCAAGCGAGAGTAAGTATTCTTGAGAAAAATATCCGAGATATTTTGAAAAGGACATTCCTCGTCGATGCCAACAATGTCCACACGGGGCGTCAAAATATCGTCAGCCGTCAGGTCGTCAAATTCAATTGCCGAGCGGATCAGCTCGCCCTTTTCCTCGTCGATGCCTCCTTCGCTCTGTGCTTCGTCTACAATGGTTTTCAGTTCCTCCTGGGTCATTCGATTGTCCGACTTCTTTTTAAAGATCCTACTGAGCAGCTTCTTCCACTGAGAAAAAATAAAATTAATCGGGGTTAAGATGGTAATCAGCAGTCTTAAAAATGGGGCACTGAACCGTGCAAACGCTTCCGGATGCTCTTTAGCCAGGTTTTTAGGAGAAATTTCCCCAAAAATCAGCACGACAATCGTCATGACCACCGTGGACAGCGATACGCCGGCATCGCCCAGCATATGAGTAAACACAATCGTCGCCAGAGAAGCACTGGCGATATTCACAATATTGTTCCCGATTAAGATTGTGGACAGCATTTTATCATAGTTCTCTGCGATGGAAAGTACAAGTGCGGCCCGAGAGTCGCCTGCCTCGGCCTCAGTTTTTAGACGAATTCGGTTTAACGTTGTAAAGGCTGTCTCAGAAGCAGAAAAGAACGCTGAAAACATTACACAAATAATAATCCCTACAATAATGCCAAAATCGGCACCTAGCATAATATATTACTCCTCTTTTGCAGTAAAATAGATTGATATTGATACAATTTTATCAGATTTCTACTTGATTTTCAATCCGCTAGTTTTTGCCCCTAGCCTGAAATAGCCAGAGAATCACGCCGATCTTTTATTCCATCGGATGCTCTTATGGATTTTCTTCTCATCGCGATGATTTAGCGGGACAATCGCCGGCTTCCATCCGAATGGACATTGGTTCCTATTATACAAGTGGTTTACATAGCGGAACCTTACCCCGGGCTTCCCAGCCTTTAGTTAGGCGGATCTTGTGAGTGGTTTTCTCTTTTCAGATTCATTCGGAACCATTTACTTTGCCAGAGGATGGGGCAGACTCTATTTTTACAATTTTTTTGCCAAAACCTCTTGCATTGAAAATAAAAGTGTGCTAATATAAAAAAGCTGTTTCGAGCGATTCCATTTCGAGCAAACTATGGGGCATTAGCTCAGCTGGGAGAGCGCTACACTGGCAGTGTAGAGGTCAGCGGTTCGATCCCGCTATGCTCCACCACATCGTACAAATCCGAACCTTGTGCCGTTAGGCGATGGGTTCGGATTTATTTTTATCGCCCTGAAATTTATCCCATATCCGCCATAAAACGCGATGGCCTCTTTTATGGAGCGCTGTGTGTTTTATTTTGATCTTCCAGACAAAAAGAGTTGCCATATTATTCTGCGCCGTTTCTATCCACCACAAGTTGGTTCAGAAGGACAAACTGACTGTACAGAATTTGTACATCGAGAAGCTGATGCTTATGATGCTTATGAAATGCAAATGAAACCACTATGTTGGTCTGTTCAGAGGGGATCTCTGGAAAAGCATCCTCAAATGCAAATTATGGATATGGATCTTTACAGCACAAATGCATAGGATCAAAAGAAAAATCCACTGTTAACCTAACGGTAAATACTGAATAACCAATCGAGACTTCTGCGGAGGTCTCGTTTTTTTATAATAAAACCAGCAAAAGGAAAGGTAGGTGAAGGACATGAAGGTACAGAAAATATTTGTGTCAGCTTTGTGTATCCTGCTCTGCCTGACAGGGTGTGGTAACGAAGAGAAAACCCTCCGCGATGTTTCCGCTATTCCCAATGAAGAGTGGGAAACCTTAGAAAAAAGTTCTGTGCCGGATGTGGATATAGATGTGACACAGGAACCTTTTGATGAAAATACAGAGATTGATATGGTGCGCAGCGATCCAGTGTTTGGCAATTATGGCCACCTGCTGTTTCCCACAGATGATTGGTATATGAGTGGAAGCACCCTTGGAGATTTGCAGTTGACCTGGTATCACAACATCGATCCGGCAGAAACAGTGGAGATCGTCAATACTTTGTGGAAACGGGCCGATGCGGGTGAAACGGTTTTCTACGATATTTACACCGAAGAAGAAAAATTGGCAGACCCCGAAAAGGAGAACACCGGGTTGTTCTTCTTTAAGGGTGAGCCGGGAGAAAAGTTTGCCGTGTGCAATGCTGGAGGCGGATTTGCCTATGTAGGCGCCATGCAAGATAGTTTTCCCCATGCGCTGGAATTATCTAAGCAGGGCTATAACGCCTTTGCCCTCATCTACCGCCCTGGGGATCAAACAGCCTGCGAAGATCTGGCGCGGGCAATCAGCTTTATCTTTGAAAACGCAGAAGAACTGGAAGTAGACACCGATTGCTATTCCCTTTGGGGCGGTTCTGCAGGGGCGCGGATGGCGGCTTGGCTTGGCTCTTACGGCCCGGCAGCTTTTGGCGGGGACGATCTCCCTCAGCCGGGTGCAGTGATTATGCAGTACACCGGCCACAGCGACTACACAGAAAATGATCCACCCACCTTTGCCTGCGCCGGCGAAAACGATGGCATCGCCAACTGGCGTACCATGCAGCGCCGCCTGGACGCTATGAGTGCTCTGGGCATTCCAACGGAGTTTCACCACTATCCCGGACTGCCTCATGGCTTCGGCCTGGGAACCGGTACGGTGGCGGAGGGATGGTTGGACGAAGCGGTTGCCTTTTGGGAAGCGCAAAGGTAAGCATCCTATGGATATAACAAACATCTTATAGAAAAAATGTATGATCACGAACAACGTTATTTTCTAAAACACAAAAGGGGTTATTTCAGCAAGGGTTGTGCAAAAGAGCATATGGACAGCCTGGCGCAAAATGCCCATGCCATTTTGCTTGCCCTATGGCGGCGGCCTAGCAGAATGCCTTCCGATATATTAGCGGTACATCTATAAAGAAAGGCTTCCCAAATTCGTCCGCTTCGCCGAAAATGTAGGGGGATCGCCTGCGATGGGAAATCTGATGAGGAGCTCCTCTGGCTGGCCTCGACGCTCCGGCCGATTTTATCAAAAGGCTTGGCCACCCTACCACTTTCAAAGAGTCAGGCGTGGGCAAGGGACAGCCAAAAGAGAACGTAGATTCCTGGCATCTCCTAGGGTAACTACAAGCCTATGGCTCATAAGAAAATCCTGGCAATCATCCAGGAATTCTATAAATAAAATTCTTTGACAAAGAAAGGAACGATCCATATGAAAAAATTAACCGCATTGTTTTTAAGCTTGGCCATGATATTGGGCCTTGCCGCCTGCAACAGTGGTACGCCTTCCTCCACCCCCTCTGTTCCCAGTGAAGTGCCGGCAGAGAACGAAACGCCTTCTTCTCAGCCGGAAAACTCTGAAGGAACTGAGGGGGAAAACGGCAGCACTCTGGTAGTTTATTTCTCTGCCACCGGCAACACGGAACAAGCGGCGGACTATATTGCTGACATCACCGGAGGCGATTTGTTTCAGCTGGAACCCACCGATCCTTATACCGATGATGATCTGAACTGGACAGTGGATGGCAGCCGTGTAAACCAGGAACATGATGACGAATCCTTGCGGGATATTGAACTGGTAGCCGACACTGTGGACAATTGGGACAGTTATGACACTGTGTTTATCGGCTACCCCATCTGGTGGGGCATCGCCGCGTGGCCGGTGGATGGATTTGTGGAGGCCAACGATTTCACTGGCAAAACCGTGATTCCCTTCTGCACCTCTTCCAGCTCCGGTATTGGGGAGAGCGGTGAGCTGTTGGCCGAGCTGGCTGGCACAGGCGATTGGCAGGAAGGTCAGCGTTTCTCCTCCAATGTCAGCGAAGCGGATGTGCAGGAGTGGCTCGACAGCCTGAACCTGTCCTGACAGACGGAAAGGCGTTGGCTATGAAACGGCTTTTATCCATACTCTCGGCCATGGCGCTTCTGCTTTCCCTCTGCGCCTGCGGGTCTGAGGATGCCGGACACTTTGCGCTAGATATGGGCAACAGCTCTTCACAAACCGAGCGTTCAGACGATGACAATACGAAACCAAGCGGCAACAGCATTCTAATTGCTTACGATCCCGCACAGGAGACGGTGGCGCAGGCAGCAGATATTCTGGCGGACGCGCTCTCCGGCGATTTGCAGGAAATAGAGGATGACAGCGGGCTTCATGCAGATGCGTATGAATATGTGTTGCTGGGGTTTGCGCCAGATGGGGATACACTCCCCCAAACAGTAGAGGCATTCCTCCAGCGCCATGATTTTGGCGCACGTACCATCTACCCCTTTGTTCTGGGAGGCAGTGACGAAGATGTGATTTCCTCTGCCGGCTTGTACTCCTCCATCTCACAGCTTCAGCCGGGGGCTTTGATGGGAAATGATGTCTTGATGGTATCGCCTGATATGACAAAAGATGCAATCCGAGCCTGGGCGGAAAGCCTTGGACTGAACCGTGTTGCCGCTGTGCCGGAAAATACCCCTGCCAATACAGTGGCAACTGCCGCCGTCACACCTAAGGAACCGCAGGTTCTGTATCTGTGGGAGGAAGGCAATGCCCCGGCGCAAACAGAGTATACCGTCAACAACGGCGGTTATTCCGATGGCCCGGACTTCCGGCCATACATCACCAGCTTTCCCGTCCCGAACGGTGTGGATGTAAAAGGCGCTATACTCGTCTGCCCCGGCGGGGCATTCCAGTTTCGCAGCGATCAGCCGGAAGGAAGCGATGTTGCAGAAGCGCTCAGTGCTTTGGGCTATCAGAGCTTTGTGGTAGACTACCGCCTGCGGCCCTATACCCAGCAAGAAGGCGCGCTTGACCTGGCCAGAGCCGTGCGGTTTGTCCGCTCCCATGCAGAGGAATACCGTATTGACCCACGGGACATTGCCGTTATGGGCTTTTCAGCGGGCGGGATCTTAAGCGGGGAAATGCTGCTGAATTTTGATGAAGATGTAAACCCAGCTACTTTTGATCCCAAGTATCAGCCGGATGAACTGGACAGCGTTTCTGCTGACGCCGCGGCCTGCGGCATGATTTACTCTTTCTATGGGCGCCTAAGTGTGGGCACCACCGACGTGGATCTGCTGCACTCCGGCAATCTGCCCCCCACCTTCTATTGCTATGGGACACGTGACCCATTCTACAAACAGTTTTTAGCTAATGCAGACGCAGCGGAGGAAGCGGGTGTAGCGGTAGAACGGCTGCAGCTTGATGGAATGCCCCATGGCTTTGGAGCCAGCGGGGATTGGATTCCCACCTATGACCAATGGTTAAGCGCCATCTTCGCAGACAACTGACCACCCAGAGCGGCTTATCCCGCCTGTTCTATATCGGCAGGTTTCTCCGTTCTCAGGAGGGACCTGCTTATTTTTGAAAGGAAGCAATGAAAGCAATGGAGGAAGACGCGGAAAAATACCTGTTTGAAGCAATGCCGGTTCCCAAAGCGGTAGCGACTTTGGCCATCCCCACCATCATCAGCCAGGTGGTCACGATGATTTACAACCTGGCGGATACCTTCTTTGTGGGACAGATCGGTGACCCGCTGATGGTTGCCGCTGTTTCGCTGGTATCGCCCTGGTTCAACCTGCTGACTGCTCTGGGAAACCTGTTCGGCCTGGGCGGCAGCAGCCTGATCTCCCGGATGATGGGGGCGCAAAACCACGAGGACATCAAATATGTTTCCGTATTCAGTATTTGGGGCGGGACGGCTGTGACACTTCTCTTTTCCCTGGCCACCTGGCTTGCGCGGGTTCCCCTATTAAATTTTCTGGGAGCAAGCCCGGATACCTATGGATACGCCCAAGAGTATCTCCTGTGGGTAGTGGTTCTGGGCGGCGTGCCAACCATGGTGAACCTGGCCCTCGGCCATCTGCTGCGCAGTGAAGGACATGCGAAACAGGCCAGTGCCGGCATGATGTTCGGCGGCATCCTCAACGTGGTGCTGGACCCAGTTTTTATCTTTGCATTCCATCTGGATGTGGCGGGAGCCGCTATCGCCACGGCGCTTTCCAACACTGTCTCGGTGGCGTTCTTCATCATCCAGTATATCCGGCTGAAGGACAAGACTGCCATTTCTTTGAATCCTCGGCACTTTACATTCCGCTTTGTACGACCTGTCTTCTCCGTAGGGCTGGCATCGGCTTTAGCGACCACTCTGGGCAACGCTTCCAATATGGTAATGGTCCATCTGGCCTCCGGTTACGGTGACATCCCCGTGGCTGCCTATGGTGTTGTGAAGCGCATCGATCAGTTCCCTCTGAATGTTTCTATGGGGCTGTGCCAGGGCTTTATGCCGCTGGTGGGGTATAATTTTGCTTCCAAGGATTATGGGCGGATGCGCAAGGTGTCCATTTTCTCCTGGAAGATAGCCCTAGTGATGTCCGCCTGTTTCATCGCCTGCTTTGCCATCTTTGCGCCGCAGATCCTGCATCTCTTTATCCCGGAGACACAGACCAGCACCTTGGGCGCTTCCTTTTTGCGGATTGCCTGCCTGGCGGTGCCGCTAACGAGCGTGAACTTTCTCATCAGCTACACATTACAAGCCATGGGGAAAGGCATACAGTCTGCGATCCTTACTTCTTGCCGCCAGGGGTTGCTCAATATTCCGATGTTGATCGTAATGGACTTGGTCTTTGGTCTATATGGTATGATCTGGACTCAGCTTGTGGTGGAGATTATTATGCTGCCGGTATCCCTGGGGATGTACTCCCACACCTTCCGGGGATTGAACGCCAAAGGAAAGCCGTGCATGTAACCTTTTGGTTTCTACCGCATAACAAACGGAGACTTCTGCGCTCCTCTGTACGGAATTACAATAGATGCAAAGGAAAGAAAGTGGTATACAAGATGAAGACACACATTTTAGGAAAAGATCCCATTGTTTCTGTTGTTGGGGCCCCTATCCGGTGGCACACTGTGGCTACCTTCCCCTCGAAACACGATTGGATAGACAAGACGGTGATCCCCTTCCAGGCCCACGAAGGATGGACAGGCTATGCGCTGAAGGATTGGAAGGCCGCCTATAAGGGCGCAAAGATTTGCTGCGAAGGGGCGATTCGTTCCAATTCCGCAGGTGGAAACCAGTTGATCACCGGTGAGATGGATGTGCAAAAATGCCTGAGGCAGGCCACCAAGGAGGTGTCCTGCCAATGAACACGCATTTTCCCTTTTGCCTGCTTTTGTGTGGCATAGCCTTTTTAGCGATTCTCAGTAGCTGCGCTGCCAAACCCCAATCATTGCCCGACGTAAGTTCAGCATCGGATAGTGAAACCCTGCAGGAAGCCTCCCAGGCGGACGTTCCCGATGAGCCGGACATGGCGCTTCCTACGGAGCTGCCGGTACAGACAGGGATCATCCCGGAGCAGATTCTGGAGGGCGAAACAGGGACGATCCATTACAGCTATTACCTTCCCCACGGCTACAATGAGCGCCAGGAATATCCCCTGATGATGGTCATGCCAGGGTACGACATGATGTGGTTCGGGGAAGAATCCTCCGGCTCTAATTTGAATTGGAGAGGCTTTTTATGCTGGACAGAACTTCCAGAGGATATGATTGTCGTCTCTGCCCAGCTCACAGATTGGCACGATACTTCGGCACAGCAGGCCATTGAGCTGACAGAATACTTTATCGATCATTTTTCTGTGGATAAAACCCGTGTTTATGCAGCCGGATATTCTGCAGGCGGGGAAACCATGTCCCAGGCTGTCTCCATGCGCCCGGATCTGTATGCGGCATATCTACACGGCGCATCCCAATGGGACGGAGAATATGCCCCTATCGCAGAAAATGGCGTAGCGGTTTATATTTTCATGGCACAGAACGACGAATATTATGGCTCTGAACGGGCCTGGAGCGCTTACAACAGCCTCCGTGACGCTTATGTAGAAGCTGGATGGAATGAGATCGATATTGTCCTGCAAATCCAAACCCCGGATAACAATTGGTTTGCCCAGCGTGGCGTCACCGGGAACTACCACGGCGGAGGCAATCTGGTATTTGACGAGACAGAGATTTTAGAGTGGGTGACCAACCATCAAAAAGGAGGAAACACACAGAAATGAAAGTTTTGCTTATCAATGGAAGCCCCCACAGGGAGGGCTGCACCTATACAGCGCTATGTGAAGTGTCCAGCTCGCTGAACCAAAACGGTATTGATACGGATGTTTTTTGGATCGGCAATCCCCCCTTTTCCGGCTGCATTGCCTGCCATCAATGCGATCGGTTGCATCACTGCGTGATGCAGGATACCGTCAATGATTTTCTTGATCTGGCAGGCGATTACGACGGATTTGTTTTTGGCACACCGGTGCATTTCGCCGCCGCAGCCGGCGAAATTACATCTTTCCTAGACAGAGCGTTCTATGCCGATCTGAACGGAGGCGCCAACCGGTTTTACCTGAAACCTGCAGCAGCGGTCATATCGGCCAGAAGGGCTGGTACTACTGCCACCTGGGATCAGATAAACAAATATTTTGGCCTGATGCAGATGCCCATCATCACTTCCCGTTATTGGAATATGGTGCATGGCACGACGCCAGAAGAAGTAAAACAGGATCTGGAAGGAATGCAGACCATGCGAATCCTGGGGCACAATATGGCATATTTCCTGAAATGCAAGGAGATTGGCAGTAAAATGATTCCTCTGCCGCCACAAGAAACGCCTGTGTTTACGGATGTTATTCGTCATAATGCCGGATAGAAAAAATAGATAAACCATTATCGATGTGTGCTTATAATGCGGCATATCTTTTTAGCCAATGATAAAAATGCGAAGAAAACCCATATAAGATGATCTCGGTACCTCTTCTGCCATTCGGCTTTCACTGTTTGCATTTCATGATGTAGATGTCCAAAGCCTAACGGAGGATGGATGTCAAAATCTGTGTTATCACGGATCTCACCATACACCAATCTGAACGCTGTGCTGTGTATATCCAAGTGATTCTGACGTGATCCTTATCAAGGAGAGCATCCGATATCTTTCCATGCCTTACTCAAAACACTGGCCGAGTCCTTACGTTTATCCAAATCTATGAGCACATACGGAAAGAACCAGATTATGGAACGGGCCGGGAGATTGTCAACCACCATGTATATAGAGTCCGCTGTAAATTGAATTTGGGCAACGCCTCCGATTTCTATATCCGAAGTGTCCGCGGCATTGGCTACAGCTTAGAAGTGAGATAGGCGGTGGCGGACGTTTTTCTGCGGCTCTCGGTTCGAATTTGAAGCCCTACTCTCCACCATAAAGACCTAACTTAATGGTTCATAGAATCTTTTGCATTTCGAACACGTTTGTTACTTTCTAAATCGTTTCATTCAAAGATCTGTAAGTAATTTTTCAATTGTTTACTTTATAAACATAAATATTTTTAATTTATACAAATATTTTTTGTATAAATCTTTCTTTATTCGATATTTCACAAAAATCTAGTGATGTAATTTTACATCTTTCACAATATGAATGATCATTCGTCGCCTTATCGAGCAGACTGGAATATTCTTCTTTTTGAGGAGGAATATTCATGTCTCTTAAAAAGCGTCTTTCCCACGATATCTTTCACGCACGAACGGACGACCGCAAGTTAACGCAACAGCAAGCCGCTGATGCTGTCTTCATTTCATTACGCGAATATCAGAAGATCGAAAAAGGGGACATTTTGCCTGGTACAGAAATTTTTCTTCGCCTTGTCTATTTCTTCGACTTGGATATCAAAGATTATCTGGAGGAAGCAAATGCCCATGTATCGATACGTTCCTTCTGAAGAATTTCTCTTTTCCCCTTTTATTGGACATTACCGTTCTTTTGGTATTGCCGTCTTCCAATATACAGAAAAAGGCTGGGAACGTAAAAGCTTCTTTTCAGATGTTTCCACAGATCCATCTTTCGTAACTGCGCTTGCTCAACGCTGTACGAGAGGACAATTAAGCCCCGACCATCTATTAGATGTCCTTTTCGATTCAATCTGACAGGATTGTGCGTCCATTTAAGCTCACATTTCCCTGTGGGCTTTTTTGTGTTGCTATTTTTGATTTTCCTGTAGCCGTATATCTTAACAGATACAGGCCCCTATGATATACTACAAAGGGGATCTTCTGGCCGGACTGCTCTTGATGTTTCCTGTTATGAACCCGATTTGGACGGCCGTATTTTTTATATTTCAGGTATCCACACGGACTTCATTAAGATTGGATTCACTTTTATCAAGCGAGGGAAATACTATGTTGAACATTGGATGTCATCTATCCTCTTCAAAGGGATATCTGCACATGGGAAAGGAGGCCCTTTCCATTGGAGCAAACACCTTCCAATACTTTACCCGCAATCCGCGCGGCAGCAAAGCAAAAGCGGTCAACCTTGCGGATATCGCTGCATTCAATAACTTGGCAGAACAAGAACATTTTTCTACATTGGTCGCGCACGCACCCTATACCCTCAACCTCTGTTCCGCAGACGAGGGCCTCCGGGAGTTTGCCGTCCAAGCTATGACGGAAGACCTCGCTACGATGGAATATCTTCCCGGAAACCTTTACAATTTCCATCCGGGAAGCCATGTGAAGCAAGGAACGGAGATAGGGATTCAGCTCATTGCGCAAGGGCTGAACCGCATTCTCCGCCCAGATCAGCATACAACGGTCCTTTTGGAAACGATGGCTGGAAAAGGTAGTGAAGTCGGCCGTACATTTGAAGAGCTCCGTGCAATCCTCGACCGGGTAGAACTCACGGATAAAATGGGGGTCTGCCTGGATACTTGTCACGTCTTTGACGCTGGATATGACATAGTGGATCATCTTGAGAGTGTCTTAGAGGAGTTTGACAAGGTCATCGGGCTAGGCCGGCTCCGTGCAATTCACCTAAACGACAGCCTGAATCCGCTTGGCAGCCATAAGGACAGGCACGCCAAAATTGGCCAGGGACATATTGGATTACCTGCTCTAACCAAAATCATCAATCATCCTGTGCTTTGTACATTACCCTTTGAATTGGAAACACCAAATGACCTCAACGGATATGCCGAAGAAATCCGTCTCCTTGAGGAGGTTTTTCAAGGGGGCTGAATGGCCTCCCCCTCCCATCGGGCCATTCAGGAGATGCTATTTTCCCCCTTGTCGCCCGTGCTCGCCGGCACAAAACCGTTGCTTTTGGGCGAGTGTTGTGCTATAATAATTACCGTTATTTGCCGCTATGGTGGAATTGGCAGACACAAAGGACTTAAAATCCTTCGGAAGTGATTCCGTACCGGTTCAAGTCCGGTTAGCGGCACCAAGCCAAACCTGGGATGCAGGAAGCATCCCAGGTTTGGCTTTTTTGTCATGCATAATGTTTTAAGGCCGTTTCGGGCAAAAGACCTGAAGAAAGAATTGCCCATTCGATGAGGGATTCTCAACGTTGTTGCAGGGATTGATTTTACCAATGCTTTCCTAAATGGTTCCCCTCCCCTAAGCCATCCTAAGATCTGCACTCCGTTTGTTTGACACCCCCATATTTTGTCTTCAAACCGTTGGTACTCTTCTTAAGAGCCTCTGGAGTTTTTCCCCGCTCCACTTTTTAAGGTCATGTTCTTTAGACACTACCAAAATACATCCTATTGTTCCTGTTTTGATCTCTAATCAATCTAAATGACGGGTTTGCTTTTCTAAAGATGTTCTGCGTAAAATCAATTGTGCGCACACCCCTGTAAATCCCCCGGCCAAGCATCCAGAAATCAGCAAAAACGGCAGATAGAACAATATCCCCCACCCTGCGACCATACAGGCCACAGTCATCTGACCAATATTGTGAAATATAGCGCCCAACACGCTACAAATCCAAATATACTTTTCTGAAAGGAACCTCTTTAACAACAGCATCCCAACAAGGCAAAATAAACCTCCTGCCATACTGTACATAAGGGTCATCATCCCTCCACCAAAAAAAGAGCCCAATAAAATGCGGGCTACTACCAAAAGGAACACTTCTCTTACGCGATAATGGTAAACCGCATAGACAGTGATGATATTTGCCAACCCCAGTTTCACACCGGGAATTGGAAAAGGGTTTGGTATTTGGAGTTCCACAACAAAAAGAATCAGCGCTACTGCTGTAAGCATCGCCAATTCCGTCAACTTTCTTACTTTCAAACCTGTCACCCCCATTAGCCAACCATTCCATCCAATGCATTCCCATTCTCTGCAAACTGAATCACCAGGTGGTGCGGCAGGCAAACAATTGGCACGGACGAATCCAACCATCCCATATGCACACATGTCTGGTCAGGGCATTCTGCCGCCAACATATGGATTCGATGGTCTTTGATCTCTATGGTATTAACCCGGCCTTCATATTGCACCTCGATGGTTTGATCGCTGGCCTGTTCCAAATCAAACTGATAGAGCACTTCCCCATCTTGAACGATTTCCACGATTTGGGTATCCGGTTGTTGGAGCACGAAAATGCTCCCTACAATCCCAACCAGCAAAAGTATGCCTACTACAAAAAAAGGCCATTTTTTCTGTTTCATATTTTATAATTCCTGGACCGTCTCTGCCAACTTTTGGTTAGGAAAACGTTCCGTGATCCCTTCTGTTAGAATCCTTTTACCTTTACCGGTATAATGAGGAGCGCACATGTTTGAATCCAGATTTATGGGGGCCCAAGGCCTTCGCACAATTTTTTCCCACACGGGAAAAGGCTTCCCAGTGCGCATAAAAACACTTGAACTGATCCCACCAAATATTTACGCACAAATAAACTCGCGGAAACAACTGGTAGGATCTACTTCCATGGGCCTTTCCAGTCTAACAACGGCGGCGGCCGGAATTCCAACCGGCCGCCGGTTTTGCAAGCGTTGCCCATATGCGCTGCTCCTACTATAGAATACTACATCTTTCTAGGGATGTCTAATCCTTCTTTTAAAGGCATTCCATCCTTTATCGGGAGCGGGTAGAGTGTTCTAAGTCGGATTTTTTCTTGCATTTTGTGCGGTGATCTCCCAATATAAATTCTTAAAAGCAGATCCTAAAGTTGTGTTTTATGATTCTCATTTACCACATAGCGCATAAGAAGCCGCCAAGCAGGCTGGTTTCGTGTAGCATTCCGGTTTCTTATGGCGCATCACGCCGAAAACGGTTGACATTGCCCAAATCTATGTTACAATAAAAGTGCTATGCATAGATGTTGCCACGGCACTTCTCATGCAAATATATTTGGCCGGGCGGGAATCCCGCCTAAAGCTCATCGGACAGGGCTGGCCGTTGCCGCGTGCGGTGTAATGCACCGCAATTATTGATGGACCTTTCAGGGTTCAAATTTTATAAGTTGGTCCTTTCTTTCCCGTGCGATCGCACACCACTTGTGAAACGTCAATAAGAGTAGGTAAAGTATATTTGCTAAGGCCGCGCCTCTTTAGTGCGCGCCGGAAACTCTGAAGTGTACGGATCAGGCAGCCGGATACTAAAATCCCCCTGTGCGCCTTGCGCGCAATGGTAAGGGGGCTTGTTCTGTCCTATAGATCGTTTCGCAGGCAGTGCTTGTCGCGTGTGGCGGGCACTGTCTGCTTTTTCTTTTGCCATTTTGCGGGATACTGTAAGGATAGATACAGGAGGAATGAACATTGGACAAGGAACGCCAAAAGCAGGCGCCGATCTATACTGCGCTTGAGCGCTTCCGGCGTCAACGTGTAGTGCCATTTGACGTGCCAGGCCACAAGCGCGGCCGCGGCAATCCCGAACTTGTACAACTGCTGGGCGAGAAGTGTGTCAGTATCGATGTCAACTCGATGAAACCGCTAGACAACCTATGCCACCCGGTGTCCGTCATCCGCAAAGCCGAAGAACTGGCCGCCGACGCCTTTGATGCGGCACATGCTTTCTTGATGGTGGGCGGTACGACTTCCTCTGTGCAGGGGATGGTGCTGGCTGCTTGCAAGCCCGGCGACAAGATCATCCTGCCGCGCAACGTCCACAAAAGCGCCATTAATGCACTGGTGCTGTGTGGGGCAACCCCTGTGTATATTGATCCCAAAGTCGACAAACGGTTGGGCATCCCTCTGGGCATGGAAGTCGAGGACGTGCGCGCAGCAATGGAGGCAAATCCCGATGCGGTGGCCGTTTTTATCAACAATCCCACTTATTACGGCATCTGCTCCGACCTAAAAACGCTGGTCGATCTGGCCCACGAACACAACATGCTGGCACTGGTTGATGAAGCGCACGGTACCCATCTGTATTTTGGCCCCGGGTTACCCCGCCCCGCCATGCGCGTGGGCGCTGATATGGCCGCCATCTCCATGCATAAATCCGGCGGGAGCCTGACGCAGAGTTCGCTTTTGCTCCTTGGACCAAATGTCGATGCTGGATATGTCAGCAGCGTTATCAACTTGACCCAAACGACAAGCGCCTCATATCTGTTGATGGCAAGCCTCGACATTTCCCGCCGCAACCTCGCGCTGCGCGGTGCCGAGAGCTTTTCCCGCGTGGTCGACATGGCCGAGTACGCCCGGCGCGAGATCAATGAAATCGGTGGATACTATGCCTATGGCTCGGAATTAATTAATGGCGGCAGCATCTTCGATTTTGATGTAACCAAATTGGCCGTTTACACCCGCGGCATCGGATTGACCGGCATTGAGGTATACGATTTGCTGCGCGATGAATACGACATTCAGGTCGAATTCGGCGACCTGTCCAACATGTTGGCCTACATATCGATTGGCGACCGCATTCAGGACATCGAGCGTCTGGTCGGTGCGCTGGCCGATATCAAGCGGCTTTACGCAAAGCCGGAGACAAATATTTTCACCTCAGAGTATATCTCCCCCACGGTGGCAGCCACGCCACAGCGGGCATTTTATGCGGAAAAGGAATGCCTACCCATCGACGAGACAGCCGGGCGCATTTGCAGCGAATTTGTGATGTGTTACCCGCCGGGCATCCCCATCTTGGCTCCTGGCGAGGTCATCACCCAGGAGATCATCGACTACATCGAATTTGCAAAGGAAAAAGGCTGTTCGATGCAGGGGCCGGCTAGTTCGGATATCTCCCATCTGTATGTATTGAAGGAGTGATCGTATGCAGAATATGGACCTCTGGTTCGGTGAATTGCACACCGACAACGTCAAGTTGAGCATCCGCGTCGAGCAACAGGTATTCCACGGTGAGAGCGAATTCCAGCACATCGACGTGTTTGATTCACCGGAGTTCGGTCGCTTTTTGACGTCGGACGGCAGCGTCATCTTCTCCGAAAAAGATGAATTCACCTATGATGAAATGATTGTACATGTCCCGATGGCTGTCCACCCCAATGTGTGCCGCGTCCTGGTTTTGGGCGGCGGTGACGGCGGCGTCGCGCGCGAACTTTCGCAGTATGACGAGATCGAAGTAATCGACGTCGTCGAGCCGGATAAGCTGTTCGTGGACGTCTGTTGTAAATATTTTCCGGATAATGCCTGCGGCCTGCGCGACTCCCGTGTGCGTATCTTCTACGAGGACGGGCTGAAATTCCTGCGAACCAAATCGGACGATTACGATCTGATCATCAATGACTGTACCGATCCCTTAGGCCACGCGGCCGGGCTTTTCACAAAAGAGTTTTACGGCAGCTGCTTTAAAGCGCTGCACGAGGATGGCATCATGGTCTATCAGCACGGCAGCCCCTTCTACGACGAGGACGAGGAAACTTGCCGCGCTATGCACAAGCGTGCTTACCGCAGCTTCCCTATCAGCCGTGTATACCAGGCGCATATTCCCACCTGCCCGGCGGGGTACTGGCTATTCGGCTTTGCGTCGAAAAAATATCATCCACTGAAGGATTTTAACGCAGCTCGCTGGAATGCCCGCCACATCAAAACGTGGTATTACTCAACCCATCTGCACCGTGGGGCTTTTATGTTGCCACGTTATGTCGAAGAACTTTTGGAGGAAGAAGAGAACGGGTAGGCCAGATCGTTGAACGGCAGTTTTCCTCCCCCATACTGTCCTGGAAATATCTTTTTCATCTGAATTCGTTATCCAATCTCTGCTAATGATAAAAGGAGTGTGTATCTCATGAGCAAACTGTTGGTTATCGGCTGCGGGGGCGTCGCCTCGGTCGCCATCCAGAAATGTTGCCAAAACAGCGGGACTTTCACGGAGCTGTGCATTGCTAGCCGCACGGTCTCGAAGTGCGACGCACTGAAGGAAAAGTTGGCCGGAAAGACCACCACTAAAATCACCACCGCACAGGTGGACGCCGACAACGTCGAAGAACTCAAAGCCCTGATCAATGGGTACAAACCTGACGCGGTACTGAACGTCGCGCTGCCCTATCAGGATTTGACCATCATGGACGCTTGCCTGGCCTGCGGCGTCGACTATATCGACACCGCCAACTACGAGCCGGAAAACACCGACGACCCCGCCTGGCGCGCTGTTTATGAGAAGCGCTGCAAGGAGGAGGGCTTTACCGCTTACTTCGATTATAGCTGGCAATGGGCCTACCGCGAGAAATTCCGCGAGGCTGGCCTGACCGCCATTCTTGGCTCCGGCTTTGATCCCGGCGTCACCAGCGTCTTCTCGGCCTATGCCCTCAAGCATTATTTTGACGAGATCCATACCATCGATATCCTCGACTGCAACGGCGGCGACCACGGCTATGCCTTCGCCACCAATTTCAACCCCGAAATCAATCTGCGCGAGGTTTCGGCAAACGGCAGCTATTGGGAGGACGGCCACTGGGTGGAAACCCATCCGATGGAAATCCATCGCACCTACGATTTCCCGCAGGTTGGCGAAAAGGACATGTACCTGTTGCACCACGAGGAGATCGAGTCGCTGGCAAAAAACATCCCCGGCGTCAAGCGCATCCGCTTCTTTATGACCTTCGGCCAGAGCTACCTGACCCATATGAAATGTCTGGAGAATGTCGGTATGCTGTCGACCAGCCCCGTCATGTTTGAGGGACGCGAGATTGTGCCCATTCAGTTTTTGAAAGCCCTTCTGCCCGACCCGGCCACCCTCGGCCCGCGCACCAAGGGAAAGACCAACATCGGCTGTATCTTTACCGGCATCAAGGACGGCAAGGAAAAGACCATTTATATCTACAACGTTTGCGACCATCAGGAGTGCTATCAAGAAGTTGGCAGTCAGGCCATCAGCTATACCACCGGCGTACCGGCCATGATCGGTGCGGCGCTGGTTGTGAACGGCGCGTGGAAGAAGCCGGGCGTCTTCAATCTGGAAGAGATGGACCCCGACCCGTTCATGGACCTGCTGAATCAGTATGGACTGCCGTGGGTGGTCGATGAGGCCCCCGCTACCGTCGAGTGAGCGCCATGGCAAACTGCTCGATGGAAGAACTGCGCACCCCGGTCTATCTAATTGACGAGGCCGCGCTGATCCGCAACCTGGAAATTTTGCAGGGCGTCCAGCAGCGCACCGGCTGCCATATCCTGCTGGCGCAGAAGGCGTTTTCGATGTTTCGGGTCTACCCGCTCATTGCCCACTATCTCTCGGGCGCAACGGCCAGCGGCCTATACGAAGCGCGCTTGGCACACGAAGAGCTTGGCGGCGAAAACCACGTCTTCTGCCCCGCCTATACCGACGCAGAGATGGCCGAGCTGTGCAAAATCTGCGATCATATCAGCTTTAACTCGCTGCGCCAGCTGGAGCACCACCGCCCCGTCTGGCAGGCGGCGGGGGTTAGTGTTGGGCTGCGGGTCAATCCCGAGCATTCGACGCAGGAAGGCCACGCCATCTATGACCCCTGTGCGCCGTGTTCGCGGCTGGGGATTCCCCGCGCCGCGCTGGGAGATGCCCTGCCGGAGGGCGTCGAGGGCCTACATTTTCACACGTTGTGTGAACAGGATGCTGCGCCGTTGGTGGAGACGTTTGAAGCGTTCGAGAAAAAGTTCGGGCAATTTCTACACGGGCTGCGCTGGTTGAATCTGGGCGGCGGGCACCACATCACCCGGAAAGGCTACGACCTTGCCGCATTGGAGGCGCTGATCCGGCGCATCCGCGAAACCTACGGTGTTGAAGTGTACCTTGAACCCGGCGAGGCCATTGCTCTGAATTCCGGCACACTGATTACCACGGTGATGGATGTCGTCGAGAACGGGATGCCAATTCTGATTCTGGATGCATCAGCGGCCTGTCATATGCCGGATGTGCTGGAAATGCCCTACCGTCCGCCGCTGTACGGCGCTGGGGAGCCTGGCGAAAAAGCCGTAACTTGCCGTCTGGGCGCGCGCACTTGCCTGGCCGGAGATGTGATCGGCGACTACAGCTTTGATGAGATGCCAAAAATCGGCGACCGGTTGGTATTTGGCGACATGGCCATCTATTCCATGGTCAAAAACAACACCTTTAACGGCATGCCGCTGCCGGACATCGCCCTGCGCCGCAGAGACGGCAGCTGCGAAATGGTACGGCGGTTCGGCTATGAAGATTTCAAAGGGAGGCTTTCCTGACATGGCACTGTTACACACCCTGCCCACCGCAGACGGTTTTACTATGCCTGCCGAATTTGCCCCTCACAGCGCCACCGTGTTGATCTGGCCTGTTCGCCCCGGCAGTTGGGGACGCGACCCATCGGTCGCACAGCGCGCTTTTCTGGACGTGATCCGCGAGATTGCCAAGGAAGAGGATGTCTATCTGCTTGCCGGCGCCGAAGATGCGGCCGCCGCCCGCGCAGCTGTGGCGGACCTCCCCCGCATAACCGTACACGAAATTGAGAGCGACGACGCTTGGGCGCGCGACGTAGGGCCGACGTTTGTAACCGACGGCAAGACGCTGCGCGGGATCAGTTGGCGGTTCAATGCCTGGGGCGGAACGGTCGACGGCCTGTATGCCAATTGGGATAAGGACGACGCTGTAGCCGCCGCGCTATGCGAGGCGCTGGGCGTCGACTGCTACGATGCAGGCGATTTTGTGTTGGAAGGGGGCTCCATCCACGTGGACGGCGAAGGTACCCTTCTGACGACTGAAGCCTGCCTTCTGAGTGCTGGACGCAACCCCAGCCTGACCCGTGAGCAGATCGAGCAGAAGTTGGCTGCCTATCTTGGCATCCGCAAGATTCTGTGGTTGCCGCGCGGCATTTACCTGGACGAGACAAACGAGCACGTCGATAACGTCTGTGCATTCACAGCGCCGGGCGAGGTCGTGTTAGCTTGGACCGGCGACGAAGCTGACCCGCAGTATCCAATGTCAAAGGCATGCCTGGACTATCTAAACGATGTAACCGATGCGGCGGGACGCAAATTGAAGGTGCGTCTGCTGCCCATCCCCGACCATCCAATCCTGTGCACCGAAGCCGATTGCGCCGCCTACGATTTTGCCCCTGGCGAGGACATGCGCGAACCCGGCGACCGTCTGGCCGGGAGCTACGCAAACTTTTACATTGCCAACAGCGCGGTGCTAGTGCCACAGTTTGGCGGAGAAAATGCTGCCAGCGACGCCCATGCACTGGTGATCCTGCGCGAAGCCTTCCCCACCCGGCGTGTCATTGGTATCGACGCGCGCGCAATCTTGCTGGGCGGGGGCAACATCCACTGCATTACGCAGCAGATCCCGGCCACGGACAGCCACGGCGGAATGTCCGCCTTATAAATTTCTATTCGTAAAAGAACCAGTTTTATATAGCCCTATATATTTTCCAAGGTTGCGCGGTAAGGCCGCCTGTTTTGGCGAAAACCATGTCGTTTTGTGCCGCAAAAGATCCGCTTGTGGTACGCAGCATCCTTCGCGTAGATTGTAGATACTACCACATTTATCATTGAATCGTCCGTAAACAAAAAGGAGGAACCCATGCCCATTACTACTGTCAGCGCCGTGCAGATGCGCTGTGTCGAAGACCCCACCGAAAATTTGGCCCATGCGGAATCATTGGTGCGCCAGGCGGCTACCAAAGGTGCGCAGATTATCCTCCTGCCGGAGCTGTTTGAGCGCCCGTACTTCTGCCAAGAGCGCCGTTACGAATATTACAGCTATGCCGCGCCTGTCAGCGAAAATCCCGCTGTGCAGCGTCTGCGCACTGTGGCGGCAGAATTGGGCGTTGTGCTACCCGTCAGCTTTTATGAGGCCGACGGTACGCGGCTGTTTAACTCCATCGCCATGATCGATGCCGATGGACGCGTCCTGGGCGTTTATCGTAAGACCCACATTCCCGACGACCACTATTATCAGGAAAAATTTTACTTTACGCCGGGCAATACTGGCTTCCGTGTATGGGACACCCGCTATGGCAAAATCGGCGTCGGTATCTGCTGGGATCAGTGGTTCCCGGAAGCGGCGCGCTGCATGGCGCTGCTGGGTGCGGATTTGCTTTTATACCCTACCGCCATCGGCAGCGAACCGATCTTGGAAGTGGATAGCGCCGGCCATTGGCAGCGCGCCATGCAGGGCCATTCGGCGGCAAATGTCGTGCCCGTGGTAGCGGCCAACCGCTATGGGCTCGAACGTGTCACCCCTTGCCCCGAAAACGGCGGGCAGACTTCTGCACTGCAATTTTATGGCAGCAGTTTTTTGACCGACGAGACCGGCGCCATTTTGCAGCAGGCCGGGCGCGAAGGCGACGCCGTGCTGTGCGCACAGTACGATTTTGCCGCGATCCGGGAGGCGCGGCTTTCCTGGGGGATGTTCCGCGACCGCCGGCCGGAGTGCTATGGCGCGATCTGCGAATAAATAGTTGTTCCAGCCTGTTGCGTGGCCTCATAAACTTGTACATCCGGTTATTTTGCTTTTACTGGTCAATTGAACGAGTAAGGGGAGAATTTCATGAACAAGCAAAAACATATATGGGTTACAGCGCTAGCCTTTCTTTTCGTTTCCACCACTTTTACAGGTTGTCATCTAAAAGGGGCTACATTCTTCCAAAATACAGGAAGGAATCCTGTCTCTGTGAATTTATCGGACATCCCATCTACCCTAGATGATGCTTCTATTGAGAGTGAAGCAGCCGGTTCTGTGCTACTTGAAGGAAACAGCGGTTCGCAGGAAGAGATCTTCTCCTCAGCAATTGACAAAGAAGAAGCCTTGTCCATTGCCCTTGCCAACGCTGGTGTTCCAGAGGAAGATGCTTATCATGTAAAGATAGAGCGGGACGGAGATCATGACATCCCTATTTATGATATTGAATTTGAAACTGATTATGGAGATTACGACTTCGAAGTGTCAATTTCCGGTGGTCAGATCGTGGGGGCCGATTATGAGGTTGATGAACAATGGCTGGACGCACTTGGCGGAAAGGCCGTAACATTAGAGGAAGCCCGTGCTATTATCCAAGCAAAAGTTCCCGGTGCCTCTCCAGATATGATTCAAATTTGGGAAGAACATGGCGATGGCCGCGGCCGGTACGAGGGTGAACTGTCCTACAACAATATGAAATATGAATTTGAAATGGACCCCAAAACAGGGATTATCTTCGATTGGAACGCGGATCTTCGGGATTAAACGATCAATTGCAACTGTTGGGCAAACGGCGAACGCTGCGCTGTCCTTAGCCAGATAAACGGTTCAAACAAGGCCAGAACATCTCTTGCCCTTCCCTGCTTCTTCGGCAGTACGAAGAACTGGGGACAGGTCCGGATTTGATTAAGACAAGCCGGTTTTTACATTTGTAATTCTATCATAAACCGGAAATTGCCGGTATACAACTGGACGAACATGGATGGGCCAATGTAAAAGAGCCCATCCCACGAAATGGTCTCATGGTATCCGATGGATTGGCCACGCTGGAAGGAATCGTGCGTGCCAGCAACAAACAGCAAGGATCTTTTTAAAGCAGTCCTCTCTCCTATCAACTTCAAAAGAAAAGGCGATATTCCGGTTATGTGCCCTTCGCACGGGATCGGAATACCGCCTTTTTTCCATATCTGGATGTTCTATTTTAGAGGGAATCGCCGCATAGTCATTGGTCTGCTTCATTCATCTGGCCCCCAAGCCTTGTATAAGGGGCTTAGGGGCCATTTAAAGGTTATCTAACTAGGATTTGCAAGAGTCATTGGCCGAGCAAGATCGATTTTTTTATCAAAACAAGATCCTGCACATTGATCTTTCCATCCGGCTTGACATCCGCGCTCAATACTTGGAGAAGATTCAAAGAAGCATCCCCGAGGATGTAAGATTGGATTTGTTCGATAGCCGCCTCACTTGGGCCGCCAGATCCATCCAAATCGCCTAGCACGGAAACCACATATTCCTTTCTGACTTCATTGTGAGCGACAACCTGTACCTTCATCTGAGAAGCAACCATGCCACCGCCATCTAGGGCTTCTCCAGACGCATCAACTATTTGAATCGTTGCATCCTGCGCCTGGCAAGTCAATTCGGACAGGACATCCTCTGCGGTCGTCTTCGCCGGGATGCCAGAAACAATGGCGTTTTCTGCATCTATCGCATAGGTTTTTGAGGCAATGCTATAATCCGTTTCTTCCGCCGGAGTTCCGTACACCTCAAATTCAAAGATGGACGATCCCCACTTCGTAGCCGCTTTGATGCTCTGCATCCGGATATAGCGGCCGGTAGCCTCGATTTCCCACGTATGGGTGTTGCCATTGAGAGAACGCCCGACCACGTCCACCGGGGTGAACGTCTCATTGTCGTCCGAGACCTGGATCACGTATTCGCTCGCCTGTGCGGTCTCCCAGTAGATGACAGCCCGGTAAATAGCATAGTCTGCGCCCAAGTCTACAGTCAGCCACGGCGTGTCAACGTCCCCATCCTGCCAGTAGCAGGACCAGCGGGTGCCCATATTGCCGTCGACCGCCCATTCCGGCGGCATGTCGATGTAGGAGCTGGCATAGACGTCTTTTTCGAGTGCCAGATTGATCTCCTCCGGCTCCACAACTAGCGTGTAGGGGATCACGCTGGTGACCGGGTTTCCTCCAAATTCCGCAGCATCCATCAAAATGAGGAGCTCATACGTACCGGCGGTTCCCGGTTCTGGCGTTCCGGAAATGGTCATACCGGAGCTGTCGGAAGTCATCGACAGGCCGGCCGGCAGCGCGCTGCTTCCTTCCGCCAGTTCGAATTTGTACTCATTGTTATACCCACCGGTCGCGGAAAAGCTCTGCTTGAACGCTTTTCCTTCCGATGCATTCAGCACTTTGAAGGCGGCAGGATCGGCGGTAAGCTGGCCTGCAATATACAGCGAATAGGTTCGATCGCAGGTGCTGCCGCTCCCATCGGTTGCGTGGATGACGATGCGATACAGATTGGAAGACAACAGGGACGGTGTGCCGGAAAGGATTCCATCCTCTGAAAGAGTCATTCCATCTGGCAAAGAATCACTGTCTTCCGCCAAGGTATAGCGAACATCCCCTTCCCCATTGATCGAAGTCAACACCGTTTCATAGCTGGCGCCAACCCGTCCAGTTTCCAGGGAGCCGGTCGTGATCGCAAAGGCCTCTTCGTCCGGGTTTCCAACCTTCAACAGGAAAGTCTTGGTATCCTCGTAGCCGATGGAATCGGTCAATTTGACCTCGATTTCATAAACACCTTCGGCAGATTCCGGAACCGTCTGCTCCAAGAAGTCCTTTCCGGACAATCTTCCGCTCTTGATGGCGCCGTCGTGCAGGACGAAGCCCTCCGGCAGAGCGCTCACTTCCCAGGTATAGGGCTGGACGCCCCCGTCCGCCGACAGCGCAAAGCTATAGAATTCGCCGGGAACGGCATCTTCGAGGGACTCCGTGCCAATCTGCGCTGTGCTCGAAATGGCGTCCAACTTATAGGACACCGTTCCGGTTTTGCTGCCGTCCTTGGAAACGACCGAAATGGTGATATCAAATACCCCGTCGCCAATATCGGTGCAGGTTCCGCGGATCGTGCCATCCTCGGAAAGGGTCAATCCAGTGGGAAGAGCATCCGTGGTGGTAAAAATCGCATCCACGGGATTTCCCTGCGCATCGCTTGCGGTGAGCTTCTGTTCGTAAGCTTCGTTCAGCACAACAACCGGCAGTTCTTCCGGAGCAATAGAAAGCTCGCCGTTCACCGTCAGGGTAAGCTGTTTGGTTGCCGAGGCGCCGGTATTATCCGTGACCTGGAATTTAATGTCGTAGCTTCCCTCCGTCCCAGCGGCGGGAATGCCGGTTAACGCTCCGTTCGGCCGCAGCGTGATGCCCTCTGGCAATTGCGCCGGGGAATCCGCAGCAACCTGGAAGGAATAGCGCGAGCCTTTCCCTCCAGCGGCAATCAACGGGTTGACCTTGCTCTCCGAATATTCAAACCCGATCTTTGCATCGGGCAAGGTTGTGGATTGAATCGACAGATTGCTTGCAAAATTGTGCTTTTCCGGCATGGAGGAAAGTGCACTCGATTGAATGGTGTTCAACAGGCGATAGGCGCTGCGCCGCATCTGATCCAGCGTCAGGCTGCCATCCGCCAAGCTCTCGCGGTATTTATTTGTAATCCAGTACCGGCTGTGGCCGCCCGGCATGTTCAAGTCATTGCCGGCCGCCAAAGCATGCCCTTCATGCGCAAGGACGTCATAGTCGCCCCAGTCGGTCACTACAAAGCCCTGGAAGCCCCATTCCCCGCGCAGAATATCGGTGAGAAGGCCTTCATTGGACGCGCAGTATTGTCCATTGATCTTATTAAAGGCGGACATGACATTCATGACCTTGCCGGTCTTTACAGCCATCTCAAACGGTTTCAAATAGATCTCACGCAAGGTCCGTTCGGTGGCAATCACGTTGATGGCATCCCGGCTGGTGCCATTCTGTTCTGTGGTATCGTTGATGACGCCGCGGCGGTAATACTCCTGGTCGTTTCCAGCAAAATGCTTTAAGCAGACTGTCACACCGCTTTCTGCCACGCCTTCCGCAACGACCGATGCAACGAGGCCAGAAAGGATCGGGTCCTCCGAATAGTATTCGTTGCCGCGTCCTCCCAGAGGATTGCGGTGCAAGTTGATGCTCGGTGCCAGCCATACATCGACATTGATGTCCAGCATCGCCTTACCCATCTCGACCGCGAATTCCCGCAGAAGCTCCTTGTTCCAGATGCAGGCCATCGCTGCTGCGCGCGGCCAGCCGATGTTTTTATCGCGGACGCCTGGGATCGCACTGTAACCAATTCCAGCCGAACCATCGGCAAAGGTGATGGACGGGATGGAAAAGCGTTCGATGTTGCGGGTCTGCCCTGCGCCGCCAACGCCGGAAGCCTTGGAAGCAAAATTCTCCGGGATGCCGCTGTCGTCCGAATAGCCCACGCCATCGTCTTTGCGGTAGTTGCCGCCGGACAGGAAGGTGATGAGCTCATCCTCGGTCATCTGCGCGACAAAGTCTTCCAGAGAAATGTCCCCGGACTGCACTTCGGAGAATTTATGGACCGGTTCATCCTCCGGAAGCTCACGGAAGCTTGGTTCCGTGACTGTGGGGACTTCCAGGCTTACCTCCACATCGTCTGCGGTGACGGTAAACGCTTCTGCCTCTGCCTTCCGCATCTCCTCCGCTTCGCCGTCATACGTGATGGAGGTCGCCCCCTCTTTTGTCAACGCTTTTTCTTCAAACAACGCCTTTGCATCGTCGGACATGACCAATTGATTGGTCAACTGCTCGACGACGATGGTATCCTCGATTGTAAACGCGCCTGCGATATGGGTATCCCGCGAAGAGGAACCAACACGCAGATAGTAGGTGCCGGGCTCGAGGATATAGGCAGCGCGTTCCTCATCATAAGAGGCAAGGTCTTTCAGCGGGACATTGATGGAGATCCGCTGGGATTCGCCCGCTGCAAGCTCTTCGCTCTTTTCGTAATCGACCAGCTTCTGATAGGGCTGTTCCAGTTTCCCGTCTGGAATGGACACGTAGACCTCCATTACCTCTTTGCCGGGGACAATGGACGGGTCCTCCGTGACATTTTCAATCGTCGCGCTGACAGTGATGCTCTTGTCCGCAGCATTCAAGCCGACGTCCATATCCTCAAAGGCAAAATCCGAATAGGAAAGCCCGCTTCCGAAGGGATAGAGCACCTCTTTGCCAAAGGTATCGAAGTAACGGTAGCCGACATAAATATTTTCCAGATAGGGGCTGATCGGGTCCTCATCGCCAAACGCAGTATGGTTGGCTTCGCCATCCAGACCCATCTCCGAATATGTAATGTAGCCAAAGGTATCCGCTGTAGGATGTTCGTCATAAGTCTCGACAATGGTATCCGCAAGCTTGGCGCTCGGGTTCTCTTTGCCAAAAACGAGGTCCGCCATGGCGTACCCATTCTGGGAACCGCTTGCATAGGAGATCATGACGGCATCCACGCCGTATTCCTTTACCCACGACATTTCGATCGGCCCATTGATGCTGAGAATGGCGACAATCCGATCGAATTTATCCGAAACCTGTTCCAGAAGCACCCGCTCGGATGCGTTCAAGTTCCAGTCGCCCGGTTGCTCGATGCGGTCCATTTCCTCTGCGCCGGTAGTACGGGTGATGTAGACGATGGCGACATCGCTCTCTTGCGCAGCCCTTGCGACGATTCCGTCGTCGGTGATTTTCCCGTTATCCAACTTGACGTCGGGCGTATTGATCCCTGCGGCGTGCGACCAGCTTGTCCCGGAATACACAGGGGTACCCCATTCGTCCGGATATTCTGTGCTGGTATCCCAGCCATGGTCGATATCCCGGTTGGAATGGACGCGCTCTTCGTAATACTCCAAAAGCTCCTGATACGGTTCGATCCCCAGTTCATACAGCCCATCAATAAAGTTGGAGGTGTATTCCCCGTTGGCCGCTCCTGAACCGGAACCGCCGGTGGCCGGCGCCAGCTGTCCGCTTCCGAATACCGCGATTTTGGTGTCCTCAGAGAGCGGCAGGACGCCGTCGTTTTGGGCAAGGACGATGCTTTCCGTTTCCATCTGACGGGCAAGCTCCTGCTCACGGGAAACCGTTTCCTCCGGGATCACCGGGAGCGTCTCGTCATTTCCGAGAACGATATAGTCGATGTTCGCCGGATTGCTCGGGACAATTTTAATTGTTGCGCCATCCGGGATGTCGATGCGGCCGGAAACGATATTGCTCGTATTCATATACCAGTCGCTGGTCGACGTAAATGCGAGCTGGCGCGCGGTTTTGGAATCATTGATATAGAGGTCGAAGGTTCCAGTATACCCTTTGGAAGCATACCGAATCGCAATGGAAGTCTTATCTTCGCCGGTATTGTTTTCCAAAATCAAACCTTTGCGCTCGCCGCTGTCAAAGTGGTCGTAATACGCGCCACCGCTGGCATACTCGTCATCGGTCGCAGGGGTCTGGTCGATTCGATTACCACCGCGATCCACCATGTAGCCCGTCTCCGCTTCAATCAAGACAAAGTCATCCTCATTGGGAATGGCAGGAAGATCGGTCTCGGTTCCCAAGACAATATAGTCGATGTTGGCAGGACGGCTGGGGACAATTCGAATGGTTGCACCAGCAGGGATTTCAATGCAGCCGGATGCTTCCCTTCCAGTGTTCATATACCAACCGCCCGTAGCGCTGAAAGAAAGCTGGTAAGCGCTTTCCGAATCGTTGATATAAATATCGAAGGTCCCCTGATTGTAGGAAGCATATCCGATAGAAAGAGATGTCTTTGCGGTATCGGTCACATTTTCCAGCACGAGCCCTTTCTCTTCGCCTTCATCAAAATGGCCGTAATAGGCGCCGCCGCTGGCATATTGGTCGTCTGTAGCAGGCGCTTGATCAATTTGATTGCCGTTGCGGTCGACCATATACCCTGTTTCCGCTTCGATCAACTCGGAGTCCGCCGCCCGGCTCCCCAACGTTATGTAATCAATATTGGCGGGCCGGCCGGGGACAATCTTAATGGTTGCACCGGCCGGAATTTCTATGTTCGCAGAAACCTCTCTCCCGGTGTCCATATACCAGTCACCCGTAGCGATAAATGCTAGTTGGTACGCCTCCTCGGACGCATTGATATAAATATCGAAGGTCCCTTGGTTATAAGAAGCATACTTGATGGAAAGCGATGTTGCATCCGTCTCGGATACATTTTCCAGGATAAGCCCTCTGCCAGCACCGTCATCAAAATGACCATAGTACGCCCCTCCGCTGGCATGTTGATCATCCGTTGCAGGTGCCTGATCAAGCTTCTCGCCGTCGCGGTCCACCATATAGCCCGTCTCCGCTTCAATCTTAAAGGAATTATCCTGTGCAAAGGATACGAAAGAAGCTGGAAGGGTACTGGTGGCTATGGCAATTGCGAGTATGGAGCTGATAAATTTTTTCCACCTTTTCATACAATTTCCCCTTTCTTCTTAAAAATTCGCAAAGTTGAGATCCCAAGTACCTCCTTTCTTTTGAGACCTCGTAAAAAATATTTTACCAGCTTTTCATACAGTTAAACATTAACATATTATAGTAAAACAGTCAATAATTATAATTATTTCATTATATTTATAAATCTATATTCTTATTATGCGATTATCTTTTGCCGGATTCCTATTTACTTTTTGGACCTCCCTTTACAAAATATCCAACAGGAAATATCACTTTTATGATAGATTTTATACTGGATTCCATACGGGGAAATATGATAAAATCGGATCGTAATCTTGAAATTATTGATAAAAGAAGGGATTCTATGATTAGCAAAAGCCAAGTGGTCGTCCGTTATGCGGAAACGGACCAGATGGGCATTGTACACCATTCGAATTATCCGGTTTGGTATGAAATCGGCCGGACGGACCTCATTAAAGAGACGGGCATCACGTATTCGGAATTGGAGCGCATGGGGGTAATGACGCCGCTTGTGGAACTCAGCTGCCGGTACATCGGAGTCGCCCGCTATGAGGACGTCTTGACGGTCGAAACATCCATCGCCGAATTGACCCCATCCAGAATCCGTTTTGCCTACCGCGTCTTCAAGCAGGGCGAGGACAAGCCGATCAATACCGGCTCCACCCTCCACGCTTGGGTCAACGCCAAAACGTTCCGTCCCATGAGTATGAAAAAACATTTTCCAGAGCTTTATCAAAAGATGGAAGCCATCAAAGAACCATAAAACTGTCCAATTTAAAAAGTTTGGCCCTCCCTTCGTGGACGATTTCCACAGAAGAGAGGGCCTTTTTGAATACAACTTATCCCCAAAAAGCGAGTATTCGCAACTTAGCTGGCAGATTTCATATGCAGGCGTAGACGGTCGCTGATCATTGCGATAAATTCCGAATTGGTTGGCTTCCCGCGCGTGTTGTGGATGGTATAGCCGAAATAGCTGTTGAGAATATCGACGTCTCCGCGATCCCATGCAACCTCGATCGCATGGCGAATGGCGCGTTCTACGCGGGAGCTGGTCGTGTCGTATTTCTTTGCAACACTTGGATAGAGCTGCTTCGTCACCGCATTGATAATTTCCGGTGTTTCAATTGCCATGATAATGGAGTCACGCAGGTAATGGTATCCTTTGATGTGGGCGGGAACGCCGATCTGGTGCAGAATTTCCGTGACTTGGATTTCCAAAGATGGCTCCGATTCCGGTTGAAGGGCACCTTCCGTCAAACCAACAATCTGAACGATGCGTTCTGCAAGTTCCGATGCATTAAACGGAGAAACCGCAAAATACGCAGCGCCGGAGGTCATCACTTCACGCTCTAAAGTTGGGCTGGTAAAATTGGAAATTATTACAAATAATGGCTTTTGATGTCCCAATTTGTCCGCCGCATGCATCACACCGATGCCGTCCAGACGGGGCATGAAGAGATCGGCAAGGACCACATCGGGGTGGATTGCTTCGATTTTCTCCAGCAATTTTACGCCATCTTTTTGCGTATAAATCAATTCCATCCCGGAATCCTCCAGAACTTGGCCGCATTCTTGCTGAAATTCTACACTGTCATTTGAAACCAATACCTTTAACCGCTTTTCCATACGAAATCCCCCTAATAGATTGATTGTGCTGATATAATACCATATATTGGTAAAATTGGCAATAGCTTGTAAAAATATTTTTCTTATTAGGGGGAAATATACTCTGGAAACATTCGTTTACGCAGCAGTTGTTTCTACCTCTCCCAACACGCTCTGACAGGTGCCGAGCATGTTCTCTGCAAAAATCCCATATCCGCGTGTCGGATCATTGACAAATACATGGGTAACGGCACCCACCAATTTGCCATCTTGGACGATCGGGCTTCCGCTCATCCCCTGCACAATGCCTCCGGTGGTGCTCAAAAGGGTGGGGTCCGTAATCCGGAGGACCATATTTTTGCTGCTTTCCGTATGGTGATAACTAATTTTTTCGATCACAGCATCGTAAAACTGCGGCTCGCCGCCGTCCACAGTGGTCAAAATCTGCGCGGCCCCGGCCTGAACTTCCTGCTTCATGGCAACGCAGACCGTATCCCCGGCCAGCTTTTGTTCTTCCACAGCGCCGCTATTCAATTGCCCGTAGACCCCCTGATTGAGATTGGCGTGCAGTGTCCCCATGGGGACATCCGTATTGAAATACCCGCGCAGCTCTCCTGGGGCGCCCTTTTGTCCCTTAACCACGCCATTGATGGTAACAGGTACGATCTCCCCGTTGCGCAGGGGCATCAGCTCGGTGGTATCCGTATCGCAGATTCCATGGCCAAGTCCTGCAAACTCCTGCGTGGAGGGATCGTAAAAGGTCAGCGTACCAATTCCCGCCGTGCTGTCGCGGACCCAAAGGCCTGCCTTATAGGTCCCATCTACTTTGGAGCGGACTGGAAGAAGCGTCGTCTCCATAGATTCCTGCTCGCGCAGAAAAGCAATTTTCACAGGCTTTCCCGCGCTCTTTTCCATCGCCTGTGCGATTTCTTCGTTTCGGTTAACCGGTTGCCCATCCAGAGCGGTGATGATGTCGCCCGCTTCCAATCCGGCGTCCGTCCCGGGATTCGCCGTTCCGTCTTCCCCTTGGATATCTGCCACGCCGACAACCATCACACCATTGGTAAACATCTTGATCCCAAACGGTGTGCCGCAAAGCGCTACTTCCCGATCTTCCACCACCTTTACGTCCACGGTTTTAACCGGAACCGTGTGAAAGAGCATCAACTCCGCACGATAGGTCTCGTTCGACGAAGTCGCTGTCCCCGCTGGCAAATCGCCTTCATTGTAAGGGTCTTCCAGGGAAATCCACTGTGAATCCCACTGCAATTGGTTTCCTCGTTTCACATAATATTCGTTCGGGGTAAAATAACGCGCAACGCCGACCATACTCACCAAAAGACCGGTTGTCACGGTCAGCGCAAAAACCAGATATTTCCCATAATGTTTCCTTGACGGTCTCATTGGTCTCACCTCCTTCGACGCCGCCTGCCGGCTCTTATCCGAACCGGCATCTCTTACTTTGCCTCGCTGCGTGAAAGATATGTTAGCAATATTCTTTTATTCCGTCACAATTTGGCAAAGCGGCGCAGGTTTACGGCATTCTCAGGAGGTTTTTGGGTGGGATTGGTTTTGCGGGAAAGAGAAGGTACATCAAAAATCCCTGCCATTTTACAGGAATTTCTGTAAAATGGCAGGGATAATCTATCCAAATTTCAAATTTTTATAAAAGCTTGACCGTAAAGGTAAAGACTTTACTCTCTCCCGGCTCCAATACGTTTAGATACCGTTTATGGGTAAACACGTCGTCCTCATCCTTGGCCGTCGCGCATCCCGCCCAGGGCTCCAGCGCAACAAGCGGCGCCTCCCCCAACGGCGACCAGATGCCCAACATCGGATAGCCAGCGAAATCCATCTCTACTCCCCGGCCCGAAACACGGCTGACCACCTTCACCTTGGTGGATTGAAGCGCATCAAATACCAGCGCGTCGTTGACAAACAAATCGTGCCGCAGGGAGATCTCCCGCTCCCCGCGCAGAACCGTATGGCGCTTATTGAAGTCGATCAAACCTGTCTGGATGTCAATGGTCGGGCAATCGGCCGTCTCCTCTTTTTCGAACAGGATGCGGTAATCCTCAAAGCGCTCCCCCGGAACCAGCGGGCAGCGGAATCCCGGATGGCCGCCGATCCCAAACGGCAGCTCCTCATCCCCCCGGTTAAACACCGCAAATTCCGTTGTAAGTCCGTTTTCGATCAACCGGTAAGTGACCCGCAGTTCAAAGACAAACGGATATAGCTTTCTTGTCTCCTCTGAGTCTTTGAGGGAATACGCAATAAAATTTGCGCCGGAATCCAACACCGAGTGCTCCAGATTGCGGGCAAACCCATGGCGCTTCAGCGCATAGGGCTTTCCATTGATAATCGTTGTCCCACCGCGTACGTTTCCCACGGTAGGAAACAGCACCGGCGCGCGGCTGCTCCAAAATGCAGGGTCTCCCTGCCAGAGGTATTCCGTCCCCTCCGCATTTTTGAGGCTCATCAGCTGGGCACCCAGGGACTCGATCTCTGCACTGGCCGTTTTGTTTTGAATCTTTGTGCGCATATACTTCCTTCCCCTTTCTCTAATTTCGCGCGTCTTTTGGGCGGCCGGAAAACGCCCCATTACACGTCTTGTCCCTCTTATTGTATCATTCTCCTATAGAAACCGCAATCCTCTTTCTCAGTCCATAATCCCATGTGTTTTGAAAAGCGCCAACAGATGTGCATTCATCAGCTTTTTTCCCATCATTTCCTTAAACTGATACGAATGGGTCTTTCCATCGATGCGCATTTGTTCCAGTTTCGGCCCTAAACGCCCCTGCTCCTCCAAAACCGCTTCCAAGATGTCTTCAAACTTGGCCAATCGTTCGATTGCCGTCCCACTGTAGCCGAATTCCGTGCGCTCCACTGCGGCGGGCTCTACCCGCCAAGGGCTTTCAGGGAGTTCTCTCTTGGTCAATCGCTCCATGTTGTACTATCCTTTCAAACGTACGACTTCTAACCCGGCAGGAATCAGGATCCTGCCGGAAAGCCTTTTCCAAAATGGAAATCCCCCAGCCAAAGCCGGGGGATATATCTATTGCAATTCTCGCTTTGCCTTGATCTTTTTATAGACGACAATCCCAATATAGAGCAGTAAAAAACCTGCCAATATTGCCACTAGCGTGGCTGTCTCTCCAGGACCGCCCATCTTTACCTCTGCCCAGAGGGAATCCAACAGTAAGCTGGTTTCCTCCGGAAGGTTGACAAACACCTCGGAATTGTCCAGAATCTCCTGCGGCGGATAGAAAATCGGGTTCTCTACGGTCTCCTTCGGAAGCAACTCCTTTGCCGCCGATTCCGGGGTTGAATAGCCGATGTAATCCACATTTGCGGCGGCAATCTCCGGATCGCAGAGGAAATTGATGTACTCTTCGGCCTCTTTTTTATGAGCAGCCCCTTTTGGGATGCAGAGTGCATCCACGAAGAAGTTTGTCCCCTCTTCGGTGGGAATCGCAAAACCGATGTCTGGGTTATCCTCCACAAGCGTGGCCGCATCTCCCGCGTAGTACGGCGCCAACCACGCATCGCCGTTCGCCATCTTATCAAAGATCTGGTCCATCACATATGCCTGCACCAACGGCTTCTGCTCTTTCAGCAGCATGGCCGCCTCCTGCCACTCGCGCTCGTCCGTGGAGTTAAAGGAGTATCCCAGCAGTTTCTGCGCAATGCCAAAGGAATCCCGCGGGTTGTCAAACATCAAAATCTTTCCTGCATATTTTTCATCCCACAGGATCTTCCAGCTGTTGATCTCTTCTTTCACATAGTTCTTATTATAGAAAATTCCCACGACACCCCAAGTGTAAGGCACGGAATATTCGTTGGTCGGGTCGTAATCGGGATTGCGGTATTGCTCGTCAATGTACTGGAAGTTGGGGATGTTATCGAAGTCCAGCTTCTCTAAATACCCCTCTTCGATCAGCTTGGAAACCATGTAGTCCGAAGGGATAATCACATCGTAATTGGCCCCGCCGCCGGCCAGCTTAGAATAGAGGGATTCGTTCGTATCAAAGGTGGTGTAGTTCACGTCAATCCCCGTGCGGCGGGTGAATTCCGCGTTTACATCCAGCGTCCCTTCCACGCCGTTGGAGATGTATTCTCCCCAGTTGTAGACATTGATGGTGACGCCGCGCTTCGGTGCAGCCGGTTCCTCTTCCTCAGAGGAAGCCCCAGCAGGGACGGACATGCCCAGCAAAAGGAGCACCGCCGCAGAAAGAGCCAGAAAACGCTTTTTGAAACTCACGGTTCCAGGCCCTCCTTTCTCTCCTGTGCGCGCTTGTCCCTTGCCTGGCGCAGGTTGACAATCACCAGCAAAAACAAAACGGCCACAAACAGCAAGGTGGAAAGTGCATTGATCTCCGGGCTTACCCGCTTCCGGGTCATCGAATAGATATAGATCGGCAGCGTCTGGGTGGTGCCGCTTGTAAAGTAACTGATGATAAAGTCATCGATGGAAAGGGTGAAAGCCATAATCATGCCAGTCACAATGCCCGGCATAATCTCCGGAAGGACCACCTTGAAAAACGCCCGCCGCGGGTCACAGCCCAGATCCTGGGCCGCTTCATAGAGGTGCGGGTCCATCTGCCGCAATTTTGGCAGGACGGACAACACCACATAGGGCGTACAAAACGTAATATGCGCCAAAATCAGGGACAACATCCCGAGAGAAAGCCCTCCCAAGCTTTGAGCCACAAAGACGAACAAGAGCATCAGGGAAACGCCTGTTACAATTTCCGGATTGACCATCGGAAGGTTGGTGACATTCATCATCATGCGGCGGACCCATTTGTTGCGGATCCCATTGAGCCCAATGGCCGCAACCGTGCCAAGTACGGTCGCTACCGCGGCCGCAACAACCGCAATGATCAGCGTATTTTTGAGCGCATCCATAATCATGCGGTCTTCAAACAGACGGGCGTACCACCGCAGCGAGAAGCCGGAAAATACCGAACGGCTCATTGTATCCGAATCGTTGAAGGAGAAAATAATCAAGACAAAAATCGGCGCGTATAGGAAAAGAAAAACCAGGAAGGTGTATACTTTCGATGCAACTTTCATATCATCAGCCCTCCCCCGCGCGTTTCGCCGTCGTCGAACTGATTCATGATACCCATACAAATCAGGATGAGCACCATCAGCACCAGGGAAATAGCCGACCCCAAATTGGGATTGTACGCGCTTCCAAGGAATTGCATGTCGATCAGGTCGCCGATCAACAGGTTTGATCCGCCGCCCAGCATCTTGGAGATGATGAAGGTGCTCACTGCGGGGACGAACACCATTGTAATCCCCGAAATGACGCCTGGCATGCTGAGCGGGAAAATCACTTTCGTGAACACACGGCGTTGGTTGGCGCCGAGGTCCTGCGCCGCCTCGATGACGGAATGGTCCATCTTGGCCAGGGCAGAATACAACGGCAGGATCATATAGGGGATATAGTTATAGACCATGCCCAGCACCACCGCGCCGGACGTATTGATCATATGCAGCTTTGGCAATCCCAGCGTGGCAAGCGCCGTATTGATGATGCCGTTGTCCTCCAAGAGCGTCATCCACGCATAGGTGCGCAGCAAAAAGTTCATCCACATGGGCAGCATCACCAGCATCACCAGTACGCTTTGCACACGTGCGCCGGTGCGTGAGATGATATAGGCCAGCGGATACCCCACCAGCAGGCAGATCCCTGTGGCGATTGCACCCAGCCAAATTGAGCGCAAAAAAACATTGGAATACTGCCCTACAGCTGCGATATTTTCCAGCGTGAACCGGCCGCTTTTATCGGTAAATGCGAAAATCACCACCAAAATCATGGGGACAACAATAAAAATAGCCATCCAAATTCCATATGGGATGGAAGCGGTTTTAGATCTCATCCTCTTCTTCCGCCTCCTCCCTCTGAGACGCAAGGATATCCTCATCCATCTCGTCGCTGAACGTCGTATAATCTCCGAACATTCCGGAATATTCCGATTTTTTCATGATATGGATATCGTCGGGTTGTAAAAGCAAACCGATCTTACTGCCTTCCTCCTGGAAGTCGGTCGATTGAATCATCCATTTAAACCCTGCGACATCCACAATGATCTCGTAATGCACGCCCTTAAACGTCACGCTGGTCACCACACCGGAGAGGGGGCTCTCGTCCGGCGCCACCACATCGATGTCCTCCGGGCGGATGACCACGTCGACGGGTTCGTTTTTCGCAAACCCCTTGTCCACACAGCGGAATCTTTGCCCCGCAAACTCGGCCAGATAATCGTCGACCATCACGCCGTCCAAAATATTGCTTTCCCCGATAAAATCTGCCACAAACGCGTTCTTTGGCTCGTTATAAATATCCTGTGGCGAACCGATCTGCTGAATCTCTCCCTTATCCATGACCACGACGGTATCGGACATCGAAAGCGCCTCTTCCTGATCGTGCGTGACAAAAATGAAGGTGATGCCCGTCTGCTGCTGAATCTTCTTGAGCTCGGCCTGCATATCCTTGCGCAGCTTGAGGTCAAGCGCGCCCAGCGGCTCATCCAGAAGAAGAACCTTCGGATGGTTTGCCAACGCACGGGCAATGGCGACGCGCTGCTGTTGGCCACCGGACAGGCGATTGACATTGCGGTGCGCAAAGCCATTCAAATTGACCATATTCAGCATGTTCTTCACGGTCGATTTGATTTCCTTTTCACTTTTGCCATGGACCCGCATTCCAAACGCCACATTGTCATAAACATTCAAATGCGGGAACAGCGCATACTTTTGGAAAATGGTGTTGACCTCGCGCTTGTGCGGTGGAACATCGTTGATTTTCTGGCCATTGAAAAAAACATCGCCCTGGTCCGGATGAACGAAGCCGCCGACAATCCGCAGGGTAGTGGTCTTTCCACATCCCGACGGACCAAGCAGGGTGACAAATTCGCCTCCCCGGATACGGAGATTGAAATCTTTCAGAACGGCCTCGCCATCAAAGGAAACGGCGATGTTTTTTAATTCGATGATTGGTGTCTCTCCCATTGGAAAAGTGCATCCCCTTTGCGGTAAAATTCGTTGCGTGAAAGCCGGAACAACGATTAAAATGATTCACGGTACTAAACGCAAGCGCAGCCGTGCCGTTCCCATTGCCCTCCGCAAAGGATTTTTCACAATCAAACATGACTGCGGCAATGAAGCGAGGCTGACGGTTCGGGAATGCCGGCAACCTGCCCCATCCCCTCCGGCCCCATACAAACGCCGCAAAAGCAGGCACCCTTCGCAGGACGCCGCGCGGACATTTGCATCGCGCCGTATTAGATGCAAACGCAACGAATCTAATATAGTAGTAAAACCGTCATTTGTCAATATATGATTGTATTTTTCTGTAAAATTCGCGGATTTTTTAAATTATCTTTTTGATTTTTCGAAATCCTTCGATTTTCTTGTCTATTCTTGCGGATGTACGTTTTCAAATCTAAACATTATGTGAATAAACACCTTTCCGATTCACCAGCCAAAAAGGATTTTTATGTCCCGATTGTATTGAAACTTTGCGAGAGCGTATCCTCTCTATTTTTGGCCTACCAACTACCCTTTTATTAAACATCTTTTATCTGGATAAATGACCAAATGAACCGCGCTATGCAACCTGGAAATCAAGACGCAAAAAAGCCGAGTACAAATTGTACTCGGCTTTTACTGGTCGAGGTGAGAGGATTTGAACCTCCGGCTTCTACGTCCCGAACGTAGCGCTC
>OLRD01000017.1_pt1 | contig 162230 bp, 140 predicted proteins | sample 1672051 | NCBI WGS metagenome assembly OLRD01 (sample SAMEA3136640, study PRJEB25190) | human gut metagenome | biome: human gut; feature: human-associated habitat; material: faeces | place: Austria | collected 2013 | reverse complement strand
GATCGTGGAGCCGAGCGAGCCGGTGGTGGAAGCACTGCGGGAGGCGCTCGACTACGTTTGCCGTCCGCCGCTTGCACTCGACTTTGCGACAAAAGGCAGCAGCATTCGCTGTGCAAGGCTTTCTTCTCGCGTTTTAAATTTGATGGAAAGCATGGACAAGAGCGGCTTTTCGCACATTCCGGTTATAGAAAAAGAGAAATTTCTCGGTGTATTCAGCGTGTCCACAATCTTTTCGTGCATTTTGCGTGACCCAACCTTACGCATCACGAAGGAAACGACGCTTTCACAGCTTGGGAAAATGCTGGCCGTAGAAAAGCACGTGGAAAACTATGCATTTGTCGATGAGAAAACGACCTGCATTGAGGCGAGGCGTATGTTTGAGAAGATACGCGGTCGCAACAAACGCCTTTCGGTCGTTTTCATCACGAAGACGGGGAGCCGAGATGAGCCGCTGCTCGGTATGCTGACGCCATGGGACGTAATGCAGGATATTCGGCACACAGATGAAGACCCGGAAAGCCCGCGTAAAAAGAACAAAAGAGACGCTAATAACTGAATTCACTCCATACGAAAACGACACCGCACGGGAAAAGACTTCATCATGCGGTGCCGTTTTGTTTTATGGTTTAGTTGTCGGAGGGGAAGCGGATGTTTGCGAGCTTGCGGATTTCTTCCATATAGACGGAAACGTCGTAAGCGAGGGCGGAGTACTGCTCGTATTCCGCGCGGGAAGCTTCGGGTTCTGTAATATAACGGTAAAAATCCTTCGCTTCGTAGCCCATCAGCTTGAATTTTTCTTCTTCGCCGCAAACTTCCTCCACGGTGCCGTTGTTATAACGGATGGAGATGTTGGCGAGTTTTGAGATGGACTCCACGGATACAGTGCCGTTTGTGCCCTGAAAATCCGTGTTCGCGCCGGCCTGACCGACCTTGGAGAACACGAGGTTCACGAGCTTATCCGGGTACTGCATGGCGACAATGTCGCTGCCGTCTGCGCCGGACGCCAATAAATGCGACACGGCGAGCGTGTTCTGCGGCTTACCGAACAGATACAGCGCGGGATAGACGCAATAAACGCCGAGATCCATTAAAGCGCCGGTCTCGAGCGCGGGGTTAAAGATATTCGGCAGGCTGCCCGCGAGGTACGCATCGTACTTTGAAGAGCGCTGGCAGAAATCAATCTTCGCCACGGAGATATCGCCGATCTTTTTTAAAGCTTCTTCCAAAAGCTTTCTCTGCGGCAGGTGCATGAACATGATGGCTTCAAGGTAGATGAGCCCGCGCTCTTTTGCAAGCGCCTGTAACTCTGCTACATCTTTTGCGTGGGCGGAAAGCGGCTTTTCGCAAATGACGTGCTTGCCGTGCTCCAGAAAAACACGTGCCTGCTCAATATGCAGTTTGTTCGGGCTTGCGATATACACCGCGTCGATTTTGTCCGTTGCGGCCATTTCTTCGAGGTCGGTAAAGACGGTTTTAACGCCGTAAGGTGCGGCAAAAGCCAGACCTTTCTCTTTTGTGCGGGAGTAAACGGCGGTGAGCTGCCACAGGCCGCTGTCCAAAGCGCCGTCTACATAGCTGTTCGCGATCCAGCCGGTGCCGATTGTTCCAAATCGCAGCATAGTTTTAGATTCCTTTTCCATTATTCAACGAGCTCGGCGATGGACTTGACGATCTCGACAATGGTCTCCATCTCTTCCAGAACGGCAAATTCGTTTCTGCCGTGTGCAAGCTCGCCGCCGGTGCAGAGGTTCGGGCAGGGCAGACCCATAAAGGACAGGCGTGCGCCGTCTGTGCCGCCGCGAATGGGGGTGGTGACCGGCTCTACGCCGTTTTTGCGCATGGCGGCGCGGGCAACGTCGAGGATTTCCTGATGCGGCAGGATCATTTCTTTCATGTTGGAGTATGCGTCCTTCAGTGTGACCTTGACGAGCTCTAAGCCGTACTTGCGGTTGATGAACTCGGCCGCGAGGTTGAATTTATCCTTTCTCGCTTCCAGAAGGTCGCGGTCGTGGTCGCGGATGATGTAGTGCAGGTGAGCGTGCTCTACGTCGCCCTCCATGTTGTTGAGATGCGCAAAGCCTTCGTAGCCCTCGGTGTTTTCCGGCACTTCGCGGCTCGGCAGCAGGGAAGCGAACTCCATGGCGACGCGGCTTGCGTTGATCATCTTGTTCTTTGCGCTGCCCGGATGCACGCTTCTGCCGGTAATCTCCACATCGGCGGAGGTGCCGTTGAAGTTTTCATAATCGAGGCCGCCAAGCTCGCCGCCGTCGAGCGTGTAGGCGAAATCGCAGCCGAAGCCCTTGACGTCGAACTTATTCGGGCCTGCGCCGATTTCCTCGTCCGGGGTAAATGCGATATGGATTTCGCCGTGGGGAAGGTTGTTTTTGATGATGTCTTCCGCAGCCTGCATGATCTCGGCTACGCCTGCCTTGTCGTCTGCGCCGAGCAAGGTGGTACCGTCGGTAACGATAAGCGTTTTACCCTTGAATTTTTTGAGAATCGGGAAATTTTCAACGTCGGTGACGATGCCGAGCTCTTTGTTGAGGACAATGTCTTCGCCGTCGTAATTTTCAATGACGCGGGCTTTGACGTTTGCGCCGGAGACTTCTTCTGCGGTATCCATGTGTGCGATGAAGCCGACGACGTTCTTCTTTTCGCAGTTTGCGGGAATGGTGCCGTAAACATAACCCCACTCGTCCATGTGTGCGTCTTCGATACCCATGGCGACCATTTCATCGGCAAGGTGCTGTGCGAGCAGCTTTTGCTTCATGGTGGAGGGCATGGTGGTGCTGGAGGAATCGGACTGGGTGTCGTAGCTTACGTAATCCAGAAATTTTTCTTTAACGGACATTTTCAATCACTCCTTAAGTTCTTGTGCAGCTATGCAGGACACAGATGCGCAAAATTCATTTTCATTGTACACCTTTCTAAGTTGTATTGCAAGATAGAGAACAAAAAAGCTCTGTTTTCTCTGTCCGTGCTAAAATGATATGATTCGAAAAAGAAGAGAAGCTAATTTCAAAGTGGTATAACATGTGATACGACATCTCTCGTTAGGGACATAAGAAAAGGCTCCGTGCCGAAAAGACACGAAGCCCAAACTTTAAATCAGGTTTTTAGAATATAGGGGGGATCAGACCTCAGCCCAATACTTCTTGAGGTTTGCAAGGCCGATGCGCAGTGCATCAAAGACGGGCTCCATGCCCTCAAACTCGATGGAGATGCAGTCGTCATAGCCTGCACGCTTCAGCTGATACATGCACTGCTTGATCGGGACATTGCCGTGGCCGACAATAGTGCCGCGCAGGTACTTGCCGCCGCGGGAACGGAAGCTGCCTTCGCCCGGATCGGCATCCGTGAACGGCTTTACGATGAAGTCCTTTGCATGGACATAGTACGCATACGGCGCAACTCTTGCAAATGCGGAAGCCGGGTCCTCATCTGCGCAGAGGAAGTTGCCCATATCGGTGAGGAGGCCGAAGTTTTTGTTGTCGACCGCTGCGTAGAGCTTCTCAACACGCTCGGAATCCTGCACATAGAAACCGTGGTTTTCGACCATAGTGCGGATGCCGAACTGTGCAGCGTACTCCGTGATTTCCTTGCAGGCCTTTGCGAGGCGCGGGAGCATTGTATCAAACGGGCAGAAGTCACCGGAGTTGCGTGCATAGCCAATGGCTGCGTCGTGGCGCATACGGGTGACACCGAGGACGTGTGCGATGTCGACGTAATCCTTTACGCGAGCAATCTCTTTATCGAGGTCGCCGTCGCTGCCGGTGATGAAGTCGCAGCTCATAACGAGTGCGGAAATCTCAAGGCCGACGCGCTCGCATTCCTTGCGGAGCTCTTCGGCGTGGGCGAGACGCTCTTCCTTGGTGCCGGTGCCGAAATCGGTGAAATCGACAAACTCAATGGCATCAAAGCCGAGTTCCTTGGTTTTCGCGATCAGCTCAAACGGAGTAGCCTCGCCGGAGCGGATCTTCTGCATGTAGCTGTACATACTGACGGAAAATTTCATGTGGGTCAATCCTTTCAATACAATCCTTTTTATTAAAACGTCTCTTTTGACGTTTTGTGCGAATTTAGTCGCCGAAGGAAATGCCGATCTCACGGGCTGCGAGGATTTCTTCGCAATCGACCGGGACGGTTTTCAGCTTGCCTGCGACCTCGCTGAGCGGCACCGGGACGATCTTGCCGTTGACAAGGCCGACCATGTTGCCGTAGTTCTTCTCGCGGATGAGCCTTGCGGCTGCCGCGCCGAAGCGTGTAGAGAGCACGCGGTCGTAGGCGCACGGGCTGCCGCCGCGCTGGAAGTGACCCGGTACGCAGACACGGATCTCGTTATCCACACGGGAGGCAAGCTCGTCTGCAAGGCGGTACACGATGGACGGGTACTTCATTTCGGCACGCGCCTTTTTGAAGTCCTTCTTCTTCATGGCGGCTTCTTCCTTGGATAGCGCACCCTCGGCTACGGCGAGAATGGAGAACTTCTTGCCGTTTGCGATTCTATTATCCAATGTTTTTGCGATTTTGTCAATATCATACGGGATCTCCGGCAGCAAAATCACATCTGCGCCGCCCGCGATGCCAGCATAAAGCGGCAGCCAGCCGACCTTGTGACCCATGATCTCCACGCAGAAAATGCGGCCGTGGGAGGTGGCGGTGGTGTGAATGCAGTCGAGGACATTCGTCGCAATCTCCACGGAGCTGTGGAAGCCAAACGTCATATCGGTGCCCCAGACGTCGTTGTCGATGGTCTTCGGCAGGGAGACGACATTGAGGCCTTCCTCGCGAAGAAGGTTTGCGGTTTTCTGTGTGCCGTTGCCACCGAGGATGACGAGGCAGTCGAGCCTCATCTTCTTGTAGTTATCCTTCATGTTCTTGACTTTATCGACACTGGTTTCATCGATGACGCGCATGAGCTTGAACGGCTGGCGGGAGGTACCCAAAATGGTGCCGCCGAGCGTTAAGATGCCGGAGAAATCTTCCGGTTTCATCAGCTTGTATTCGCCGAAAATAAGACCTTTATAGCCGTCTTTGATGCCGTAAATCTCTACGTCGTTGCCGAATTCTTCGTAAAGCGACTTTGCAACGCCGCGAATGGAGGCGTTGAGGCCCTGACAGTCGCCGCCGCTTGTTAAAATACCGATTCTTTTCATCGTTCCTCAACCTTTCGTTGTGATGTGCGGACAGCAAAACGCGCCGAAGTCCGCTCAATTTATTCTATTATAATCTTTTATTTACAACTATGCAAGCTTTATTCTTCCGCGGAGTGGATCGGGATCAAAACGCTGTCCTTTTCGATGGACTGCAGCTCTTTCAGACGCGCCTGTGCCTCGTGGTAGAATGTAAGCTGCGAGCTGATTTTCTTCTTGCCGCGCAGGTCAACGTGCTCGTAGCTTGTATCACTCTGCATGAAACGGGCGTTTGTGGTGTCGCTCAGCATGGTATCGAGAATGCCGAAGGCGCGGGCCTTCTGTGTTTCGTCCTCGATGGGGAAAACAAGCTCCACGCGGCGGTCGAGATTGCGGGGCATCCAGTCCGCGCTGCCCATGTAAATGCGCGGGTTGCCGGCATTTTCAAAGCGGAAGATACGGCTGTGCTCCAGAAGCTGACCGACAATGCTCATGACAGTGATGTTCTCGCTGACGCCTTCAATGCCCGGAATGAGGCAGCAGATGCCGCGCACGATAAGCTGCACGCGCACACCGGCCTTGGAGGCTTCATAGAGAAGCTCGATGATCTTCGGGTCAACGAGGGAGTTGACTTTGACCGTGATGCCGCTGGGCAAACCCTTTTTGGCGTTTTCGGTCTCCTGACGGATCATGTACTCAAAGAAGCTGCGCATGCCGTGCGGCGCAACGATGAAGTGCTTGTACTCCGGCGGACGGGAATAGCCGGTGATGACATTGAAAAGGGAGGACGCGTCTGCGCCGAACTGCTCGTTGCAGGTGAACAGGCCGAGGTCGGTATAAATTTTCGCGGTGGAGTCGTTGTAGTTGCCGGTGCCGAGGTGCAGGTAGCGGCGGATGCCGTCTTCCTCGCGGCGGACGACGAGCGCGATTTTGCAGTGGGTCTTGAGGCCGGTCAGACCGTAAATGACGTGGCAGCCGGCTTTTTCAAGCTTCTTTGCCCAGTTGATGTTGTTTTCTTCGTCAAAGCGCGCTTTCAGCTCGACAAGCACCGTGACCTGTTTGCCGTTTTCGGCGGCTTTGATGAGCGACGCGATGATGGGCGAGTTGCCGCTGACGCGGTAGAGCGTCTGCTTGATGGCGAGTACGTTTTCGTCTTCTGCGGCTTGTGCGATGAACTGCACGACACAGTCGAATGTCTCATATGGATGGTGAACAAGGCGGTCGCCTTCACGGATGGCCCTGAAAATATCGGTGTAGCCGAAGAAATCGCCCGGGGGTGTGGTGGGACGAATGGGCGCAAAGCAGAGTTTTTCGCAGCCCGGGATATTCGCAAATTTCGAGAAGAACGTGAGGTCAATGGGCCCCTGCACCTCGTAGATGCCGCTTTCATTGATGTTCAGCGCTTTTATAAGAAATTTGCGGGTATCTCCATCGGCGTGCTGCAAGAGCTCCAAGCGCACGGGACGGCCGCGCTTACGACGCTTGATGGACTTTTCAATCTCATACATAAAGTCGTCCGCTTCCTCGTCGATGGTGAGGTCGGAGTTGCGCGTGATGCGGAACGGGCACACGGATTTAATCTCGTGCAGCTCGAAAAGTTCCTCAAGATAATCGGTGATGATGTCCTCAAGCAGGATAAAGCAGCGTGTGTCGCCGTCTGCGGGCAGTTCCGTAAAGCGCGGCAGAATGGACGGCACCTGCACGACGGCAAAGCACTTTTCACCCTTGTTTTCCTTGGAAGAAAGGCGTACTGCGAGGTTCAGACTTTTATTTGCGAGCATCGGGAACGGGCGGCTGCTGTCTACGGCGAGCGGCGTCAGCACGGGGAACAGCACGCGATGAAAATACTCGTCCGTAAAGGCTCTTTGCTCGTGCGTGAGCTTTTCCGGCGTGCGGAACTCGATTTCCGCTTGCTTTTTGAGGACCGGCAAAATAGAGCGGTATAGGCAGGAATACTGCTTTTCCATAAAGGCGTGCGTTTTTTTATCGAGCGCCGAGAGAAGCTCCTTCGGCGTCATGCCGGAATCATCCGGCTTTGTGTAGTTTGAGGCGATCTGGCTTTTTACACCGGCCACGCGCACCATGAAGAATTCATCAAGGTTGGAGCCGGTGATGGCAAGGAAGCGCAAACGCTCCATGAGGGGGTTATCTTTCTTTTGGGCTTCTTCCAAAACGCGCGCATTGAAGTCCATCCAGCTCAGCTCGCGGTTATAATAGTAATTCTTTTTATCAGACATGGTTTCCGTCCTTTCGTTATTTCAGCAGCTCGCTTTTGATTTGCAGCTCAGGGCTGAGACCGAATACTTCCTTAAAGAGACCGGCGCATTCCTCAAACGCCCATTTTTCGAGCAGGGCACTGCCGGAAGCGACGGCTTTGATCTCCAGCTTTTCGTTTGTAATGCGGATTTTACTGATGCGCAGCTTACGGCGCTTCGATTTATCGAGCGCGTTTGCAAGGCGGAAGATGGCAACGAGCTTTAAGATTTCCAAACGGCGTTCTTCCGTCATCGGGATTGCACCTGCATCGGTAACATTCGGCATGGTGAACTCATCGCTGCCGGCGACGAATGCCGTGAGCAGAATTTGTTCGTGCGTGAGGCCGAAAATGTCGAGATCTTTAATGAGGTCGAATGAGCACTGGTTCGGCATGCGCACGTTGATGTATTGACCGCAGCTGTGCAGAATAGACGCGAGCTGCAAAATGATTTTTTTGTCACTTGACAGACCGTGCAGGTTTTTGAATTTGTCGAAAAGCGTGCATGCAAACTCTGAAATGGCGTCGGAATGTGCGCCGTGGCAGTTGTATTTTGCCGCGATGCGTTTTGCGGAAACAATAGCGCTTTCGTTTGTTTGCGCAATGTATTCTTTTTGCGCGCCCGGCACGAGCATGTGGCGCGTGATGGCATCGCAAATATCAATATCCGGGCAAATGACCTTCTGCACGCCGTCCGAAAGGCGCAGCATGCCGGTATATATAGAAAGCGCTGTGTAGAGAATTTCGGCAAGCTCCTCGGAAATGTTGTAGCGGCGTGCGATGGCAGAATGGGACATCATGCGGATTTCCTTATACGCCGCGTGCATTTTCTTTGCGGAGATGGTGTAAAGGTCGCCGCTTTTTTCGGCGCCGCACACGGAGGCGACAAGCTCCAGATCGGAACCCGTCAAAATGATACTGCGAATGTCTTTTTTCGGAATATCGACGCGGTTTAAAATGATGTCGAGATATTCTTCGACCGCGGGGTAAAAATCGTCGCACTCGCGGCTGAGCGCACTGAGGGCATCGTGCAGCTTTAAGGAGCCGATGGGGATGTTCTGCGAGGTGCAGATTGCCTTGCCGTCGTACAGCGCAACACCGATGCTGCCCGTGCCGACATACGCGATGAGCGCATCTTTCATCTCGATCTTGCTTTCTTCTTTTAAAAGCCGGATAATCTCGGAGCAGATGAGCGCTTTTTCTTCGCTGTATTCCAGAATTTCCAAGTGCAGATTGTTGTGAATTTTGAGTTGATCGATGACGAACGAGCGGTTTTCCGCCTCGCGCATCACGGTGGAGGAGACCACGCGCACGTTTTTGCAGTTGTAGCCCTCCAGCGCCGTTGTGAATTTTGTGAGGATAGAGGAGAGTTGGCGCAGGCTTTCAAAGCTGATGCGTCCCGTGGTGAAGACCTCGTGGCCGAAGAACACAGGGTATTCGAGAGAATCCAGCATTTCAATCTCGCCGTGCTTTAACTGCGAGACACGCATGCGCACCGCACTGGAGCCGATCTCGATGACCGCAGCCGGCCCGCCCGGAAGTTTTTTGTTCAATATGAGCACCGCCTTTCAATGTAGAGCAACTAAATCGGAGCGCCGCCGAAAGCGGGCCCGCAAGAATTCTTGAGATATTTACTTTATTATAGCAAACCCGAGAGGAAAAAGCACCCTGTTTTCGCCGAATTTTACATAAAATATACGTGAGCCATACAATTGAATGAAAAAGATACAACCTGCTATATAATTTTAATATATAAATGTGCAAATATTTCGCACAATATTGCCTAAAAGAAAATAAAATGAAATTTTTTTGAAAAAACACTTGCATTTTTGAAAGACATGCGCTATAATAATACCCGTCGCTTGGAGAGGTATTCTAATGGTAAGGAGCCACATTGGAAATGTGGTGTGCCGCAAGGCATTGTGCGTTCGAGTCGCATCCTCTCCGCCAGTACCCGGATAACGGAAGTTATCCGGGTTTTTCTTTTATCCGCATTGCATTTTGATAACGCAGACTATATACTATTATAAAGTGAAAAAGAAGCAAGAGCAATATGCCCAAACGTTTAAATTTGGAGGAGTACACATGACATACGAAAATCCAATCCTGCCGGGTTTTTACCCGGATCCGAGCATTTGCCGCGTAGGTGAAGACTATTATCTTGTCAACAGCTCGTTTGAGTCTTTTCCGGGCGTGCCGCTTTGGCATAGCCGTGACTTGCTGCATTGGGAGCAGCTTGGCTATGTTTTGACGCGCGAAAGCCAGTTGCCGCTGGTGGACTGCCGCACCTCCGGCGGTATTTTTGCGCCGACAATCCGCTACCACGACGGCCGATTCTATATGATCACGACGAATGTGACAGGCGGCGGCAATTTTTTTGTGTGGACAGATGACATCCGCGGCGAGTGGTCCGACCCGATCTGGATCGACCATCAGGGCATTGACCCGTCTTTGTTCTGGGATGCGGACGGCAAAGTGTATTACACCGGTACACATACGGACGAAAACGGCAACAACTGCATCGGACAGTTTGAGATTGATCTTGAGACCGGTGCAAAGCTGAGCGAGACAAAGTGCATTTGGTACGGTACCGGCGGCAAATGCCCGGAGGGACCGCACATGTACCGCATCGGCAATTGGTATTACTTGATGATTGCTGAGGGCGGTACGGAGTACGGCCACATGGAGACCATTGCGCGCAGTAGAAGCGTGTGGGGCCCGTTCGAATCTTGTCCGCACAACCCAATCCTCACGCACCGCAATGCACACCGCGTGGAGTTTCAGGCGCTCGGACATGCCGACCTTGTAGAGACGCCGGAGGGCAAATGGTGGATGGTGTTTCACGGCATTCGCCCGTCTGTTTTCATGCTGCATCACACCGGCCGCGAGACGATGATTGCGCCGGTTACATGGGATGAGAACGGCTGGCCGGTCGTATACGGCGGCAAGGAGATTCAGCCCATCATGACGGCAGAGGGCGAAGGAGACGTGCGTGTTGCGCGCAGTTGGCACGATGATTTCAACACAGCTGCACCTGCACCGCGCTGGAGCTATCTGCGCACACCCGACCGCATGAAGTATACATTTGATAAGAGCGGCGTTACACTGCGCGGCAGTGAGGCGACGCTTGACGAGCTGAAGACGGTCACATTCTTCGGTGTGCGCCAACAGCAGTTTGGTTTGAACTATACGACCGAAATGACGCTTTCCGGCGACGGCAAAGCGGGCATGACGGTTTTCCACACGAACGAGCACCACTATGAGCTGTTTGCCGAGCGTAAAAACGGCGGTATGGAGGTCACGCTGCGCCGCCGCGTGGTTGATATGCTGATCGAGAGCGAGCCTGTGTTCTTCCCGGAAACGGACACGCTGACGCTGTGCATCAAGGCCAACCGCCTGCGCTATACGTTCCTTGCGGGTAAAGCTGGGGAAGAGATGAAAGAGATCGGCACCGGCAGCACGCAGCTGCTTTCCACAGAGTGCATGAACTGCACGTTTACGGGCTGCTTTGTGGGCCTTACGGCGCAGGGGGACTGCGAAGCAAAGTACCGTTATTTTGACGTTTCTGTGCCCGCAAACGAATAAAATTCGAAATAATAAAAAAAAACACTTGCTTTTTTCACCGGTTTAACGTATAATAAATTTTGTTAAGCCGGTGTGTTGGAATTGGCAGACGAGACGGACTCAAAATCCGTTGATGGCAACATCGTGCGGGTTCGACCCCCGCCACCGGCACCACACTGAGATTCCAAACTTCTTAGAAATGAGAGGTTTGGGATTTTTTATTTTATCCGTCAGTATAAATAAAAGCGGCGCCGAGAAATTTCTTGAAAACAAAATACATGAATGTGAAAAAAGCGCAGTTGGTATGATATGCCCCCTAATACTGGACACCCAGTATTAGGGGGCATATCCGTATGAGAAACCGAACTGCGCGTTTTTCTGGTTTTAGGGGAGTGTGGATTTTTTTTGATGGATTTAAAGTGGAGTATAGAAATTTAGCTTTATCTCATAGCGTTGAAACTTTATAAAATACATATAAAAGCAAAGCTTAGATGCGCCTGTGAATTCAAAGAGCAATATTAGGTGAATTTGAGTAATGGAACAAAATGTAGGGAGTTAATGCCGAAAAACACAAAATTAAGTTGAACTTTGTCAAGCCGGTCAAACTTACCCAAAAAAAATCGGGGGGGTGTTCGCAGATGTGCAGAAAAAAGAAAATTTGGAATGGGGAAAACAAGTGGGTAATAACAGAGAAAACGAAACAGAGATTGATCTGCTGCAGCTTACAAAAGCCCTGTGGCACAAAGCATGGGCCATTGTGCTTGTGACGCTCATGTCTATAATAGCATAAAAATAATGGTAGGCACTTTTGTGTCTACCATTATTTTATCACTTCACAGTGTAAGAACCGGGCGTTTTTCTTGTCCGAACTTCAAAAATATGCTATACTACGAATGATAAAGTACCATGAGGATAGGAGAAATAAATATGCGCATTTTAATGTTTGGAAACAGCTATATTTTTACAAATGATCTGCCGAGTATACTGGCGGAAATCACGGGTGCCGAAGTAGTACAGAACACACGCGGCGGTGCACGCTTACGTGAGCAGCTGAACCCTGAAACAAGGCTCGGCGCAAAAGCATTGGAGCTGCTGCAAAATGAAAAATGGGATTACGTTGTTTTGCAGGAGATGAGCAACGGCCCTATCACAGCAAAGGAAAGCTTTATGCAGAGCGTGAAAGATTTGTGCGGTAAAATTCGTGAAAACGGTGCCGTACCGGTTCTGTATGCGACATGGGCATACCAAAAAGACGGCAAACAGCTTCAAAAATTCGGCATAGATTACGATGAGATGTACCGCAAAATGCACGAAGCCTATGCAGAAGCGGCAGAGAAAAACCACACGCTGCTCGCCGATGTCGGCAGTGCATTTTATGAAAAAACCGAAACCGAAAATCTTTTCAACGACGACGGCAGCCATCCGAACGAAGCGGGCTCGAACCTTGCCGCCGAAACGATTGCCGAAGTCATTTTAAAGGATGTAAACGCATAATGTATCCCTACTGTGCATACGCTGTATCGGAAAAATACGGCGAAACGGGGGAACGATATGTTAGAACGCATCGGAGAAATGCATGGGCGAGAGGTGATCAGCGTTTTGGATGGCTCGCGCATCGGGTATCTCGGTGATATTGAATTTGATACACAGCAGGCGGCACTGACGGCGATCGTGGTGTACGGCCGTCCGCGCTTTTTCGGATTGTTTGGCAGAGAGAATGACTGTGTGATCCCATGGAGCGCTGTGAAGACCATTGGGGAGGATGCGGTGCTGGTCGATCACATTCCCGTAAAGCGGACACCGAAGCGCAGCTTCTTACAAAATTTCCGTAAATTCTCAAAGTAAATGCAACAGTAGCACGAGGGGTTGCATTTAGTATGAAAAACGGTAGCATTTAGTCTGAGAAATATGAGAAAAACAACTCAATTAGGCGGTTTAAGGCACAAAAAACAAACGAAAAAGCGTGCCAAAAAAGCCTGAGAGGGTAAATTTCTCAGACTAAATGCAACCATGGTTGCGTTTACTATGAGAAGGATTATTTCAATAAAGATGTGTTTTGAATAACTTCGGTTGCTTCAATTTTGGAGATACCCAAAGCACTTGCAAGTTCTTCTGAATAAGAGAATGAAAACATTTCGTACGCACTTTTACCGTTGAATTGCTTTCTTTTAACAGAATTAACGTGAGAAAAAATTAAATTAACTGTATCTTGAGTAAAGTCGTTAAAAGACGTTCCGGTAGGCGCAATATCCCTAAACAGTGTGTGGTTTTTCTCAATATGTGCCTTTTCATGTGGAGAACAAGGTTCACAGAAAAATATATGGCTTTCAAGATTGCCATCCACATCGTTCTCAAATGCAGAAACAATGCTAAATTCTCCACCGTTATCCGTAAGCAGAAGCGGAGCAATTTCTCCAAACTTAAAATTATTTGCTTTTAGATTTTTCTTTAGTTCGGTAATCTTAGAAGCAGCTTCTGCCGCGGTTTTATTGTCGAGCAATAGCCCTACCATAAAATCCGTGTTTACAAAGTGAATGGTCATTATTACCTTTCCGCCGATTTCACCAATTACAGTATCTAATTGAACAACCGAAACATCCTCGTTTTGTGAGATAAATTCTAAAAAATCTGCATAAGTACGCCCTTGTTTAGCCCAATACGGTACAAACTCACTCTTTTTCTCGTTTCTTGCTTTGAATTTTACGGCACGAGGAAGGTCTAATAAACCAATGGAATAATATCCTGCTTTTATGTATCTGTAAACCGAGGAAACCGAAACATTTACATTGTTAGAGATTACTGCGTGGTAAATATGTTGTCCGTTTCTTACTGCATCCGAAATTGTTTTTTCGGCTTCATAAAAGCTCTCTTTGTTCAAGGCTACTCCGCTTCGGGATTCCACGAGAAGTTCTTCGTAAGCCTGCTGCGCGATTTTCGCAACATAGATCTGCCTTTTGTACGGACAACTTGAACGGCTCTTTTTGTCGCATCCGTTACAAGCGAATGGAGCTTTAAGTAAGCGCGGACATACTTCGTCTGTTTTGGTATATCCGTTGCTGTGCGTTTGGAGATGCTGCTTTACCTCCCGTGAAATTGTAGTTGCGCTTTTTCCAATTCTTTTGCCGATGTCTTTGAATGAAATCCCTTTTGCTAAGCATTCTTGAATTTCAATTCTGTCGTCTAAGGTCATGTGTTTGTTTTTCATATCTGTGTTCCTCCTCAGATACATTTTAACACATTATTTCTCAGACTAAATGCAACCACAAAATCTTTCCCAGACTAAATGCAACTCTAAATTGCACTGTTGCATTTACTTTGAGAATTTACTCTTACAAAATTTCTTTGAAAACGGATAGAAAACACTTGCTTTACCCGGCGTGTTGTGCTATAATAGTTCAGCGATTTGCAGATTCTGCAAGCAAAAACGCACGCCGAGGCTCTCGGATTGGTGCCGCGAAAGCGGTTTTCCCCGAAAATATCAGCCCGGCGGAGGAAAAACCAAGGAGGTATTTTCAAATGGCAGTCGTATCAATGAAGCAGCTTCTGGAGGCCGGTGTTCACTTCGGTCACCAGACAAGAAGATGGAACCCGAAGATGGCACAGTACATCTTCACGGAGAGAAACGGTATCTACATCATCGACCTGCAGAAGACCGTTAAGAAGCTTGAAGAAGCGTACAATTTCGTCCGTGATCTTTCGATGGAAGGCAAGTCCGTCCTGTTCGTCGGCACCAAGAAGCAGGCGCAGGAATCGGTCCGTGATGAAGCCGAACGCGCTGGCGCTTACTTTGTAAATGCAAGATGGCTGGGCGGTATGCTCACCAACTTCCGCACTATTCGCCGCAGAATTGACCGTTTGAACCAGCTCAAGGCGATGGAAGCGGACGGCACGTTTGATCTGCTCCCGAAGAAGGAAGTCACGAAGCTCCAGCTCGAAATTCAAAAGCTGGAAAAATTCATGGGCGGCATTAAAGATATGAAGCAGCTCCCCGGCGCATTGTTCATTGTGGACCCGCGCAAGGAGAGAATTGCGGTTGCAGAGGCAAAGAAGCTCGGCATTCCGATTGTTGCAATTGTTGATACCAACTGCGATCCGGACGAAATCGACTATGTCATTCCGGGCAACGACGACGCAATCCGTGCGGTTAAGCTGATCTCCGCAACAATGGCCAACGCGATCATCGAAGGCAGAGAAGGCCAGATGGGTTCTGCTGAAGCGCAGGAAAAGGAAAATGAGACGGACGAGGTCGCAGGCTAATTGGATGGGGGGTTCCCTATCTATTTGAAAAGAATTTTGATCAAATAGCGCCGGGGAGACCACTTTCCGGCGCACTTAAAAAACGGAGGGATCAATCAATGGCTGCTTTTACAGCAAAAGACGTTGCAGCACTTCGTGAGAAGACCGGCTGCGGAATGATGGACTGCAAGAAGGCACTGACTGAAGCAAACGGCGATATGGACGCCGCTATCGATTTCCTGAGAGAAAAGGGCCTTGCCGCTGCTACAAAGAAGGCTGGCCGTATTGCCGCAGAGGGCGTTGCGTTTGCATGCACCAATGAGGCGAAGAATGTTGGCGTTGCCATCGAAGTAAACGCGGAAACCGACTTTGTTGCGAAGAATGCGGATTTCCAGAACTTTGTAAAGACCTGTGCGGATACGGTTATCTCCGAGAATCCGGCAGATGTGGAAGCACTTCTGGCTTGCAAGGCGGCAGGCACCGACATGACCGTCGATGCATTGCTGAAGGAAAAGATCCTGACCATCGGCGAGAATATCAAGATCCGCCGTTTCCAGCGCTATGAGGGTACGGTTGTTTCCTATATCCATGGCGGCGGCAGAATCGGTGTTTTGGTGAAGTTTGAGACTTCTCCGGAAGTTGCTGCAAAAGAGGGCTTCGAGGAGTATGCAAAGAACATCGCTATGCAGGTTGCTGCAATCAACCCGTCCTATTTGGACGAGGCTTCCGTCCCGGCTGACGTTGTGGAGCATGAAAAGAAAATTCTCACCGAGCAGGTGATTGAGTCCGGCAAGCCGGCCAATATCGCTGAGAAGATCGTTGTTGGCAGACTCGGCAAATTCTTCAAGGAAGTTTGCTTGGTCGACCAGGCATATGTGAAGGACGGCGATCTGTCCGTTCAGCAGTATACTGCAAACACGGCAAAAGAGCTTGGCGGCGACATCAAGATCGTTGCATTTGTCCGCTTTGAGAAGGGCGAAGGCCTTGAGAAGCGCGAGGACAATTTTGCAGACGAAGTTGCCAACATGATTAAATAAGCTTTTCCCAACAGCAGATAAACAGCGCGGAAGCTTCTCCGCGCTGTTTTTTGTTTCTCTTGTGTTTCCATTTGCTGATTTTCGTTCATTGCAGCTTGGCCGATTTCCCTCTTCATCTATTGCGCTAGGAATGTAACGGCAGGAGGCATCACATAACCGCGTCCAAAGGGATCTTTCTCCCTAAGAGACCGACAAAATTTTGTCCTTGTGCCGCGAAGGGCTATCCCTTTGGTAAATTTTCAGTTATAATAAAATACGAAAAGAGGTGAACCATATGCCATCGTCCAGGCGCTGCGCATCCCGAAAAAAGAACGATTCCCCTCCCATCCATCCACCGAAGCAGGTGCTGCGCCTGATGGAATTGCTGCAAAGGCAAGGATATGAGGCCTATGCCGTTGGCGGATGTATACGGGATAGCCTTCTGGGGCTTTCCCCAAACGACTGGGATCTCACTTGCTCTGCCCTTCCGGAGGAAACCATACGAGCTCTGCCCGGCTACCAGGTCCTTGCCACCGGCCTACAGCACGGGACCGTCACCGTAGTCGCGGACGGTATGCCCGTAGAGATCACCACCTACCGTGTGGACGGCACCTACTCCGATGGACGGCATCCGGACTCCGTCACCTTCTCCCGCAATTTGGTGGACGATTTGGCACGCCGTGACTTTACAGTAAACGCAATCGCCTACCATCCCAGCAAAGGGCTCGTGGACCCCTACAACGGATTACACGACTTGCACAGCCGCACTCTGCGCTGCGTTGGAATCCCGGAACAGCGTTTTCAGGAGGACGCCCTGCGGATTCTCCGCGGGCTTCGTTTTGCTTCTACCTTGGGATTCACCATCGAAAAGAAGACTGCCTATGCAATGTTCCAGCAAAAAAACTTGCTGCACCAGATCTCCGAAGAACGGATTCAAGTTGAATTTGGCAAGCTGCTGTGCGGCAAGGACGCAGAGCGCATTTTGCGGAAGTACCAAAGTGTCATTGCCGTCTTTCTTCCGGAAATTACCCCCATGGTCGGATTGGAACAACACAGCCCGTATCACATATATGATGTATGGGAACATACGCTTCATGCAATCTCCGCTATTGCGCCAAGGCTGGAGCTGCGCCTCGCCATCCTGTTTCATGATATCGGAAAGCCGCGATGTTTTTCCATAGATGCCAAAGGCATCGGCCATTTTTATGGGCACCAGAACCTCGGGGCAGAAATCGCAAAAAACGTATTGACGCGTCTGCGATTCAGCAAAGAAACCATCCGCACCGTAGCAACCCTGGTCAAGTACCACGATGTATCGATCACCGACGAGGAGGTCCGCGTCAAACGCTGGCTAAACCGGCTTGGTGAACCGCTGTTTCGTATGCTGCTCGCGGTCAACCGCGCGGATACAGCTGCACACTCCCCCGCCGCAGCCCTCCGCATGGATATGATCGACCGGGAAGCTGCCGTTCTCGATCACATTCTCGCAGAGCAATCCTGTTTTCAATTGAAGGACCTTGCAATCCACGGAAAGGACTTGCTCCAAATAGGCGTTCCAGAGGGACCGGAGGTGGGCCGCTTGTTGCAGGAATTACTGGATTCGGTCTTGGAAAACCGCTGCGAAAACCGGTTGGACTCCCTTCTTCCTTTGGCAAAACAGCTGGCATTCTCTCGGAAGGAAACGGAGGGATAAACGCCGTGGCCGAATACGTTACACATACATTGGAGCCCTTGTATGACGGGGAGTCGCGTGTGCTAATCCTTGGCACCATGCCCTCCCCAAAAAGCCGCGCCGTTGGCTTCTACTATTCCCACCCGCAAAATCGCTTTTGGCGCGTGCTCGCCGATGTATTTCAGCAAGCTCTCCCCGTCTCTAAGGAAGAGAAAGTAGCATTCTGCTTGCGCAACCACATTGCTCTGTGGGATGTTCTGCGGAGCTGTGCCATAGAAGGAGCGGACGACGGAAGCATCCGGGAGCCGGTTACAAACGACCTGCCTGCACTCCTACAGAAGACCCATATCCATACCATCTGCACAACAGGGACAAAGGCTGCCGCCCTCTATAAGCGTCTGTGCCTGCCTTCTACCAGGCTTCCCGCGGTTTCACTTCCATCCACCAGCCCGGCGAATTGCCGCCACTATACATACGCGCGGCTTGTTGAGGCATACTCTATTTTACCGGGGCTGTGTTCCTAAAATAAGAGATTGATCGAACCCCCTTCCAGGTTTGAAACGGAAGGGGGTTCATTCGTTTTGCTACAAAAATTTTCGAAATTTTGCGTGACATTTGTTTCATTTTATTGTATAATAATGACAGTTCAATTCAAAATATTTTCTACTTTATTGTGCAATATGAGCTTTGTTTGCCGCTGAAAACGGGCTCTCTTCTTCCTTTTCTTATTTATTTTATTCTTACTCAGCGGAGATTGGAGTTTTTTCAGATGTGGGCTTACGAAAGTGTTTTCTATCAAATCTATCCCCTTGGTTTCTGCGGGGCACCAAAACAAAACGACGGGATCCTCACACCGCGCATTCAAAAAGTGCAGGACTGGATTCCTCATATTTTGGACTGCGGTGCAAATGCCATATATTTCTCTCCGATTTTTGAATCCGATGCGCACGGCTATGATACGCGTGATTACCGCAAAATCGACTGCCGCCTCGGTACCAACGAGGATTTTGCGTCCGTGTGCAAGGCGCTCCACCAAAACGGAATCAAGGTGGTCATCGACGGTGTATTCAACCATGTGGGGCGTGGTTTCTGGGCTTTCCAAGATGTATTAAAGAATCGGGAAAACTCCCCCTATAAGGATTGGTTCCATATCAACTTTGGTGGGAACGACGGTTATAACGATGGCCTCTGGTATGAGGGCTGGGAAGGCCACTATGAGCTAGTGAAATTGAATCTGCGCAATGAAGCGGTGATTGAGCATCTCTTCTCCTGTATTCGCAGCTGGGTCGAAGAATTCGACATCGACGGCCTGCGGTTGGACGTGGCCTACTGCGTGGACCGCGACTTTCTCCGCCGCCTGCGCAGCTTCTGCGACACCTTAAAGCCAGATTTCTTCCTGGTCGGCGAAATTCTCGGCGGGGATTACAACCAGATTATGAACGACCAGATGTTGCATAGCGCAACAAACTATGAATGCTATAAAGGGCTCTATTCGAGCTTAAATTCCATGAACCTGTTCGAGATCGGCCATTCCCTTCTGCGCCAATTCGGCCCGGAAAACTGGACGCTCTACAAGGGAAAGCATTTGCTCAACTTTGTGGATAACCACGACGTCGTCCGCATCGCAAGCAACCTGAACAACGAAAAGCATCTTCCCCTCATTTACGCGCTGCTCTTCGGCATGCCCGGTATCCCCTGCATCTACTACGGCAGCGAATGGGGCGCTGAAGGAAAAAAAGAGCATGGCAGCGACGACTCCCTCCGCCCCTGCTTTGAAGCGCCGCAGTGCAATGCACTAACCGAATGGATCGCCACATGCGCAAAAGCGCATAAGGAAAGCAAAGCGCTTTGCTATGGCGATTTCAAATCTCTGATGCTGACCAATAAGCAGTTCATCTTTGAGCGTTCCTTTGAGGGACAGCGTGTGCTGGTGGCGGTCAATGCGGACGGAGAGGCCTATGATGCACACTTCAATGCCAACGCAGGCCGGGCCCGCGATCTGCTGACCGGCCAAACACACGACTTCGGCGGCGGCAGCAAGCTTCCTCCCTACAGCGCTGCATACTGGGAAATCTATTGATGGTATGAAATAAAAACCACTCGCACCCATTTTTCATGTGGTGCGAGTGGTTTTTATGTACCTATTTTTTGTCAGCTGACCCGTTCCAGGTCTTTGCGCAGCCGTTCGATGATGCGTTTTTCCAACCGCGAGATGTAGGACTGTGAGATTCCCAAGCTATCGGCTACCTCTTTCTGGGTGTGCTCCTTGGTGTGGTTTAGCCCGAACCGGAGCTGCATGATCTTTTTTTCGCGTGGTGCCAGATGATCCACCGCATTCAGCAGCAGATCGCGCTCCACCTCCTGCTCCAGCCCATGGTTCACGGTATCCTGTTCGCTGCCCAAAATATCGGAGAGAAGCAATTCATTGCCATCCCAGTCCACATTCAGCGGATCGTCGATCGAAATCTCATTTTTCTGCTGGGAACTCTTGCGCAGATACATCAAAATCTCATTTTCAATGCAACGGGATGCATACGTCGCCAGCTTGATCTTGCGCTCCGGGCAAAAGGTATTCACCGCTTTGATGAGGCCGATGGTCCCGATGGAAATCAGATCCTCCACATTTGCCGTGCTGGATTCGAACTTCTTTGCAATATATACCACCAGGCGCAGGTTGTGGGTAATCAGCGGTTCACGGGCATTTTTCTTCCCTGCAAGGATGTTTTCCATCACGACCGCTTCCTGCTCCGCCGTGAGGGGCGGCGGTAAAGTCTCCGGCCCGTTGATATAGTGGATTTCCCCCCGCACGCGGAATCGGAGCAACCAGAACGACCCTTTTTCGCGCAACCATTGGATCAGGCTGCCTGCTTTTTTTAGAAACACATACTCCCCTTTTGCCGCTGCCGTTCGGCATAGAACACTGCATCCTTTTGTCCACGGCCAAATTTAGACAAAAGGAGGATTCAGGACAATAGGTCCGGATGAAGCAACGCCTGGAACTCCCCATTGGAAAGCGGCTCTTGGCTCACCGCGATATATACGTCTCTCGTCTCTATAACCCGTTTGCCTGCGGAGATCACCAGCTTTTCCGGCCGGAATGCGGAAAGGACACCCCCACCCCCGACCGCTCCATAGGGCACCAGGCGGAAAGCTGTCTGTTCCTGCTGCTGAGGAATCACCGCCTGGACCGCCTCTTCCTGCACCACGACCACCGGAAAGCCGGAAAACGGTTCGGTCAGGGTATTTCCCGTGTCCACTTTTGCGGTGCAGCGGCTCTCCTGCCCGCCTCGTTGGATCGTGATCGGGCAAAACAGCGCCTCTGGGCGCTGCCTTCCAGTGATCCGCTGGACTAGCCGGATGGCGAAATAGCATGCCACGGTTGCACAGAGCAAAAACAGTGGAGAAACATCAAAGTAAACAACGGAATTTTTGATCAGAAGGCCTTGCGGCGCTACAAAATACCAGAGGCAGAGCATAAAACCAGCGAATGCAAAGCTCGTCAGATAAAAACCCGCCAATGCCCGCAGGAAGGTTTTCCAGCTCTGTATGGGGAAAGCCAGCCAAATGATGGTCGCGGACATCAGCAATTTGACGAGGAGGGATAGAACCGGATGCAACTCCGGCAGGAAGATGCTCAACGCATAAAAGGCACCCAAGGCAGCCCCTGCAACCATCCGTCCACGCTTCGCCGGGATATGTAAGAAACGTGCGACCGCAAGCAGCAAAAAATAATTGATGAATAGGTTTACTCCAATCAATACATCCAGATAAACGGTTTGCGTGTGTCCCATCCCCCCTTTTTTCTTTCCAAGGCGGTCATTTCCAGCGCTCTTTCATTATAGCGGTTTGTTTTTGCTATTTCTGTCAAAAACGGAGGGAGCTTTTCCATTTCCTTTGGCGGAAACGTGGGCAGGGCCGGCTCGAAGTTCCCTCTCCGAACCGGCCCTGCCGCTGCAATCTTTTAGGACTGCGGATTTGCATTTTGAAATTTTTGCTTTGCCTGCTGAATTTTCTGCTGCTGTGCCTGCGGCGTCGGATACCAACCGCGCTTCTTCATCTCATCAAACACATCCGCCTGAATCTGGTGTTCTTCGTTCAGGATGTTCATGAATTCATCGCGGATATCCGGCGTTGCACATTCGTTGGCGTACGTGTTGTACGTTTCTGTAATAAACTTCTGCGATGTCAAAACATCGTCGAACACTTCTTTTTCCTGCATGGCCATCGTCGATCCCTCCCTAGTTCAAAAAGCTCAAGAGCTTTTCATAATGGGTCTGGTGCTTTCCTGCAATTGCATTGCACTTTTGCTTGAGTTCCGGGTCTGTGCACTGCTGTGCATAGGCTTTGCACTTCGCAATCAGCAGCTTCTCGCAACTCAGCTGATCTTCAATGGCAGAAAGTTCTTTTTCTGTCAATGCCATTTGGAACACATCCCTTCTCTTATGGCGTTGCCGAGTATTTGGCAGCGCGATCTCTGCGGCTCTTTTCCGAACCTTGCTTCTTTTGGCGCCACTCGCAATAGCGGTAGCGTGTCCTTTATTTTCCCATATTTGTACCGGTATTATACGCGATTCAATGGATTCAAATTTTTCTAATCGGGCTACCTTGCGCCGTCTGCGCGCAAAATTCTATGTAGCCCGTCGAACTGTTTCGGTGCCGCCCAGCCCAAAACTGATGCTGAGTGCCTGATCGACCTGTTCCATGGAACGGCGGTCGATGCGTCCCATGCGCTCCTTCAAACGATGCTTATCAATGGTGCGCACTTGCTCCAATAGGACCACCGAATCCTTCGCCAGCCCGGTATCCTCCGAATGCAGCATAATATGCGTGGGGAGGTTTGCTTTTGCCCGCTGGCTGGTGATGGCCGCCGCGATGACGGTCGGACTAAACCGGTTTCCAACATCGTTTTGAACAATTAGGACCGGGCGCACCCCACCCTGTTCCGAACCGACAACAGGGCTCAAATCGGCATAATAAATATCGCCTCTTCTAATGTTCACGCTTTTCACTCTCCAAATATAAGGATCATTACCACTCATGAGCTTATTCGTATTTTTGACCGTGGGTTCCACGTTTATTCGCATTCAAAAAATCTCTGCCAAAAAACTTGTCAAGCTCGTTATCATAATATTAGGAGAGGAAGGCCATGGACACAAAAACAAATTTGGGATTTACGCAGAAAATAGCTGCCGGCCGAAAGCAAAAACCGCTGCCCGGATTTCTCCGAACAGCGGGTCATATGTTTCTATGTTCATTTTACAAGCAACGTCCGTTCTGCTGGCGGGTCGTAAAGGAACTGCGCTGTAAACTCCTTCTGTGGGATGGAGAGCGACTCGATCTGCCCCGTCTCCGCGTTTGCCGTCAGAGAAAAGTCACACCCATCAAAGCTCCCGCTGAATACGCCGTCCTGCCCTGCGGTCAGCACATCCGGGCGGCAAGCATAATCCAAGGTCTGCTGCAAAATCAAAGCGAAATTGTTCTGCGGAAGCGTACAAGCATCGCTCTGCGCTTCCAACCCAGCATAGGCGACGCTAAATCCCTCGCCGCTCCAATAGTAATCCATGCCGGATAGATCGTCCGGTTTCACAATGGACACGCGCAGGATTCCCGGCCCGGTGCGGTCCACCTCACAGGAAACCTGCGTTTCCCCCGAAGTGATCTCCGCCTTACACGAAAAATGGAACACCAAGTCCGCGGGTTCCAGCGGCTGGGCCGCTGCCGTACAGGCGGACAGCAAACAAGCGAGCAATGGGAGTAGGAACAGCGCTGCCCTGCGCATGGGCATCCCTCCGGTCTATCGTTCGATTTCTAAAAACAGCTCCGGAAGCTTTTCAATCATGTCCGACGGGAGCATTGCGCACTTGGAAAGCCGCTGCGCACAGCGGTCTCCGGCCATGCCATGCAGGTATACGCAGCCAGCCGCTGCTGTCAGCGGCTGCACCCCCTGGGCGACAAACGAAGCGATCATGCCTGCCAGCACATCGCCGCTGCCCGCCTTTGCCATGCCGGGGTTTCCTGTGATATTGAGGAACGCCTTTCCCTCCGGAGAAACCGCAATGGTCCCGGCGCCTTTGAGCACCATGGTTACATTGTGTTCCGCCGCAAAGCTCCGCGCATATTCCAAGCGGTGCGCTTGCACATCCGCGACATTGGTCTTGAGAAGGCGCGCCATCTCGCCGGGATGCGGCGTCATGATGACCGGCCCCTTTGCTGTTTTCAAGATATCTATATGCTCCGCGATGATATTTATGCCATCCGCATCGATCACCAAGGGGCATTTCGCCGTCGCCAGCAGCTTGGTCACCAACGCCACCGAAGCAGCGGATTTCCCCAGCCCACAGCCAATTAAGCAGGCCGTCGAACGCGAGAGGAAGGACAGCAAGTTGCGCTCACTCTCCCCAGAGAGCGAACCGTTCGGCAAGTGGTTCAGGAGCGTGTAGACCGGCTCGACCACCTGGGACGCCACAATGGGATAAATCGCCGACGGCAATGCGACGTTTACCAACCCAGCTCCACAGCGGATGGCTGCCTTCGCGCTCAAAACCGCTGCGCCGGCCATGCCCACGCTGCCGCATACACAAAGCAGGCGGCCATAACTGCCCTTGTTGCTCTCCGGCTTGCGCGGCTTCACCATGGCGCGCGCCACATTCTGCTCCGTCACCTCTAAGGTGGTCGGCTGGCGGTTGACCATCGCAGCCGTGATGCCCACCGGGACCACGGCCACTTGCCCGCAGTATGTCTTTCCGGGCTGTAAGAGGTGCGCGTTCTTCAAGGTGGTAAACGAAACCGTGTAATTTGCACGGATGCATTTTCCCTCAATCCCGCCAGTGTCGCAGATCACGCCGCTGGGAATATCCAGGGAGATCACGGTCGCCGTGCAGCTCTTTACCACGATAAACAGCGGATGCAAATATTCCGGAACCGAACCGTGGAATCCAATCCCGTAGATCGCATCGACAATATAGTCCGCAGAAGAAAGCATCGGCGCAATAATCTCCGGAGTTTCCAGATAATTGACCGTTTTGACCGTCGTGCCGGAGAGCTTTTCAAACATCTCCCGCGCGATCTCGGTGCCGGGCTGTCCCTCGGTGAGGACTACAATCACCTTTGCCCCCAGTTCCGCAAGATGGCGCGCAGCGACAAAGCCGTCCCCGCCGTTGTTCCCTTTTCCGCAAAGCACCACAATGTGCTTCTGGTCAACCGGGAAACGCTTCTTGATAAAGCGCGCGGCGGCCGCGCCTGCGTTTTCCATCAACTGCAAATAGCTGATTCCCGACCGGACGGCGTTCTTTTCCAGATTGCGGGTCTGTTCCGCATTCAATACCTTCATCTATGTACCTCTCCTTTTTATCCGGACTGCTCCGGGCACAATAGAAGCATTTTTGCTCTATGAACAGCAGGAATCCTCTTGGCGCTGGCCAATCACGACGGCCGCCGCATACTCCTTGGTGTGCGTCACGCTCACCGAAAACGTAAGGCCGCGTTCTTGTGCAATGCGCCGTGCTGCCCCGCTTAAATGCAGGCTCGGTTCCCCCAAGCTTCCGCGCAGCAACTCCACTTCCGCAAGGGAAAAGCCGCGCACTCCCGTTCCCAGCGCCTTTGCAAACGCCTCTTTTGCGCAGAAAGAGGCCGCCGCACTTTGCGCGGAAAATCCGCGCTCCTGCAAAAAGGCCCATTCGCTGGGTCCAAATACCCTTTTACAAAAACGCGGATTTTGCATCGATTTTTTGATTCGCTTGATCTCAATCAGATCGATCCCCACCATGAGCATGCGCGGTACCCTGCCTATCTTCGTACAACCGGTGCAACACAGGGGTTGCACCGGTAATACAGTCTAGTTGTATTATTGTACCATATTCCAGCGCTTTTTACAATTCCTGGTTTTTGATCTCGTCCGATTTTGCCGGAAAAACATCCTTGCTGTCCAAAGACATCACTCGCCCACCTGCCAAATCTCTTTGGCATATTCCAGGATGGTGCGGTCGCTGGAGAATTTCCCCGCATTTGCGGTGTTGATCAAACATTTGCGGGTAAAACCCATGCGGTCGTCCCGATAGTCGGCATTGGCCTGGAGTTTTGCGTCGCAATACGGCAGGAAATCGAGCAGGAGATAGTAATTGTCCGGCTTATGCCAGCTTGCGCCCTTGAGCAGGGAATCGTAAAGCTCCTGGAACATCCCAGTCCCACCGTCGCTGAAGGTCCCGTCCACGAGGGTGTCCACTACCCTGCGGATCCGCGGATAGGCCTCATAGACCATTTTCGGATCATAAACCGCTTCTATCTGCCCGAGCTCCTCCACCCTGGCGCCAAAGATATAGTTGTTCTCCTTGCCCGCCTGTTCAACGATCTCCACATTCGCGCCGTCATACGTTCCGAGCGTCACGGCGCCATTGAGCATAAATTTCATATTGCCCGTACCGGAAGCCTCGGTCCCGGCAGTGGAAATCTGTTCGGAGACATCCGCCGCAGGGACCAATTTCTCCGCATAGGAAACATTGTAATTGGCCACAAACAGCACCTGCAAGCGGTCTTTGGTCTCCTCATCCTGGTTGACCAGCTTGGCGATCTCATTGATGTATTTGATCACGCCCTTGGCGCGGAAATACCCCGGCGCTGCCTTTGCTCCAAAGAGGAAGACCGTCGGATAAAAATCTTTGATCCGTCCATCCTTCAGGCCAAAATAGATGTCCAAGATGGAAAACGCATTCAAAAGCTGGCGCTTATATTCGTGCAGGCGCTTTGCCTGAATATCGAAGAGGAAATTGGGGTCCAGGCGGACGCCGTCGTGCTTCTCCACATACGCCGCCAGCTCCTGTTTTTTCATCTGTTTGATCTCTGCAAATTGCCGTAAGAACTCCGCATCCTCCTGGAACGCTTCCAGTCCCTTCAGCTTTGTGAGATCCGTAATCCAGCCGCTGCCGATTTTGCCGGTGATAAACCCGGAAAGCTCCTGGTTGCACAGGGCCAGCCAACGGCGCTGGGTAATGCCGTTGGTCTTATTGTTGAAGCGCTCCGGATACAAGCGGTACCATTCGTTGAGCGCCGTGTTCTTGAGGATCTCCGTGTGGATTTTCGCCACACCGTTGGTGGAATGCGTGGCAAAGATCGCCATCCGCGCCATGTGGATCATCCCTCCGTCGATGATCCGATAGGGCGCTTGGGCTTCCCCTTGAATCCCCTTGCCGTCGAGCTCCTTTTGCAGGGCTTTATCGATCATCACCACATAGCGGTACACCTGCGGGATCACCGACTTAAACAGGCGTACATCCCATTTCTCGAGGGCCTCCGCCATGATGGTGTGGTTGGTATAGGCAAAGGTCTGCCGCGCAATCTTCAGAGCGCGGCCAAACGGGACGCCCTCCTCCGCCAACAGCCGCACCAGCTCCGCGATGGAGACCACCGGATGGGTGTCGTTCAACTGGATGGCATATTCCTCCGGGAACGCTGCGAAATCATTCCCATGCTTCTGTTTGTATTGGCGCAGGATATCCTGGAGGGATGCGCTGGAGAAGAAATATTGCTGTTTCAAGCGCAGGCGCTTTCCTTTGTCCGTATCGTCGTTTGGATACAGCACGCTGGAAATCGCCTCTGCTTCGTCGCGCTCCCGCACCGCACGGTCGTATTTCTGCTCGTTAAACAGCTGGAAATCGAATCCATTGACGGGTTCCGCCTGCCAGAGGCGCAGCGTATTGATCCGCTTTCCGCCGTACCCAATGACCGGCATATCGTACGGCACCGCATATACCTGCTGGTTCTTAAACTCGACCAGCACCTTTTCGCTCTCTCGCCGGATGGACCACGGGTCGCCAAACCGCTGCCAATCGTCCGCCGTCTCCCGCTGGAATCCGTTCTCAAAATATTGCTTAAACAGGCCGTATTTGTAGCGAATCCCGTAGCCATTCAGCGGGATATTGTGTGTGGCAGCTGAATCCAGGAAACAGGCGGCCAAGCGTCCCAAACCACCGTTGCCCAACGCCGGGTCCTCGATGTCCTCAAAGATTGAAAGCTCAATCCCATTCTCATTGAACAGCTCCGCGAGCTGGTCCAGCAAGCCCAAATTGAGCAGGTTGTTGTAAATGAGGCGGCCAATCAGAAATTCTGCGGAAAAATAGCACGCCTGTTTGCCTTCATAAGGCTTCCTCCAATCGGCGGCGACCGCCTTCATCATGGCTTTGGAAACCGCGTCGTACAGCTCCACTGTGCTGGCCTCTTGGATGGTCTTTCCATAGTCCAGCTCCAACGCCTCACAGATATCATACTTAAAGGTGTTCATCCCTCAAATCCTCCTGGTTATCTTCCATAAATCTCCGTCAGCCCGCGCAGCCAGTCCGCCAGCTCGACGGTCAACTGGCCGTCCACCAACCGCCAGCGCCAATTGCCCCCCAGCGTGGAGGGGAAATTCATCCGCGCGCTGTTCGGCAGGAACAAAAGATCCTGTATCTGATAGAGAACCGTATTGGCCACGCTCGCATAGCCCGTCACGACCATCGCCTTGGGGATATCCTTGCGGCGATGTACCTGCAAATAGCGCATGGCATAGCGGGAATCCTTCGATAGGTTCTCCACATAACGTCCCACCAGCGTCTCATTGTCATGCGTGCCGCCGTAAATGGCCAAGTTCTGCGAATAATTGTGCGGAAGGTGTTCGTTTTGCGCATCCGAATCGAACCCAAACTGCATCACCTTCATGCCGGGGTATCCCGCCTGTTTCAGCACTTTGCGAACCTCGGGGACCAATGCCCCTAGGTCTTCCGCAATGATCTTCGACTTGCCGACCGCGGAGTCCATCGCCTTCACAAGCTTCATGCCGGGCCCCTGCCGCCACTCGCCCACCGCAGCGGTTGTCGCTCCATAGGGGATGGCATAATACCGCACGGTGCCGATGAAATGATCGATGCGGATCACGTCGTACAAACGGGCGGAATGCGCCATGCGCGCTTTCCACCAGGCAAAATCCGTGCGCTCCATCTCTTCCCAGTCATAGAGTGGGTTGCCCCAAAGCTGGCCCGTCTCGGAAAACGCATCCGGCGGAACGCCGGCCACGCAGGTGGGCCTGCGCTGCTCATCCAACTGGAACAACTCCCCATGGACCCACACGTCCGCGCTGTCCAACGCGACGTAGATCGGGATATCGCCGATGATCTGCACGCCGTTTTGTTTGGCATATGTCCGGATGCGGTCCCACTGTTCAAAAAATTTATACTGGCAGAATTTCCAGAAATCCCGCTCCTCTTCCAGCAACCCAGACCAGAGCTCCACCTCTTCTGCATCGCGCAGACGGATCTTTTCCGGCCAACGGAGCCATTCATGGCCCTCAAAGGAATCCTTCAACGCCATATATAGGGCATAATCCTCCAGCCATAGGGCTTGCGCTTCACAAAACGCCCGATACTCCTGCGTATCCCTGTGGCGGCTTCTCTGAAAAGCCGACCGCAGCACCTGGAACCGGGATTGATAAATCTTTGCATAATTCACATCGTCCGGGGCGTCTCCCCAGTCAAAGGCGTCGATCTCCGCCTGTTCCAGCAAGCCTTCTTCCCGCAGAGTATCTAAGTCGATAAAATAGGGATTGCCCGCAAACGCAGAAAACGACTGATAGGGGCTGTCGCCAAAACTGGTCGGCCCCACTGGGAGCACCTGCCAGTATTTCTGCCCGGCCTCCTTTAAGAAGTCGATAAACGCAAAGGCCGCCTTTCCCAATGCGCCGATCCCATAAGGGGACGGCAAACTGCTGACCGGCAGCAAAATCCCCGCTCCGCGGGGCAATTCTTTCCTTTTATTTGGCATAAAATCACCTAAATCACGAAAATATTCGAAATCTCACCGCATGATATGATACCAAATCCTCTTGGCAATGTCAACCAACATAGAGGCATTTCGTTAGAATTTGTTGTGAATTATAGCTGTTTTTATTTAATAATCTCTTTTTATAGCCTATATGAAACATTTGTGATTTGAAAAGCCTTCCGTTGCTGTTCCAGAACAACCGTAGACAGAACCAAATCTTCTTGGAAACATCGGAAACGATTTTCCAATGCTCCCTCTCATCCGTCAAACGGTGCTTCTGAAAAAGCACTTGCAACCCAGCGTTTGGCAGGATATACTAAAAACTAAGCGTTTTTTGTGTCCGATTCCATCACACAATCTGCCTTGCTGCAGAATCTTTTATAATTGCGCCGCTCTCCTATTCGGAATTCCTGCTGCATAGACCGGCGCAACCGATATTTGGCTTCATTCTTCAGGAGGTACCGTCGTGGCAACCATTAAAGACATTGCAAAGAAACTTGGTATTGCGACCAGCACCGTCTCCAAAGGGCTAAACGGCGCCAAGGATATCAGCGAAGAAACCCGCCAGCTTGTTCTGGATACTGCCGTTGAGATGGGATATGCCGTCAAACGTGTCCAGCGCAAAGGGACGCACAAGGTCTGCATTTTAATCGAAAATATGGAGTACAACAGCATCGACCAATTTGGCTACGAAATCATCGTTGGATTCAAGTTGGCCGCCGCGCGCCGTCACTTTGACGTCACAGTGCTCCCCACCAATCTCAATATGCAGGCGGAGGAAAAATATGACTCCTTCATGCTCAAGAATGGCTTTTGCGGGGCTTTTTTGCTCGGATTTTCCTTGCATGACGATTACATAGCGCAAGTCCATAAGACAAGCGTTCCAACCGTCCTCTTCGACAATGTCATCCAAAACCGGCATGTGGGAAGCGTGGGTACGGACGGCTTCGAGGGAATTGAACTGGCCGTGCGCCTGCTGGCGGACGGCGGCCACAAGCGCATTGCGCTCTTAAACGGCGCAAAGAACAGCATGGTCACGCAGGAACGGCACGACGCTTTCCTGGAATCGATGGAACGCCATAAACTCACAGTAGACCCCGCCCTTGTCCAAAACGGCTGGTTTGTCGCGGACTGCGCCAAACAACACGTTGCACACTTTCTCGAACACGGTGCGACCGCGATCGTCTGTGCCAGCGACTTGATCGCCTCCGGCGTGATCGCAGAGCTAAAGCGGCTGGGAAAGCGCGTCCCGGAGGACGTCAGCGTCATCGGGTTTGACGATCTCCCCATCGCCCAGCATCTGTGCCCCGCCCTCACCACCGTCCGGCAGGACCGCGTCTCACTCGGTAAAAGCGCTTTTATGCTCCTGGAAGAGCTGATCGGCGGCGTCAGCATTGGGAAATTGCTCTTGCGGCCCGAATTGATTATCCGGGAATCCACCGGGCCGTGCCCAGAGAAAGAAGCGCCGAAAATTCCGCAAAAAAGCTTGTATTTTTAAAAAAAAGATGCTATATTAAAAAATAACGCGAGGAAAAAGGAAAGTAGCTTTTCTTCCAGCAGACAGAGAGGGCGCGCCACCGGCTGTAAGCGGGCCTGTGCATGGGAAAAGGGAAGTTCCCTTTGGAGCGGCGCGGCTGAAGGTGTTCTGGTAGGCTGCGACGGGTGGCGCCGTTATCGGCCGGAAAGCTGCACATCGCGCAAAACGATGTGAATCAGGGTGGTACCGCGGAGCGTTTTACGCCTTCGTCCCTTATGTTTGAGAAGGGGCGAAGGCGTTTTTTGTTTATCGTCCCAATACTTTATCGTTTTGAAAGGAATGATTACGCAATGAAGCAGAAGCTGGAGGAAATCCGCGCGAATGCGGCGCGGGAGCTGGCGGAAGCAAGCGACTCCCAAGCGCTGGAAAGCCTGCGCGTCAAGTATCTTGGGAAAAAAGGTGAGGTAACCTCCATCCTCAAGCAGATGGGCAAGCTCTCTCCCGAAGAGCGCCCGGTCATCGGCGAGCTGGCCAACAAGGTTCGCGCTTTTATCGAAGACGACCTGACGAAGCGCGCCGCGGAGCTGAAGGCGCAGGCGACCCAGAAACGTTTGGAAGAGGAGCGCCTCGACGTAACCCTGCCGGGCAAACACCGCGAGCTGGGCGTGAAGCATCCGCTCTCTATTGTTTTGGACGAGATCAAGGAAATCTTTGTCGGCATGGGCTTTGACATTGTAGAAGGCCCGGAAGTCGAATATGATTATTATAATTTTGAGGCATTGAATATCCCGAAGGACCATCCGGCGCGCGATACGCAGGATACCTTCTATATCAACGAAAACATCCTCCTGCGCACACAGACCTCTCCGGTGCAGGTGCGTGTCATGGAAAAGCAGAAACCGCCGATCCGCATCATCTCCCCCGGCCGTGTCTACCGCTCCGACGCAGTGGACGCGACCCACTCCCCGCTCTTCCACCAGATCGAGGGCCTTGTGGTGGACAAAGGGATCACCTTTGCCGATCTGAAGGGCACGCTGGAAACTTTCGTGAAGCGTCTGTACGGCGAAGATTCCGTCGTCCGCTTCCGCCCGCACCACTTCCCCTTTACGGAACCGAGCGCCGAAGTCGACGTGCAGTGCTTCAACTGCCACGGCGAAGGCTGCCGTCTGTGCAAGGGCGAGGGCTGGATCGAGATCCTCGGCTGCGGTATGGTGCATCCGAAGGTGCTCTCCAACTGCGGCATCGATCCGGAGGTCTACAGCGGCTTCGCGCTCGGCATGGGCCTGGAGCGCGTGGTCATGCGGCGCTACAACATCGACGACCTGCGCCTGTTCTATGAGAACGACGTGCGGTTCCTCAAACAGTTCGGTTGATGACTTGAGATGATATAGAAAGCGTGGTAAAGAACGATGAATCTTTCAATGAGATGGCTGAAAGAATTTGTAACGCTCGATGAAATGCCGATGCGGGCATTCACCGAAGCGATCACCATGAGCGGCTCTAAAGTAGAGGGCTGGGAAAAAGAAGGCAGCGAGATTGAAAACGTCGTGGTTGGGCAGGTGCTCAAGCTGGAAAGGCATCCGGATTCCGACCACCTCTGGATCTGCCAGATCGACGTCGGCGCAGGTGAACCGCTGCAAATTGTCACCGGCGCACAGAATTTGCAGGAGAACGACTTTGTCCCGGTGGCGCTGCACAATTCCATGCTGCCGGGCGGTAAGAAGATCAAAAAAGGCAAGCTGCGCGGCGTGGAGAGCAACGGAATGCTCTGTTCCCTGGGCGAACTGGGGCTGACGCAGCACGACTTCCCCAACGCCATCGAGGACGGGATCTTTGTGCTGGGCGATGACTGCGACCATACGCTCGGCAAGCCGATCTGCGAGGCCATTGGCTTTGACGACACCAAGGTGGAATTCGAAATCACCTCCAATCGCCCGGACTGCTTCTCCGTGATTGGTCTGGCGCGCGAAACTGCCGCCACCTTTGATAAAGAGCTGCACCTGCACACCCCCGTTGTCAAGGGCGGCCATGGCGATTGCACGCCGCTTTTGGACGTCAAAATTGAAGAGCCGGACCTGTGCTATATCTATTCGGCGAAAGTGGTCAAAAATGTGCGCGTGAAGCCCTCGCCGCGCTGGATGCGCGAGCGTCTGCGCGCCATGGGTGTCCGTCCCATCAACAACATCGTGGACATCACCAACTATGTGATGCTCGAATATGGCCAGCCGATGCACGCCTTTGACCTGCGCTATGTAGACGATGCGACCATCCGCGTACGCCGCGCTAAAGCAGGCGAAACGATCACCACCTTGGATGGCGTGGACCGCAAGCTCACAGAGAAGCAGCTTGTCATCGCAGACGCGCATAAGCCGATTGCCATTGCGGGCGTCATGGGCGGCGAATACAGCGGCATCATGGACGACACCACTACAATTGTGTTTGAATCCGCCTGCTTCAACGGCTCTTCCGTGCGCACGACGGCGCGCGACCAGGGCATGCGTACAGACGCATCCGCCCGTTACGAGAAGGGGCTGGACCCCAACAACTGCCTGCCTGCATTGGAGCGCGCCTGCGAATTGGTGGAGATGCTCGATGCCGGCGACGTCATGGACGGCGTGATCGTCGATGACCATTCCTCCAAAGAGCGCCACAGAATCCATCTGGATGTGGATTGGATCAACCGTTTCCTGGACACGAACCTTTCCGCCGACGAAATGAAGGCGACATTGACAAAGCTCGATTGCCAGTTTGATGGCGACGACATTTTGGTACCCACCTTCCGGCCCGACCTGGAACACAAGGCGGATATTGCGGAAGAGATTGTGCGCTTCTATGGCTATAATAAGGTCCCCGGCACCTCGCTGAACGGCGGTGCGCAGGGCAAATATACGCCGCGTCAGAAGTTCCTCTCCAAAATCGGCGACACCATGTTTGCTTTAGGCGCCAGCGAGATCATGACGTATTCGTTCATCAGCCCCAAATATTACGATAAGATCCGGATGCCTGCGGACAGCCCGCTGCGCAAATCCATTGTGATTTCCAACCCGCTCGGCGAAGACACCAGCATCATGCGCACCGTTGCGCTCCCGTCCATGTTGGAGGTCCTCTCCCGCAACTACAACAACCGCAACGAGGCCGCGTGCCTCTTCGAGCTGGCCAGCGAATACATCCCCACAACGGAGGACAAATTGCCGGTTGAAAAGGCGACCCTGGTGGTTGGCATGTACGGCAACAACGCAGATTTCTTCACCGTCAAGGGCATGGCGGAACAGCTTTTGGAAAAGCTCTCCGTTACGGATTATGACATCGCCGCTTCTTCCGAGGAATACAGTTACCATCCCGGCCGCTGCGCGGTGCTCACCATCGGTGGACAGCGCCTGGGCGTGATCGGTGAAATCCACCCCGAAGTGGCGGAAAACTATGGGATTGATGAGCGCGTATATTGCTTCACCCTGGATGTAGACCTGCTGTTTGCCAATGCCAAGACGGACAAAACCTACACGCCCCTGCCGAAGTTCCCGGCAGTCACACGCGACTTGGCCCTCCTGTGCGACGACGCCATCCCGGTATTGGATCTGGAAAAGGCCATCGTGCGCGGTGCAGGAAACCTGCTGGAGAAGATCAAGCTGTTCGATGTCTACAAGGGCGCGCAGATTGAAGCTGGCAAAAAGAGCGTGGCGTTTAACATCGTCCTGCGTTCGAGCGACAGCACCCTGACCGACGAGCAGACCAACCGTGTGATGAAAAAAGTCATGGAAGAGTTGGAAAAGGTCGGCGCGGTTTTGCGTTCCTAATGTTGCAAATACGTTGGAAGAGGGCCATGCAAATTTTGCATGGCTCTTTGCTTTTTATTTCCTCTTCTGAAAACGCATATGGATGTTTTCCCTCACAGCGGTCCGTCCTGGATTCGGCAATTGTTCATAAATTTCTTCTTGAAATTATGGTCTATATGCGGTATTATATATTATAAATATCATTGTGTTTTCGGTGCACGTTGTATAAAATCCCCATTTTATACAAGGATGAAGTATGAACCATTGGAGGTGTTTCCATGTTTGACGATAAGACGATGACCTTTTCTCTAGGCCAGAATCGGGAGGACGACATCAAACAGATCCTCACCATCGTGTACGACGCCCTTAAAGAGAAGGGATATAATCCGATCAGCCAGCTTGTCGGCTATATCTTATCGGAGGATCCCACGTATATTACAACCCATAACAACGCACGCAGCTTGATCCGCCGGATCGACCGCGACGAATTGCTTCAGGTGTTGCTGAAATCCTATCTGGGCGAATAAATCACCGTACGAATGATATTAATACGAATCGAAGAGGATGGTTGCAGCTATGAGTGAAAAGAAGGATCAGCCGAAATTTCCAACCTATAAGGGAAAACCGCTTGTGCGGTGCGGCGATGTGATTTATTACGGCAGCATGAAGGATAAATACGTAGTCAAGCTTGAGATCAAGAGCAAGAAAAAAGTCAAAGATATGGATGTAGCCGACCGCGTGACCGTACAGCTGATGTATACCGACCCCAATATCCGCACGCGCAAGCAAATTGTAAAAACCAGCGAAAAAGAAGGGCTCTACCTCGCAATGGACATTGCGGATGCATGGCTTACCAGGGCGCTGGCGGAATAATGACGGCGATAAAAGCCGGATGGAGAACAGAATGTCTGTTGTTCCATCCGGCTTTTTGTCTTTGTTTCGTTGCCCTATATGGGCTGTTAAGCCTCCTGTAACGATTGCAGATCCTCTTTTTCCTTCTTCAAGCGTTCCGCCCCTGCCCCGTAACCATACCGATTGCGGTATTTCCAGGTAAAAAACAAGGAGAAAATGATCGCGCCAAGCTCCGCGGCGGGAATTGTCAGCCACACACCGTCCAACCCCAGGAAAGAGGGCAGGAGTACAATGCCCAACACAACGAACACAAGTGTGCGCAGCAGGGATAAAAGTCCGGAGATCAGTCCGTTGGAAAACGCCGTGAACATGCCGGAGGCAAAGATGTTGATCCCAACCGGCAAAAAGCTTCCCACGAAAAGATAGAAGCCATGCAGCGCCAAATCGTATACCTCCGTGCCCTCCGGTGAAAAGATGCCCATCAGGAATGGCGCAAAGAGAATGGACAGCGCCAGTGTAATGATGGAACAAGCGATGAGAAAGGTGTAACAATAGCGGATGATCCGGCGCTCTTGCTCCCAGTTTTGCGCCCCATAGTGGAAGCTGATGACCGGCGCCACGCCCGAGGTAAATCCCAAGAATATGGAAACCATCAGGAACTGCGCATAGAGGACGATCGTGATCGCAGCCACGCCGTTTTCGCCGAGGTAGTGCAGCATTGCCATGTTAAACAGAAAGGTGGTAATTCCCATCGAAAGGTTTGTCACCATCTCCGAGGCGCCGTTTACGCAGCAATGCGCCAACATCTTCCCCTCAAAGGTTGGCTTTTGGAAATGTAAGATATTTGTGCCAAATACAAAATAAAGGATTCCCACAATGGCAGGAAGGAGCTGGCCCAAGCCGGTCGCGATGGCCGCGCCTGCCACACCCATACCCATCGGCACAATAAAGACATAATCCAAAACGATGTTGATGACTCCCCCTAGCACACTGTTCGCCAGGCCGATCTGCGGCTTTCCAGCAGTCACCATGAAGTAGTCAAACAGGCACTTGACGATATTGGCCGGTGCAAATAACAGGCAGATATAGGAATAGATGTAGCAATCCTCATATAAAAGTTCCGTAGCACCCAATGCGCGCACGATTGGCCCTGTAAACAAAAAGCCCACCAAGGCAAAGAGAATTCCAACCACGATGGACGAAATGACAATCAAAGTAAAATGTCCCCTCGCGCGGTCCTCTTGATTCTCCCCCATCTCCTTTGCCACAATCGCACTGCCGCCGGTTGCAAACATGACACCAATTCCAGAAACAATATTCACCAATGGCATCGCAATATTGACCGCAGACAGTGCATTTGAACCCACAAAGCGCGATACAAAGATACCGTCCACAACTGTATAAAAGGATAAAACCAGCATCATCACAATCGTAGGCACTGCAAACCGCAGCAAGGAGAAAAAGCGAAATTCCCTTGCCAACGCATTCATCGAAAAAATTCTCCTCTCTTTTTAGATTGCAACCCGATAAAATCCATGATAAAGTATATAGTAACTATATAGTCAAGAGGATTTTTCAATGCTTGAGAAAAATATGAAATGGACCTTTACAACGGGAGAATTTGCAAAACTTTGTGGGGTCAGCAAACAAACGCTTTTGTACTACGACCGGGTGGGGATTTTTCAGCCGGAGCGTGTCCTGGAAAACGGCTACCGTGTCTATACCTACCTACAGTTTGAAACATTCAATGTGATTGCCACTCTGCGCGAGATGGGAACTCCTATCCAGGAAATCAAATCCTATCTCGACCGCCGCAGCCCGGAGGAGTTTATCCGCCTCTTTGCACAGCAAAAGCGAGAGCTGGAAGAAACGCTTCAAAACATGGAACGGATCCACCGCATGATGGAATCCAAAATTGCCACCACACAAGACGCTTTACAAGTGGATGAAACCAAAATTCTCTTGGAAAAGCAGCCGGAAAGACGGTTGGCCCTGAGCCGACCGATGCAAAACTGGGAGGAACAGGAATACCTTCCTATCCTGACGGAATATCTCAGCATATGCAATCGAAACAATCGGATGCAGAGTTATTCCATAGGCACGGTGGTTCGTTGGAAAGCCCTTCTGGATGGCAACGTTACAGATTGTACCTACTATTTCTGTTCACAGGCCTCAGAGGACACGCCACCTTCGTTCCTCCATTGCCGGCCGGCTGGGACGTACGTGGTTGCATACCACAAGGGGGATTATGATTCTATGACGGAAGCTTACGAGCGCTTGGCTGCGTATATCCGGCATCACCAGTTATCGATAGTCCCGTACTCCTATGAGGACGACCTCTTGGACGAAATAACAAACCAGGATTCTCAAGAGTATCTCACCAAAATTTCCATTCCGATTATTGAATAAGCAAAAAAGCGGTATGTGCCCACTGGATCGGCACATATCGCTTTTCATCTGTATCGCTCTATTACGTTCGAAAGAGAATCGATTTGATCTGCTCGGCGGATTCCTTGCAGGCGGCTTTATCCAATCGGGAAAGATGGGTCTGCTGCGCCCGGTCATACGACTCCTTTGCCAGACGGAGCTTTTCCGTCGCCTTTCCCACCTGCTCTTTGTAATCGTGCTGGAACTGCGTCAATTTTTTGGCGTTCTTTTCATCCGTCCCTGGCTCGACCGCCGCCTCGTATACATCGATGATCTCGTCGGTTGGCAAAGAGGGGAAATATTCGTGTGGGGATGTGCTGTCAAAGATGCAGAAATCCAACTCCCGCACAACCAGCATATCCAAACTCTGTGGGTCAAACGCGCAGTGGTACACTTCCGCTTCGAATCCGGCGTCCACTGCTTTTTTTACCAGCTTCTTGAGCAAGGTGGATTTTCCTGTTCCGGGCCGCCCCTTGATAAAATACCGTTTCCCTAAACACTGCGTGATATTCGCGATATAATCAAAGGATCCGTTGACTGTAGCCGCTCCAAAGTAGCGGTCAATGGCACGCCCCTTTTTCTCTGTATGGCGGTCGCCGATCAACCTGGCTTCCGTTTCCTTTGCCAGTTCGTCGGCCGCACGAAAATCCATTTTCCCGATGTAAACCTTTTCCCATTCATCATGAATATGCAGCGCTGCTGCAAACAATGCATGGGCCTCATCCAACGCCTTTCGTGTCTGGCGGATATTGTAATCCTCCAGCAAATTCAAAGCGTTGTGCTCTGCATAGAATGGGATATTGATGACGCCCGCAGAGAGGTCTGGCAAAATGATGCCCTCCGGCGTATTGTCCAGACAATTGTGAATCCATTCCACTCGCCGTTTCTGTTCCGCCGCACAATCGCAGATGTCTTCCAAGAGATTTCCCAAGGGTTTTAATGGATAGCCATGCAACGGGACCACGCGTTCCAGCGCGCCAAAATTGGATTCATAAAAACTGACATATCCGCGCGAACTATTGCTATTCGCAAAATAGTGGATCGCTTGCCTCTGCATAAAGATTCCCCTTTCCTTCCATCAACGGTAACTTTCCCACTTCCTATTGTATGGTCCGGAAAAAGGAAATATCCATCTTTTACGCTTTGGCTTTTTCAGCGATGTCGCGCGCCACAACTATTCCCGTCACAGAAGCCTGCATCAGGCCGCGGGTGATTCCAGCCCCGTCGCCAATCGCATACAAGTTCTTGACTTCTGTTTCAAAATTGCTCTGCACTGCAATTTTGGAGGAATAAAACTTGACTTCCACCCCATAAAGCAGCGTGTTTTTCGAATACAATCCCGGCGCCAGTTTATCAAACGCACGCAGCGCCTCCACGATGCTGGTCAGGTGGCGGTGCGGCAGGACAAAGGAGAGGTCGCCAGGCACCGCATTTTTCAGGGTGGGTATGGTCGTGGATTTTTTCAAACGCGAGACGTCCGTCCGCCTGCCCTTCAGCAGGTCTCCCAAACGCTGCACCATAATTCCCCCGCCCGTCAGCATGTTTCCAAGCTGGGCAATATAGCGGCCGTATTCGATCGGCTGGTGAAACGGCTCGGTAAACTCGGTGGAAACCAACATGGCAAAATTGGTGTTCTCCGTCCGCTTATCCTCATCCGCATAGGAATGGCCATTGACGACCGCGATCCCGCCGTCCTCTCCGTCGTAGTGCTCCTCGCTGACAATCCCGCCGGGATTCATGCAGAAAGTGCGCACCTTGTTTTCAAACGTATCTGAGTAATAAACGAGCTTCGCCTCGTATAAATGGGTGGTCAGGCGATCCATCACCGCATTCGGCACTTCCACGCGCACGCCGATGTCTACTGCATTGTTTTTGGTGGAAAGTCCATTCTGCTGAGCGATGCCGTGCAACCAGTCCGCACCGCCGCGTCCCGGGGCCGCAATCACATAGGGCGCCCGCACAAGCTTTCGTTCCCCTTTGGAATTTGTCAGCCACGCTCCCTGCACGGTTCCCTCTTCGACCAGCAGCGTCTCCGCCGTCGTATGCTCCCAAAAGGTAAAATTCGGGCAAGCGGCGAGATATTGATACATCGCGCGCAGGACTTCAAACGAGTATTCCGTGCCCATATGACGGACTGGGCAAGGGATCAACTGGATGTTCTCCTTGTGCGCTTCGTAGGCGAGTTCTTCCGCAAACTTATCGCTCTTTCCGTAAATCTTTTTTGGAGCACCGAATTGCAGGTAAATCTCATCCGCATAATGAATGAGCTGGCGGACGGTATCCACCGGAAGATAGTCGGTCAGGTTGCCGCCCACTTCCTCCGAGAGGGAAAGCTTTCCATCGGAAAACGCGCCGGCGCCTGCCCATCCATTCATGATGCTGCATGTCTTGCAGTGTGCGCATTGCCCACTGGTGCGGGCCGGGCAAGCCCGGTGGTCGATGCTGCTTCCAGAATCCACCACCAGCACCTTCTTTTCGGGTGCAAGCCGGTTCATCTCCAATGCCGTAAAAATCCCCGCAGGGCCGGCACCGATAATCAATAAATCATAATCATACATCAAATCATCAACCTCATTCCGATTGGTCTATGCATAGGCAAAACATTGGCATTATAAGCACGTCTTTCTCATTCTGTCAAGCATTTTGAAGATTATCCATAACAGCCATGTATCATTTTAAATTAACGCTATTTCTAATCCATCAAAACAAGCCTATATCCATAGGTCTCTGGTCCTGCTTCAAATGTTTTTCTCCAAAATGTCTATAAAAGCTCTTTCAAAGGATTCATCATCTGAGCGCGTACGCTTTTTCGCCCCAGCGGTCCTTCCACCAGCCCGCCGGATCTTCTGTCCAAGATGGCGTTCAAACAACAGTTGATCCATATTGCGGTCGTCATAGACCATCCCATTTTGGTTCATCGCCTTTGCCCTCTTCCCCAGGGCCAGCGCTGCTACGCCAAAATCCTGGGTCACGACGATGTCCCCCGCTTCCAGGAGGTTCGCCAGACGGATGTCCACACTGTCGCGCCCTTTATCCACCGTAATCACCTTGCTATACCCGTCGTTCAAAATATGGCTGGTATCCAACAGCATCACAACGGGAATGCCCCGCTTTTTCGCCTGCCGCACAATGATCTCCTTTACCGGACAAGCGTCCGCATCCACTAAAATTTTCATTTGCGCCTCCTCCACCGCACTATTCACTCCTTACTATTATATACCTACTTGGAAGCGTTTGAAAAGCGCCCTGCGCCTCTTCTCTTAAAGCGCAAAATATGTTATACTAAGATTTCTGCGGGAATATCCGCACATAATCTGTATAGAAAAGGCGGGAATCCGATTGAAGTACAGTTTTCAAAACGATTATAGCGAAGGCGCCCATCCAAAACTGTTGGAGGCTCTCAGACAAGCAGGAAGCAAACAAAACGCAGCCTACGGAAACGATATGCACTGCAAGCATGCGGCTGATCTTCTCCGGAAGGAAATTGGCCGGGAGGATGTGGATGTCCATTTTCTGGAAGGCGGCACACAGGTAAACCTGACAGCGTTGACCGCTTTTTTGCGTCCGCATGAAGCAGCGATCGCGGCAGAAACCGGCCATATCGCCGGACACGAGAGCGGTTCCATCGAAGCTACCGGCCATAAGGTCTGCACCACCCCGGGAGTAAACGGCAAGCTTACGCCGGAGGGAATCCTGCGCGTATTGGCGGAACATCCGGATGAACATATGGTGAAGCCCAAGCTGGCTTATCTCTCTAATTCTTCAGAGTGTGGAACTGTCTATTCGAAAGCAGAACTGGCCGCCTTAAACCGCTGCTGCCGGGAAAACGGCCTCTATCTCTATATGGATGGCGCACGTCTGGGGAGCGCCCTGTGCGCAAGCGACCTCACCATGCAAGACATCGGCGCCCTGACCGATGCATTCTATGTGGGCGGCACAAAAAATGGCGCTCTACTGGGGGAGGCATTGGTCATCTGCAACGACGCATTAAAGCCGGACTTCCGCTATATTTTAAAGCAGCGCGGTGGAATGCTGGCAAAAGGCCTGGTGCTTGGCGCACAGTTTGAAGCGCTTTTTGAAGACGGCCTCTATTACAAACTTGCTGAACATGCCAATCGGATGGCAGACCTGTTACGGGAAGGCCTGCGCGCTGTAGACTGCGCTTTCTTCTCCGATTCCCCCACCAATCAGATTTTCCCCATTCTCTCCGACTCCCTGATCGAAACGCTCGCAAAAGATTATGCATTTGAATTTTGGAGCCGCATAGATACGGACCATCAGGCAATCCGTTTGGTGACCTCTTGGGCCACTCCGGAAGAGGTCGTTCAGGAATTTGTCCAAGATCTGCACCGCCTTTGTGCCAAATAAGTTCCAACAGAATTGTCATGAAAGTTAACAAACTGTTTCTTCCTTTTTCCAATGTTTCGCGGTAAAATGAGTGCGTCATAAGGCCTATCGATACACTTGGGAAGTGTACAGATTTGCTGCTTCCCCTCTTTTAAGGAGGTATTTCTATGAAAAAAACACTTGTACTATTCCTTGCCGCATTTTTGGCGATCTCCATCTGCGCCTGCACCAATGGTGGCAATGAATCTTCTATGCTGCCCTCTAGCGAACCGCCCGTCTCTTCCGAATCCAGCGTCCCTCAAACACTTAGCTTTGATGGAATGGATTTTACATTTACTGTACCATCTCGCTGGAGTAAGGATGACTACACCGTCAAGGTAGTCAAAGACGATGTGATGAGTTCCCAGGATATCGAATACAGCCACGTAGATTTTCTGTTTAAAGGGAATGCCGACACGCCTTTGCTCTCTATTTGGGCTGCACCCAAAGCATGGTGGGACGATCAGAGTGCCATCGGCGCGGAGCTTCCTTCTCTGCTCCAAGAGACTTCTAACACCGTCTATCTTGCGGATATCCCAACAGAAAATCCTGTCACCGACGAGGAAACAGCAGCGCTTTATGACAAAATGGCCATTACTTTGGAGGAAGTAAAGGAAGGTTTTACCGTTGTTAATCCCTCCTCTTCCAGTGTAGAACCCACTTATGTCGATGGAGTCCTCCAGGATGGAACGATGAACACCATCACTATCCAAACGGCAGATGGCAAAGAACTTCTCTTTAATAAAGAAGGTGCAGAAGTCAACGAGCCAGACGGGCTAATTATTGGGGACATGCTGCGTGTCTATTACGATGGCACCATTCATGGCACCGATACGGAAGGGGTTACGGTAACTAAAATCGAAAAAATTTCTTAAAATCCAGACGTTAAAAAATGCCCATCGTTTTATAGCGATGGGCATTTTTTACTCTAGAGGCAAAATCTTATTTCTTTTCGAGAGAGGACGCCACCGAAGCTTCGACTACTTCCTCTTCTTCCCGGTCATTGGTCCAATGGAGCTTATCAAAAATATAGAACAACAGGCCCATAATCATGCCGACGACACAGGCAAGAACCATTCCCGTAAGCTGGACGCCGCCAAAATTCAGCGAAATACCGGAAAGCCCGGTAACGAACACAACCGCAGTCAGGGCCTGATTTCTCGCCTTACCATAATCGACCTTAGCGTCTACAAGGATACGTAGGCCAGAAGCACCAATCATCCCATATAGCAGGAAAGAAATGCCGCCGATAACCGGCCCCGGGATGCTGCTGATAAGCGCAGAAAGTTTGCCAATAAATGCGCAGACCATAGAGAATACAGCCGCCCCACCGATAACCCAAACGCTATACACTTTGGTCATCGCCATTACGCCGATGTTCTCGCCGTAAGTCGTTGTCGGGACAGAGCCAATCAAGCCGGAAAGCGCCGTAGAAAAGTTATCTGCAAACAGGGAGCGATGCAAGCCTGGATCTTTCAGCAAATCACGACCGACCACCTTGCTGGTGACAATCTGGTGGCCAATATGCTCCGAGGCAATCACCAACAATACTGGCAGCATCGTGACAATGGCCTCCATATTGAACTTTGCCAGTTGGAAATGCGGCAACGAAAAGAACGACGCATTGGCAACCGTCTGAAAATCAACAATCCCTGCGATGCATGCTGCAACATATCCTGCAATGATCGCAATAAGAATCGGGATCACGGCGAGGAATTTACGGAACAGGATTGAACCGAATACCGCTACACAGAGGGTAATCAGGAACACGACAACGTTTTTCATGTCGATGGTTTCGTCCAGCAGGCCGGCATTGCTGGCAGCATTGGATGCCAACTCCAGGCCAATCAACGCCACCACCGGCCCCATAGCCGCTGGGGGCAATACGTAATCGATCCAATTGGTTCCGAACTTATAGACAATCAGCGCCAAAATACAGCCACAAATGCCCACGGCCACAAAGCCGCCCTGGGCATATTCAAAGCCATACTTCTGAATGACAACCCCTCCCGCCGCAAGGAAGGCGAAGCTGGAACCGAGGTATGCCGGAGCGCGGCCTTTGGTAATCAGGATGAACAACAGGGTTCCAACGCCGTTCATCAATAGAACGATCGCCGGGTCAATGCCAAAGACCGAGGGCACCAACACTGAAGCGCCGAACATGGCAAACATGTGCTGGATACTTAAGGGGATGGCCTGGCTGAGAGGCGGCCGTTCGTTGACCTGGATAATTTTGCTTGACATGGTACTCTCCTCATTTCCTTTCGGCTTCTCCGCACAAACCATTTTTCGACGGAAAAACCATATGATTTATGAATCGGTCAGAGAAACCCTTTTCAAAAAATGCACTCAAAAACATGGGAAGTCCTTCTAGTATAAAATTCCTCCGAAGATAGATCTTTCTTTTATAATCTTCTTCCCCCATTTTGCGGCGCACTTCTGTCCCTAAAAGGCCATTTCTCCACCGCATTCACCGAAAAAAAAGGCCCGCCCGAAGCAGTTTATCCGCTTCGGAGTGAGCCTCTTAGAAACCGCAACCAGCTTAGGAAATCCAACTTTTTATCCGTTTTCCCTACGCCGCTGGTGGTCTCTAAAGATTACAACTATTGACGCTTAAATGCGCTCTTTGGCGCACCACAAATCGGACAGACCCAATCATCCGGAAGCTCTTCAAAGGAAAGGTCGGGATCGTCATACACATAGCCGCAGATGGTACAAATAAACTCCTCGCCATCGTTGTGGTCGTCCACTGCCTCGGTCGCGCGGTAAGTAGGTGCATTTTTGGGTGCCGTCCCTTTGATGACCTTGTGGTAATAATCGTAGGTCATCGGTTTCCCCTTGGACGTGTCGCTGCCCGCCACCACTTCTGCAATGAAAATCGTATGTGTTGGCGTATCTACACTGTTTACGACCTTACAAAGGAACCAGCAACAAATATTCTCTTTCACAACGGGCAGCCCTTCCACCAAGATCTTATGGCGGACATTCTTGAGCTTGTCCGTGTCCCGTCCGGAATTAAAGCCCAACGCTCCAATCACCGCACCAGAGGTATCCTCGGAGAGCACAGAAACCGTGAAGATTCCTTCCTTTTTGATACATTCATAGCTATAATTGTCGCGGTTCATGCTGAGGGCAATTTGATTCGGCGTATTCGTCACTTGAAAAACTGTATTGACGATACAAGCAGAAACCTTTTTGTCATTTTTTACACCAATCGCATACATCCCGTAAGACAGGTTGAAAAGTGTCTCGTCCTTCATGAAAAACAAACACCTCCGATGGGCATTCATTGCCCCTATTCTTATCTATGTTACCACGAAGAGCGGATAGATACAAGGTAAATTTGCCGTTTTCTACAAATTATTTTCAGAAAATCCGATTTGCTCCGCTTTTTGGACAGGATTCTACTAAAGATTCCCAGATTTTTTAATACGTTCCCAATAGGCGCGATAAGCCTGTTCCGTTTTATTTTCCCCATATTCATAATAGTGGGTCCCTTGCAGATTCTCTGGCAGATACTGTTGCACCACCCAGTGGTTTGGATAATCATGAGGATATTTGTAAAATTGTCCTTTTACAGGATTATCTGCGCCGTCAAAATGCTTGTTTTGTAATTGCCGTGGGATTGGCCCCGCTTTTCCCGCGCGCACATCCTCCCTCGCTGCAAGAATCGCATTGTGGCCGCTGTTGGACTTTGGCGCATTGCATACGAGAAGCACCGCGTCCGCCAGCGGAAACTGCGCTTCCGGCAGGCCCACCATGAGCGCTGTATCCACCGCAGCTTTGACAATGGGGATGATCTGCGGATAAGCAAGCCCTACATCCTCGCTGGCGCACACCAACAGCCTGCGGCAGGCGGATGGCAGATCTCCCGCCTCCAACAGGCGCGCCAGATAATGGATCGCCGCATCGGGATCCGAACCGCGCATCGACTTTTGATAGGCGGACAGGATGTCATAATGCTCGTCCCCTTCCCGGTCGTATTTCATAGCGCTGCGCTGGGTCAGCTCCCTTGCCCCCTCCAGCGTTACAAGCCGCACATCGCCCTGTTCCTGGGAGGACAGGGCACAGAGCTCCACCGCATTCATCGCCTTGCGCACATCCCCGCCGCAGGCAGCGGCGATGTGTTTCACCACGCCGTCCTCCAAGCGCAGCGGGCTGTGCAGGTCCTCTTCCATCACATGGAATGCCCGCTCCACCGCAGGACAGATTTCTTCCGGCTGTACCGCCTTAAATTCAAACACGGTGGACCGGCTCAAAATCGCATTATAGACATAAAAATATGGATTCTCCGTTGTAGAAGCGATCAGAGTAATCTGCCCGTTTTCGATGAATTCCAAAAGCGTCTGTTGCTGTTTTTTATTAAAGTACTGGATCTCGTCCAAATAGAGCAGCACGCCGTTCATTGCGTCCAGACGGTCCAGGCCCGCAACCACTTCGCGGATGTCCGCGGTCGAAGCAGTGGTCCCGTTCAATTTGCAGAGTTTGCGGTTGGTCTGCTTTGCGATGATGGAAGCCAATGTCGTCTTTCCCACGCCGGATGGGCCGTAGAAGATCAGATTGGGGATCACCCCAGAGGCAAGAATCCTGCGCAGGGGTTTCCCTTCCCCCAGCAGATGGCGCTGGCCTACCATCTCATCCAGCGTTTGGGGACGGATGCGGTCCGCCAATGGGCGCATCAAAAGTTCCTCCTTTACCGGAAAGCCGCACTGTACTTGATTCGTACAGTGCGGCTTTTTCAATGTATAAATTCAGGTTTGGACTTCCTTATGCATAGAGCGGATAACGCGTGCAAATCTCCGTGACCATGCCGCGAATCTTTTCCTTGCTGTTGTCGAAGTCGTTGATCGCCAATGCGATGCACTCCGCAATGGTGTCCATATCGGCCACGGTCAAACCGCGGGTCGTGATGGCCGCCGTGCCAAGGCGCAGGCCGCTTGTGGTGAATGGGCTGCGCTGCTCGTTCGGAACCGTATTCTTGTTTGCGGTGATGTACACCTCATCCAGGCGGTGCTCCAGTTCCTTGCCGGTCAATTCCTGGCCGGTAAGATCCACCAGCATCAGATGGTTATCCGTGCCGCCGGAGACGAGCTTCACGCCGCGCTTGAGAAGGCCATCCGCCAATGCGGAAGCGTTGGCAACGATGTTGTGCGAATACTGCTTGAATTCCGGCTTCAATGCCTCACCGAAGCAAACCGCCTTGCCTGCGATGATGTGCATCAGCGGGCCGCCCTGCGTGCCGGGGAAGATCGCCTTGTCGATCGCCTTGGCGTACTCCTCTTTGCACAGGATCATGCCGCCGCGCGGACCGCGCAGGGTCTTATGCGTGGTGGTAGTCACTACGTCTGCGTAAGGCACCGGGTTGGGGTGGTCGCCGCCCGCCACCAGGCCGGCAATGTGCGCCATATCCACCATAAAGAGAGCGCCACAGGCGTCGCAGATCTCACGGAACTTTGCAAAGTCGATCACGCGCGGATAAGCGCTGGCACCCGCGACAATCAGCTTCGGCTTGACCTGCATGGCCTGCTCATAAAGCTGGTTGTAATCGATGCGGCCCGTCTCCGGGCTGACACCATAGGCGACAAAGTTAAAATAGCTGCCGGACATATTCACCGGGGAACCATGGGTCAGATGGCCGCCCTCTGCCAGATTCATACCCATGACCGTATCGCCGGGCTTGAGCAGGGCAAAATAAACGCCCAGGTTTGCCTGTGCACCCGCATGCGGCTGCACATTGGCGTGCTCGGCGCCGAACAGCTTGCAAGCACGGTCGCGCGCGATGTTTTCCACAACGTCAACATACTCGCAGCCGCCGTAGTAGCGCTTGCCTGGGTAGCCCTCTGCATACTTATTGGTGAGCACGCTGCCCATTGCGGCAAGCACCGCCGGGGAAACCATGTTCTCGGAAGCGATCATTTCCAGGTTGCGCTGCTGGCGCTTGAGTTCATCCTGCATGGCCGCGCCGACTTCGGGGTCCGCCTGAGACACAAATCCAATTGTGTCCATCATATCTTTGTACATTTCGTTCCTCTCTCCTTGGTTGGTATTGGCCGCCAGCCGTCCCGGTCCTGGGCACGACTCCCGCCTGTATCTTGTTATCCATTATATCCTTTCTGCCGATAAAACGCAACACCTTCCGCCGCAGCTTTCCATTTTATCCAGAAAACGGACAAACTTCCCAGCCGCCCTTTCCAAGCCCACTACATCAGGAACCGGCGCAGGAAAAACAAAAGCAACAAATGGATGGGATACACCCAATAGAACACGTATTTGTTGAGTGCTCTTCCCCGCTGCCCATTGTAAAGCAGGATCGGAAGCACAGCAACCGGCGCCGCCAATTGGAGCGTCATATGATTGAGCAGCGAAAAGCCGGTATTGAGGATGGTAAAGAGGATGGTTCCCCTCGCGGGAGACGTCCGGCAAATATAAAAGACAATCACCAATCCCACGCCAAAGGCCCCGTAATCGGTCTGCAAGATCTCTGCGAGTCCCGCCAGCCCTGCCACCCCCACAAGGCTCCAAAAGGGCCTCTCTGGAGCGAAACGCTTCAAAAGTTCGCAGGCCGCCAATCCCAAAAATAATGTAAAAAAGACGTTTTGGGATTGCATCCAGAGGGCGGTATTGTGACACGCCAGATCAAACGGAATCTCCGACAGCAGGGCAAAGCCCAACAGCCTCCCCAAATAGCGTTTGCTATTGGAGGTGTGGACGGCCCCTTCCGCCAAAAGGAAGCAATACAAAGGAAATGCCAGCCGCCCCAGCACCCGCAAGCCCTGCATCTGAGGGAATAGGACCATCCCGGTGTGATCGATCAACATCGAAATCATTGCCAGAATTTTTAGCCAAAACCCGGACATAACCACCCTCCTCGATTTTCAAAATTTTCTTCATCATAGGGATTTTTCCTTGGTTTGTCAACTTGTGCTTTCTTCGGTTTTCGTATACAATAAACTCATAGTCGAATTCCGTCGACCGGTAGAAATGGATCTGGAACAAGGAGATGCAGCAGAATGACAGAAAAGCAACGCGCGGTCCTGGCGGTGGAAGCTTTAAAGAAGGAATATCCCGATGCAATTTGTTCGTTGACCTATACAGAACCGCTTCAATTGCTGATCGCCACGCGCTTATCCGCGCAGTGCACGGACGCACGTGTCAACATGGTGACCCCTGCGCTTTTTGAGCGCTTCCCCACGCTAAATGCCTTTTGCGACGGGCCTGTGGAGGACATTGAAGAGATCATCCGCTCCTGCGGATTGTATAAGACCAAGGCGCGCGATATTTATGCGATGTGCAACAAACTGCGCAGCGATTACAACGGCGTCGTGCCGGACACGGTGGAAGAATTGACCAAACTCCCCGGCGTGGGCCGCAAAACCGCCAACCTCGTGGTGGGCGACATTTATCACAAACCTGCGGTTGTAACGGATACCCACTGTATCCGTATCTGTGGGCGTTTGGGACTGAGCGAAGGGAAAGAGCCCTTGAAGGTAGAGAAACAGCTCCGCGCAGTCCTGCCGATGGACGAGGCAAACGATTTCTGCCACCGATTGGTCCTTCATGGGCGCGCTGTCTGCGACGCACGCAAGCCGAAATGTGAAATTTGCTGTATGCGTGAATTCTGTAAATACGCACAAGAAACACCTGTTGCGGAAAAAAAGGAGGGCAAGAAATGAAAAAGCTTTTGATCGTGGTGGATTATCAGAACGATTTTGTGTCCGGTTCCCTCGGGTTTCCAGAGGCGGAGGCACTGGAACCGAAGCTGCACAAAAAAGTGCAGGACTATCTCGACGCAAAGGACGATGTTGTCTACACCATGGATACCCACGGGGAAAATTATCTCGACACGCAGGAGGGGAAAAAACTTCCCATCCCGCATTGCCTGTGTGGTTCCGAGGGCTGGCAGCTGCACGGTCGCCTACGCTATCAGCTGGCTTACTGCACCTTCTTCGAAAAGAACACCTTCGGTAGCCTCGACCTTCTGCACTATTTGGAGGAAAAACGCTACGATGTGATCGAACTGGTCGGCGTTGTCAGCAATATCTGCGTCATCTCCAATGCGATTTTGGCAAAGGCCGCACAGCCGGAGGCACAAATTATCGTCGACGCACAGTGCGTGGCCAGCAACGACCCGGCCATGCAGGAAAAGGCATTCGACATTCTGGAAAACCTGCACATCGATGTGGTCAATCGCTGATGTAACGATTTACCACGCAAAAATTAATTTTTAAAAACTACTTGACAGATTTCTGTTGACCGGCGTATAATGGCACCAAAATAAAACATTTTGAAATCCAACGAGCAAAAGTGAGTACCCTGTAAAACGGTGGCACAGAGAACCGGCGGTTGGTGGGAAGCCGGAGCATACGATGCAGGCGAATGGGTTTGTGAGGAGCATGGAGAAAGGGTTTCCGAGTAACCATCGCCGTGGTTCCCGCGTTATGGGAAAGGGTATTGAGGCAAAAGCTGCGTACCTTCGTTGATTTTGCCATGTACCTGTTAAAAGCGGAACGGTTTCGTTCCGGAATTTGGGTGGCACCACGAGTCTATCGTCCCATACGGACGGTAGGCTCTTTTTGTTTGCCAAAATACATTCTTGCTAAAGGAGATGCGCATATGTTGTACCCCACTTTGACGGAAGTACAGGAACTTTTGGAAGAATACGACGTTGTCCCTGTGTTTTATGAGGTCCTGTCCGATTCCATGACCCCGATCCACATTTTCAATGCCCTCAAGGAGCAAAGCGACACCTGCTTCATTTTGGAAAGTGTCGACAACACACAGTGGGGCCGCTACTCCTTCATTGGCATCCATCCGAAGATGGAAATCCGCATCAAAAATGGTTTGGCGACCGTTGCGGAAGGAAATTCGGAATCCCACACCCCGATCGACAACCCGATTTCCTTCCTGACAGAGATCCTGAACCGGTATAAGTCCCCCAGCTTTCCCAACCGCCCCAAATTGACCGGCGGGCTGGTCGGCTACTTTGGTTATGACACTGTCCGCTACATGGAGAAAAAATTGAGCCATCCCCCCAAGGATGACCTCGACCTACCGGACTGCCACCTCTTCCTTTACGACCAGTTGGTGGCCTTCGATCACCTCTCTAACAAGACAGTCATTATACAAAACATTCATCGAAATGAGGACCTCACAAACCGGTATGCCGCCTGCGAATCAGAAGCAGAGCGCCTGGGAGCCTATCTCACAGAATTCACGCCCCTCCCCCATGTGCCGAACAACCACCCAGCTCCCATCGTAGAGACGAACATCACCAAGGAGCAGCATCTGGAAAACATCCGCAGGGCGCAGGAATACATCAAGGACGGCGACATTTTCCAAGTGGTCCTCTCCCGCCGGCTAGAGGTTCCGAATCCGCCGGATGCGTTCGACGTGTACCGCTGCCTGCGTTCCGCCAACCCCTCCCCCTACCTCTATTATTTTAAGCTCAAGGATTATGAAATCGTCGGCGCCTCCCCGGAGATGCTCGTCAACGTGACAAAGGGCATCGTCTCCACCAAGCCGATTGCCGGAACCTCCAAACGCGGCCTGACCGAGGCACAGGACAAGGAGCTGGAACGCGACCTTCTCAAGGACCCGAAGGAAAAGGCCGAACACACCATGCTGGTGGACCTGGGCCGCAATGACGTAGGCAAGGTTTCCAAGTTCGGCACCGTGGAAGTGACTAGCTTCATGAAGGTGGAGCGTTATTCCCAGGTGATGCACATTGTCAGCGATGTAAAGGGCATGCTGCGGGACGACAAAACCGCATTGGACGCCCTGCTTTCCGTCCTCCCGGCGGGCACGCTCTCCGGCGCGCCAAAAGTGCGCGCAATGGAGATCATCGACGAACTGGAACCCACCAAACGCGGACTGTACGGCGGCACGGTCGGTTATCTCGGCTTTGACGGAAACATTGACACCTGCATCGCCATCCGCACCGTGCTGTTCAAAAACAACCGGGCTTATGTACAGGCGGGCGGCGGCATTGTCGCCGATTCCGTGCCGGAAAAGGAATTCGAAGAGAGCGAAAACAAGGCACGCGCAGTCATCAACGCCATCGAGCAGGCGTGCAACCTTTGAGAAAGGCAGGGAGACAGCCATGATCTTAATCATCGATAACTACGATTCGTTTACGTATAACCTATATCAATACATCGGCAAATTCTACCAGGACATCCTTGTCAAACGCAACGATGAAATCACATTGGAGGAAATCAAAATGCTTGCGCCGCAGGCGATCGTTATCTCCCCCGGCCCCGGTTATCCGGCAAGCGCCGGTATTTCCGTCGCTGCGATTCAGAAGTTCAGCGGGTCCATTCCGATTCTTGGCGTTTGCCTAGGGCACCAATCCATTGGAGAAGCGTTCGGCGGCAAGACGGTGCATGCCAAAACACTGATGCACGGCAAAGCCAGTGAGATCACCATCCAAAACAAAAATCCGCTCTTCTCCGGCCTGCCGGAAAGGGTAACCGTTGGCCGGTACCACTCCCTGATTTCCGACCGCGACACCCTTCCCGCCTGCTTAGAGATCCTTGCAGAGGACGAAGACGGCGAAATTATGGCGTTCGCCCATAAGGAACACCCCACCTACGGCGTGCAGTTCCACCCTGAATCGATTTTGACCGAATGTGGCCCGAAAATTCTGGAAAATTTCTGTGACCGCATCGCGCATCTGCCCATCACCGGCCGCACGGAATCCGCCGTCCCTCCGGCGCAGCGTAATCTCTTAAAGCCATATATCTTCAAAATCATCGAGGGCGAAGATTTGACCGAAGCGGAAGCGATCGAGGCGATGGACTGCATTATGTCCGGCGGCGCGACAAACGCGCAGATCGGTTCCTTTGTAACCGCACTGCGCATGAAAGGGGAAACCATCCCGGAGATCACCGGATTTGCCCGCGTGATGCGCCAAAAGGCACAGCCCATGCCGGGATGCTCGGATTCCATCGACATCGTCGGCACAGGCGGCGACATGGTGGGCACGTTTAACATCTCCACCACATCGGCATTTGTCGCCGCGGGCGCTGGCGCGCGCGTCGCCAAGCACGGCAACCGCAGCGTTTCCAGCCGGAGCGGCGCCGCAGACGTTTTAGAAGCGCTCGGCATGAAGATTGCCATGACGCCCGACCAGGCTGCACAAAGTCTGAACACCTGCGGGCTTTCGTTTCTTTTTGCCCAATCGTTCCACGGTTCCATGCGTTTTGCCGCCGCACCCCGCAAGGAGATCGGCGTGCGCTCTGTGTTCAACATTCTCGGCCCGCTCGCAAATCCGGCACAGGCGGATTATATCCTGCTCGGCGTTTATGACGAGGACCTAATGGAGCCCATGGCGCGCGTGCTGATGAATTTGGGCATCAAAGGCGCCATGCTTGTCCACGGGAACGACGGGCTGGACGAGATCACCATTTCCAACACCACCCGCGTCTGTGAGATTCGCGATGGCAAGCTCATCAAATACGATTTGGACCCGCGTGACTATGGGATGGAATTGGCGGAGCTGTCCTCTGTGGTCGGCGGCACCGCACAGGAAAATGCGCAGATCACCATGGATATCCTCCAGGGAAAGCCCGGCCCTTGCCGGGACATTGTCCTCCTGAACGCGGGCTGTGCGCTGTATACCATCCAAAAAGCGGCGTCCATCGAAGAAGGGATCGCCCTGGCCAAGGATTCCATCGATTCCGGGAAAGCATTGGAGAAGCTGAACGAATTCAAAGCCTTCACACATTCCATCCAATAAGGAGAACGCCCTATGATTTTAGACGATATTGTTTGTAAGCGAAAAGAACAGCTTGCGCGGGAAATGGCCGCCGTGCCGCTCGAAGCCGTTCAGAAGGCGGCGCAGAACCGGCGGGAACCGACGCGGGATTTTGCCAAGGCTTTGCAAGGGAACCGGCTCGCCGTAATCGCTGAGGTAAAAAAGGCCTCCCCTTCTAAAGGGCTAATTTGCGCGGATTTTCATCCGGTGGAGATCGCCAGGGCTTATGAGCAGAACGGCGCAAACGCGCTCTCGGTTTTGACGGAAGAACACTATTTCCAGGGAAAAAGCGATTATCTGCGCGCCATCCGTGCGGCGGTCTCACTCCCCATTCTGCGCAAGGATTTTATCATCGACCCCTACCAAATCTATGAGGCGCGCGCCATGGGCGCGGACGCCATTCTATTGATCGCCGCCCTATTGGATACCAAAACCCTCCGGGCGTTTGCGGAAATTGCACACGGCCTGGGCCTCGCCTGCCTGACAGAGGTGCACAACGAGGAAGAACTCGCCTCCGCCCTGGCCGCTGGCAGCGACCTGCTTGGCATCAACAACCGTAATTTGAAAACCTTTGTGGTCAGCCTAACCGTCACCGGACGGCTGGCCCCTCTGGTACCGGAAGGGCATGTACTCGTCTCGGAAAGCGGCATCCGGGATAACGGCGACATGAAAGCCGTCCGAGAGCATGGCGCGGACGCCGTATTGATCGGGGAGACGCTGATGCGAAGCGGCGACATCGGGCGCTCCCTGCAAGAATTGAGGCGGGACGTATGAAGCTCAAGCTCTGCGGCATCCGGCGTGCCGAGGATATTTCCTATGTGAATGCCTTCCCGCCGGACTACATCGGGTTTGTCTTTGCCAAAAGCAAACGGCAGGTATCGGCGGAGCAGGCGGCCGCGCTCTCCAAGGGACTGCGCGCGGGGATTCAAACCGTCGGTGTATTTGTCAATGAACCAATTGAGCACTTGCTACAAATCGCAGAACGTGCTAGACTGGATGTGTTGCAGCTTCACGGGGATGAGGACGCCGCTTACATCGAAACCCTCCGGCAGCGTACAAAAAGGCCCATTTGGAAGGCGGTGCGCGTCACGGATGCAGAAAGCATCCGCCGGTCGGAACAGCTCCCCGTAGACCTTCTCCTCTTGGACAGCTTTTCCCCCACCGCCTATGGAGGAAGCGGCAAGGTGGCCAATTGGCCTGCGATCCGGGAGGCAAACCCGCAGAAGCCCTTTTTCCTCGCGGGCGGGTTGACGGCGGAAAACCTTTTCGAAGCAGTGGAAGCTGTCCATCCCGCCGGGGTGGACCTTTCGGGAGGCATCGAAACCGGTGGCTGCAAGGACAGGGAAAAAATTCGCGCAGTGGTTACACAATTTCAGGCGTTGCAGGACGCCTAGGGGATCAAGCAGGAAGGAAGGACAACATGAGTAAAATCGGAAGATACGGCGAATACGGCGGCCAATATGTGCCGGAAACCGTGATGAACGCGGTACACGAGCTGGAAGCCGCCTACGCAACATATAAAGACGACCCAGATTTTCAAAAGGAGCTCTCCTGGTACTATCAGAACTATGCCGGAAGGCCCTCCATGCTCTACTATGCGGAGAAAATGACAAAGGATCTCGGCGGCGCAAAGATCTATATCAAGCGCGAGGACCTCAACCACACGGGCTCCCACAAGATCAACAATGTCCTGGGCCAAATTTTGTTGGCGAAACGCATGGGCAAAAAGCGCATCATTGCGGAGACTGGCGCTGGCCAGCACGGCGTGGCGACAGCGACCGCCGCTGCGCTGTTCGGAATGGAATGCGAAGTCTATATGGGGGCAACAGACGTGGAACGCCAATCGCTCAACGTCTACCGCATGGAGCTGTTGGGCGCAAAGGTGATACCGGTCCACAGCGGCACCGCTACGCTGAAGGACGCCATCAACGAGGCCATGCGTGACTGGACCACCAACGTGGAAACCACCCATTATCTGATCGGTTCCGTGATGGGCCCCCACCCCTATCCACAGATGGTGCGTGACTTTCAGAAAATCATTGGGCAGGAAGCCAAGCGCCAATTGATGGAAATCGAAGGCAAGCTGCCCGACGCCGTCTGCGCCTGTGTGGGCGGCGGCTCCAACGCCATGGGGATGTTCTACGACTTCATCCCCGACGAATCGGTCCGGCTGCTCGGCGCAGAGGCAGCGGGCGAAGGTGTGGACACCGACCGGACGGCGGCGACGATTTCCAGGGGCCGCGCGGGGATCTTCCATGGTATGAAGTCCATCTTCCTGCAAAATGAAGAAGGCCAAATTGCGCCGGTCTATTCGCTCTCCGCGGGGCTGGACTATCCGGGAATTGGCCCGGAGCACGCGCAGCTCGCCAAGACCGGCCGCGGCGAATACTTTGCCATCACGGACGAAGAGGCGGTATGCGCCTTTGAATATCTCTCCCGTATGGAGGGGATTATCCCGGCGATCGAATCCGCACATGCTGTTGCGCTGGCTTGCAAGATCGCTCCGACCATGCGCAAGGATCAAACCATGATCATCTGCCTGTCCGGACGCGGCGACAAGGACGTTTATCAGGTGGCAAGATACAGGGGGGTAAAGCTCAATGAACAGGATTGACGCGACATTTCAGAAATTGCAAGAGCAGGGCCGCAAGGCGCTGATTCCGTTTGTGACCGCGGGCGACGCCGGCCTGGACACCACAGAGCAGCTTGTTTTGCAGTTGGAGGCTTCCGGGGCGGATATCATCGAATTGGGCGTCCCTTTTTCCGATCCCATCGCAGAAGGGCCGGTCATCCAGGAAGCCAGCGTCCGCTCCCTAGAGAATGGGACGAAACTGGTTGATATTTTCGATTTGGTCAAACGCCTGCGGGAAAAGACGCAGATTCCCCTCCTGTTGATGCTTTACATCAACAGCATTTTCGGCTTTGGCACGGAGCGCTTTTTCCAGCTGTGCGCCGAGAGCGGCGTGGACGGTGTAATCGTCCCCGATCTGCCCTATGAAGAACAGGATGAAATCCAAGAGGCCGCGGACCGTGCGGGTGTGTATTCCATTAGCATGGTGGCCCCCACCTCTCAAGAGCGCATTGCGATGATCGCCAGCGCCGCCAAGGGATTCCTATACTGCGTTTCCTCCATCGGCGTCACCGGCACGCGCAAGGAGTTCCGCACGGATTTCGACGCATTCTTCCACACCATCCGGCAATCTGCACACATCCCCTGCGCTGTGGGATTTGGCATCTCCGGGCCGGAACAGGCCAAAGCGATCAGCGCCTACTGCGACGGCGTGATCGTGGGCAGTGCCATTGTGAAACTGGTTGCCGAATCCGGCAAGGACTGCGTGGAACCGGTTGGGCACTTCACTGCTTCTCTGCGCAAAGCGCTGGATTCCTAAACTTTTGCAATTTTTTGCCCGTCATGGTATCATAAACTCCAAATGTTCTACATTGGAGGAATGCATACCATGACGGGAATTTTATATAGTATCGGCGTTGGGCCCGGAGATCCGGAACTTCTCACACGCAAGGCGGAACGTCTCATTCGCAGTTGCCCGGTCCTTGCGGCCCCTGGCGGCCGGGACAGCACGTCCTTTCGCATTGCCGTACAGGCGATTCCAGAGATTGCGGAGAAGCCCTGTCTTTCCCTGCACCTTCCCATGACGCGCGACCAACAGGTTCTGAAGGAAAGCCACCGGGTTGCGGCGGAACAGGTGGCGGAAACCCTGAAAAGTGGCCAGGACGTCGCCCTGCTCACCTTGGGCGACCCTTCGATCTACTCCACCTGCATATACATACAAAATCAAATACAGGCAATGGGCTTTTCCTATCAAATGGTCGCCGGTGTGCCCTCTTTCTGCGCGGCCGCGGCAGCGCTGGGCGAAAGCCTGACCGAAGCGGATAAGCCCCTGCGGATCTTGCCCGCCTCTTACCCTTGTGCGGAACCGGAGCTCGATGCCCCGGGCGTCAAGATCCTGATGAAAAGCGGCAAGCAGTTTGCAAATGTGAAGCGGCTTTTAACGGAAAAGGGCCTCTCCGAACACACCAGCGTCGTGCAGAACTGCGGGATGCCGGGGGAAGCGCTCTATCCTACGCTTTCCCAGACGGGCGACACCGCCGGATACTTTTCCATATTGATCGTAAAAGACCCGTAAAACAGGAAGGGGACAAAAGTATATGATCTCCATCGAAAAAGCAGAAGAATGGTTGGCAGAGCTGTTGGACGAGCTTCCGGAAGCCTTCTTTCAAGAACTCAACGGCGGCGTCTGCCTCCTCCCCGATGCAAAGCCGGACCCGGACTTTCCCGGAGAGGACCTCTACATTTTGGGCGAATACTGCCAGGACCCCTATTTAGGTAGAAGCATCGTCATCTATTACGGGTCCTTTGAACCCGTCTTCGGAGATTTATCTCCGCTGGAACTGCGCCGTGAGCTGCGCGATACCCTCCGGCACGAATTCCGCCATCATGTGGAAGCCTTGGCCGGTGAAAACGGCCTGGATTTGGAGGACGAGGCATGGCTGGCAGAGTATTTGGAGGAAAGCCGTCCCGTACGCGATCCAGAAAAAGCTGCCCAAAAGGCCTATGAAAAGGGATTGGCCGATGGGAAACGCTCCAAGTGGTGGAACCGGCGTAAAAAAGAATAGAGTCAACGCAAAAACACCGCATACGGAGCACGTATGCGGTGTTTTGCTTCGGTGATTTGGTCACAGAACTTTTTGGGCATCTCCCATATACTAAGAACAACAAAACACAAACTACACGAAAGGAGACATTCACATGTCTGTTTTACATCTTACAAAAGAAACCTTCGCCAATGAAGTGCTGCATACCTCCCTGCCGGTCTTAATTGATTTCTGGGCCCCGTGGTGCGGCCCGTGCCGCATGGTCTCCCCCATGATCGACCAACTTGCGCAGGAATTGAAGGGTACTGCCAAGGTCTGCAAAATCAATATAGACGAGGAACCCGAGCTGGCTTCCGCGTTCGGCGTCATGAGCATCCCCACGCTCCTGGTCATCCAGGACGGAAAAATCGTCGCCCAATCGGTCGGCCTCAAAGCCAAAGAGCAAATCAAGCAGATGATCCCCGTCTGATGGTCATTCCCTCGCCAGTGCATTCAACGCTTTGCGGTCCAACAGCCGGATTCCCTTGCGGGAGACCTCCACCAACCCTTCGTTCTGAAAATACTTCAACATGCGCGACACCACTTCCCGTGCGCTGCCCATATGGTGGGCGATCTGTTCATGCGTCAGCGTGACGGCGTCGTTCCCTTCCAGAGCGGCTTGTTCCAATAGGAAAATCGCCAACCGGCGGTCGAACTTCATAAAAACAATCTGCTCGACGACCCACATCACGTCTGAAAAGCGTGCGGAAATGGTCTCCTGCAAAAATGTCTGCACCGCCAGATTGCTCTTGCCAAGGGCATCGTAGGCGGAAGCTTGGATGAGATAGAGTTCCGTCTCTTCTTCAGTATCCACATAGATGTCAAAGGAAATATTTTTCAGGATGCACGATGCAGAGAGGAAACAGACATCTCCATCGAGCAAGCGATATAAAGTGATTTCTTTTCCTTCGTCAGACATCAGATACGCCCGCAGCTGCCCGCGTTTTACAGCAAGCACCCCTGTACACCCCTCCAAACCGCTGTGAATTCGGCTGCCTTTTGGATACACATAGCACCGCGTTTGCGATAAAAGTTTCTGCTGTTCCCGCAGAGTCAACCCTTTCCAAAATGGGAACGTCTCTTCCAAAAAGCGCAGATCAAGCGGTTCCATATGCACTCCCCTTTTCCTCGTAACATTGTATACCCAGTATAGCATAATCCAAAGAGGAAAGGGAAAGAAGTGTGCAAAAAATCTTCAGTAGGAAGAAATCCTACTGAAGATTTTTGTTTTACGGAACAATTTCAAATTCCTGTGCACCGAAGGCACCCGGGGCAATCTCATAAGCGGCGAACACCACAACCGGATTTCCTTTTTCATTCAAATAGAATTTGGTATTTTCATCCACCGTGGTAAATCCTTCGATTCCGTCACTGCCATCCCAGTAAACCAGATTCTCGTCCTCTGCCATACGCTGCTGCATCTGCTCTCGGATGCTCGCATTCGCAATAGAGACATAATCCTCTCCCAGGATATCCTCCAAGGTCAGCGCCTTGTCGTCTTTTAAGTCGATGTTGTAGAAATATTGCACGTTATACGCATTGCACCAGTTCTCGTTTGCCGTAAGTTCCAGAGAAAGGCGCGTATCCGACTGGTATTTCACATCGTACTGAACATCAACCTTGATATCCTTCTGTGCAAATTCTTCCTCCGTGCCTCCTGTTGCAATGAACGCCTCTTTGTACTCCGCGATTTGCTGTTCCGCCTGCGCTTTGTAGTCATCCACAATCTTCTGGATTTCTGCATTTACATCGGCTACAACGCCGCTGTCTTCTTCTCCTTCAATCTGAGGGACTTCCATCTGAATGGTCTTATCCTCGTCCTCCTGAACGTAGCTTCTCCAGGTGACGACTTGGACAATGCCTCCCACCACCGGAACCTTGGCAACTGCTGCTGCAAAGGGTTCGCTGACATTCAATGCTGCAACGAAACAGATCACCAAACACGCTGCCGTAGCCGCTACTCGTTTTCCATACCGTTTGAATAGATGCATTTCGTTTCCTCCTTTTCTCAATTGTGTTTGTTGTATGGCTTGATGAACCGTCTCTGAAAGTTCGCTGGGAATTTCTGTCGCATCATAAATCTTTTTGGAATCACGGATACGATCTTCTTTGTTCATGCCAATCCCTCCTCGTAAGTCATCTTGATTTGTTTCAGCGCCGAATAGAGACGGTATTTCACTGTGCTAAGCTTCGCCCCCGTTACCTTGGCGATCTCTGCCAAGGAGAAATCCTCATAAAAACGCAGGACCACTACGGTTTTCATCTTTTCCGGGAGCTTTTGCACCTGTTCATAAATTTCCATCGCCTGGTGGTCTTCCTCCACCGGCGTATCTTGAATGCGCTGCAAATCCTCTGGCTCATAGGAATATTCCCGTTTTCCCTTCTGCAGCGCGGTTAAGCATTCATTGACCAAAACCCGGTAGAACCAGGTCTTCACATAGTCGGCGTTGCGAATCGAGGTATAATGCTCCAATGCCTTGACAATCGCATTCTGTACAATATCGAGGGCTGCATCCGCATTATGGACATAGGAAAAGGCAAGCCGGTAAAATTTATCCTGATTTTCCAGCAAATAGCTAACAATTTGTTCGCGCAACTCCTCCTTCATAATGCCCCTCCTTCCTGTTGCTTTTTCTACTCTTTAGATCGGCGAACACTGGCAAAAGTTAGTCCCTTACAATTTTTTCTATACTTTATCATTATTTCGTTTCGAGCAATCAGTCCTATGATCGAAAAATCCCCGGCAACGAAGGATTTCTCCTTCCCTGCCGGGGATTAGTGATTCTGTTCAAATCTCGCTGCGCCCTTCGATCGCGCGGGATAGGGTTACTTCATCCGCATATTCCAAATCGCCGCCCACCGGGATCCCATATGCGAGGCGTGTCACCTTTACCCCCAGCGGCTTGAGCAGCCGGGAAATATACATGGCGGTCGCTTCCCCCTCCACCGTGGGATTGGTGGCCATAATGACCTCCTGGACCCCACCCGCATGAACGCGCGCCAGTAGCTCCTTGATGCAGAGCTGATCTGGCCCCACCCCGCTGAGCGGGGAAATCACGCCGTGAAGGACGTGGTAAGTGGCATTGAATTCGTTGGTGCGCTCCAGTGCAATCACATCACGCGGGTCCTCCACCACACAAATGATGGACTTGTCCCTCGCTTCGTTGCGGCACACAGGGCACAATTCCTGATCGGTTAAGTTGCAGCAAATTTTGCAATAATGGATTTTTTCATGCGCATCCAAAATGGCGTTGGCAAATGCCTCTGCACCTTCTTTGGATAGGCCCAAAACATAGTAGGCCAGCCGCTGAGCGCTTTTATGCCCAATACCGGGCAATTTCTCAAATTGCTCAATCAGACGCGACAGCGGGGCAACATTATATGAGGGCATTCTTTACAGGAGGCCCGGCATGTTGAAGCCGCCGGAGATCTTTTCCATCTTCTCCGCCTTCTCTTCGGAAGCCGCGCGCAGCGCCTCGTTGACAGCTGCACGGACCAGATCCGCCAGCATCTCTACATCTTCGGGATCGACCACTTCAGGCTTAATCTCGATGGACTGTACTTCCAAGCTGCCGCTGACTGTAGCCTTCACAGCGTCGCCGCCGGAAGTCGCTGTATATAACTTCTGATCCAGCTCTGCGCTGGCCGCATCCATCTCCTCCTGAATTTTTTGGGCCTGACGAGCGAGCTGCTGGATATTTGCTGCTCCGCCTCCGCCGTATCCCTGGGGTAATCTTGCCTTCATAAATCAAAACTCCTTTTCAAAAGATTCTTTGCCCAAATGGGCGTTCTATTTTATCAAATTGATGAGAACACATCTTCATTTCCCGTTTGTCCGGCCGCAGTTACGTCCGTGTCACAGGGATTCCCGCCTCTTCCGCTTCTCCAGCCAATTTCAATAGAGGGTCAACTTCGGCCTCTTCCTGTTTCTTTGCACGATAAGGGCCTAGTTTATAGACGCGTCCGGTGACCTGCTGGATCGCCTCGCGCATCTTATCGCGCTGCGAAGACTTGCGGAGCAGCTCAAAGGCCATTTCCTTGGCGTCAATCAACACATAATCGCCGTTGACATATGCCGAAGAACCGGTGAACGCCGCTGATATCGCAACCGAATATTCTTTTAAGATACGCAAAATCTCCGGCCATTCAGCCAAGCGGGTTGCACCTTCTTCAAGAGGCTTCTGGGGGTTGGCCGCAACCGATGGCCTTATAGGGGGAGGTAAAACAGCTTCCTCTTTTTTTGGGGGAAGCTCGTCCGGCAATGGAACTACGCTTGGCTGCCCTTCCTGTTTTGGTTCCTCAGGGCTTTGCACAATAGGCTCCGTCTGCTTTGCCTTCGAAGCCGCTAGGCGGGGATTGCCCCGCTCCAATGCCTCGATCCGCCGGATCAAAGCGGCATTCGAATCATCCAATTCCGGCGAGCAAAGCTTGATCAGCGCCATTTCCAGCTCGACACGGCGGTCGCCGCCGCGATACATCTTGTCTAAAGCCCCTTGCAGCGTATCGAGACCGTGTAAGATCTCCGATAGAGGGGTGGAAAGCGCCTGCTTGGTCATCTGCTCAAATTCATCGTCCGATACAGCGAGAATACCCCGCGCGTCCTTCATCGTTTTAATCAACATCAACCCGCGGTAGTGGGAGGAAAGCTCCTCACAAAGGCGCGCCATGTCCTTGGACGCATTGTGCAGGCGGTCGATCGTCTCCAATGCGGAAGACGAATCCTGCTTGCGCACGGCTTCGGATAAGGCAAATAGATGGTCGCGCCCAACAAGCCCAACCGTCTCCTGAACAACGTCCAGCGTAACCTGTTTGCTCCGCCCAAGGCACTGATCTAAGAGGGAAAGCGCATCGCGAAGAGCGCCGTCCGCCAATCGAGCAAGCAGCAAGCCTGCCTGCTCCTCCAAAACAGCCCCTTCCTGCTCCGCTACATAGGCCAACCGCCCGGCGATTTCCTGCGGAGGAATCCGCCGGAAGTCGAACCGCTGGCATCGGGACAGGATTGTGGCGGGAAGCTTGTGGACCTCTGTGGTTGCAAGGATGAAAATCACATGCTCTGGCGGCTCTTCCAGCGTCTTCAACAGCGCATTAAACGCCCCTGTGGACAGCATGTGTACTTCGTCGATGATATAAACACGGTATTTGGCGGCAGCCGGGGTGAAATTCGCCTCTTCCCGCAACATACGGATGTTATCCACGCCGTTGTTGCTGGCAGCGTCAATCTCCACGATATCCATCACGGAACCATTTTCGATTCCGCGGCAGATTTCGCACGACCCACAAGGGTCGCCGCCGTGCAGCTCGAGACAGTTGACCGCCTTTGCCAGAATCTTCGCGCAGGTGGTCTTTCCTGTTCCGCGCGATCCTGTGAAGAGGTACGCGTGCGCAATCCGGCCAGCCATCAGCTCATTTTTGAGCGTTACGGTGACCTGTGGCTGCCCTACTACGTCCGCAAAGACCTGCGGCCGCCACTTTCGGTACAAGACCTTATACATATGCGCACCTCTCTCTAGATTTCCGCGAATAGAAGCCTATCAACCCGCTGTGCTCTTCTTAAACAAACACCTTTGTCACAAAAGAATACGCCAATCTAAGACGCACAACCGCCTCCTGTATCTTCCGGACAGCCCGTATACAAACGGAAAGCAAGGACAGCCGCCTCGCGACGGTATCGTGTACCGGGATATGCAGACGAACGGACCACCTGCATCGCACGGGCTCTTCCGCTTAATGCTGCTCGGTTCCCCGCCTGACATGGTTCACGGCGCTCCGTCGCACAGAGCCCGCCCGCCTGCATATCCTGTTACACGCAATTCCTGCCTTGCTTCTCCAAGGGTCATCCCTTGACCTGGATATTATATCGTATTTTGCGCAAAAACGCAAGGCCCAACTTGTCTTCTTTTACAAAAGTTCACCATTTTTTCAGATTGCAGAAACCGATTTTGGGAAAATTACATCGGCTGGCCGCATGTAGAGAATTGTTTGCTAACTTAATCAAAAGGAAATTGCCCAATCGATCGCATTCCCTCTAGTATTTTTATAATAACCATGCTAAAATGAGGCACAAAGGAGATGAATCGTCATGATTCCAACAGAAATACTTATTGCATTTGGAATTTCTTCTTTTTTTACAGTGCTATTCCCCCTTTTACTTCTGGTCCTCCTTGCGATCCGGCGGGCAATTTCGCTACGCCCTTTGCTCATCGGTGTACTCGCGTTTTTTGTTTCGCAGATTCTACTGCGTATCCCGCTTTTAAGTATTCTCTCCACACAGGGCTGGTTCCTTACTTTTGCGCAACAACAGATGCTTTTGTATCTCATTTTACTCAGTGCTTCCGCCGGGCTGTTTGAAGAATCTGCCCGCCTGTTGGGCGCAAAATGTTTCTGCAAGGGGCGGCGCAGCTACCGCGACGCAGTCTCTTTTGGCCTGGGGCATGGGCTCTGCGAGGTGGTTTTGCTGGTGGGCCTTAGCTCCATCGGCAACCTCCTCTACTGTGTGATGATTAACAGCGGCTCTTTGGGAGCGGCCGCATCAGGCTCCGCTGAGATGCTCCAGCAGATCACAGCTGCATTGGCCTCCGTGTCCACCGCTAGCATCTATTTGGGAATTGTGGAGCGCATCTCTGCGGTGCTCTTCCATGTTTTTGCTTCTGTGCTGATTTTCTACGGTGTCAATCGCGGGCATTCGTTCCGCTACTGGCTGTTCGCCTTGCTCGCCCATACAGCGTTCAATGTGGCCGCTACATTCTTGGTACAATACAGTAACATATGGATTTGTGAAGGCGTGCTTCTCCTTTTGGGACTCCTATCGCTCGCTTATGTCTTGCACGTGCGCAAATCCTTCCCAAGGGAAAACGCTTATGCATTCTAAAATAGCGATTAAAAAGCAGCTTCACGGAAGTTTTCCACGAAGCTGCTTTGTTTATTATGAAAATAGTTTTAGGAGAAGCATACCAGTCTGGTAAAAGAGCGCGGAAACATACCACGCCACGGACAGCTGCCAAACCACGCATACAGCCGTCCATTTGAAGCTGCCCATCTCCCGATGAATCGCGGAAATGGCAGCTACACACGGCGTATAGAGCAGTACAAACAGCAGAAAGGAACCGGCCGAAAGCGGGGTAAATGCCTCGGCCAAGGCGCCTGCAAGCCCCATCTCCCCGCCGTACAGCACCCCCATTGTACTGACAATGCTCTCCTTTGCCACCAATCCGGTCACCAGGGACACGGCGGCACGCCAATCGGCAAACCCACACAGTCGGAATAGGGGAGCAATCCACCCACCCACTACCGCGAGGATGCTCTGTGAGCTATCCGTCACATATTGCAATTGAGGCGAAAATGAACGCAGAACCCAGACGAAAACGGTTGCACACAGCAGAACCGTCCCTGCCCTTTTGAAAAAGTCCTTGACGCGCTCCCAAACATGGATGCGCAAACTCTTCCAAGTGGGTAGCCGGTAAGGAGGCAATTCCATCACAAAGGGTGCCTCTTCTCCTTTTAAAACCGTCTTTTGGAAAAGCCACGCCGACAGCGCTCCCAGCAGAATTCCCAGCAGATAAACGCCAAACATCACAACCGGTCCCCACCTGGAAAAAAAGGTGGCGATAAACAGCGAATAGACGGGCATTTTCGCACTGCACGATAGAAACGGAAGCGTTAAGAGCGTCAGGCGGCGATCCTTCTGGTTTTCCAGAATTCGGGTTCCCATTGCCGCTGGAACCGTGCATCCAAACCCCATCAACAGCGGTACAAAGGCTTTCCCGGATAAGCCGAGCTTTCGCATGGGCGCGTCCATTATAAAGGCGGCCCGCGCCATATAGCCGCTGTCTTCCAACAGGGAGAGAAGGAAAAACAGCAGGACAATCTGTGGAAAAAACGCCGATACCGCCCCCAGTCCGGCGAGGATGCCCTCTACGACCAAACTGCGCACCCATTCCGATGCCCCTGCCATTGTAAGCAGCCATTCCACATGCTTCGAAACCGCTACAAACCCGGCTGACAGCCCTTCCGAGAAAAAGGCCCCTACGCTGCCAAAGGTAAGGTAGAAGACGAGGAAAATCAGCACTAGGAACAAGGGGATCGCAAAAAACCGATGCATGACAATCGCGTCAACCCGGTCACTCAAACGTTTTCCTGGATGCTTCTTAAAAAGAAGTCCCTGTTTCACGGCATATTCCGCCGCACCGTACCGCCGTTTCGCTAATTGTTCTTCATAGTCAGGCATGTCCGGTGCTGGAATGGGATACAATGGCCTCGCACATGAGGAAGACATTTCCCCTCTATGTACCACCCCCGAAAGGAGCTCTTCCATCCCCTCCCCGGTTGCTGCCGAAATGGGAATTATCGGAACCCCCAATGCCTTTTCCAAAGCCGGCCGGTTGATACTTCCACCCTCCCTCCGCAATTCGTCCATCAGATTGAGGGCGACCACCACTGGAAGCCTTCGCTCCAAAAGCTGCATGGTGAGGTAGAGGTTCCGCTCCAGGTTCGTGGCGTCAACCACATCGATAACGACCTCCATCTCCCCTCTCTGCAAAAGGCGGTCCGCGATCATTTCCTCGGGAGAATTGGGCGTTAAGGAATATACCCCTGGCAAATCCGTTATTTCGAGTTGTACCCCATGAACCCGTCGTCCTCCTGTCTTTTTCTCAACGGTCACGCCAGGCCAGTTCCCCACATATTGGTGATCCCCCGTCAGCCGATTAAACAACGTCGTCTTTCCACAATTTGGATTTCCTGCCAATACAACGCGGAGTTTCTTTTCTCCTTCCTGCATGTGTCCTTCCTCCCCGATTAAGTTCCAAAAAACAACCGCACTGCAAGCCCAGCGACGAAAAATGCAGTTAGATCTGCGATTAACGCCGCAGGAATAGTATGCCGCGTTTTTTTGATCTGTACCGCCCCATAGTAAACGGCGATGCAATAAAAGGTCGTCTCGGTCGAACCAGCCATTACGGAGGCGACGCGGCCCGCAAAGCTGTCCGGCCCGTCCTTTGCAAAGATCTGTGTCAACAGCGCAGTCGCCCCGCTTCCTGAAACCGGTTTAATGAGTGCAAGCGGCAGTACATCTGCTGGAATCCCCAAAAATGTTGCCACGGGAGCAAGGAACGAAGCCAGTAGCTCCAAAGCGCCGGATGCGTTCAGCATCGTGACAGCCATAATCAGCCCCACCAATGTGGGAAGGATGGAAAAGCACGACTGCAATCCCTCTTTTGCCCCTTCTACAAAGGTGTCAAACACCGGCACACGCCGGACCACACCAAATGCCACCATCAACAGCACGGCAACCGGAACCACATATATTCCTAGTTTATCCAATGGAGCAGCCCTCCAATAATTTCGCCGCCAAAAGGCCGGCAACCAGTGCGATGGCGGAAACCATCCACACGGCGGGCAAAATGTCGAACGGCGCTGCGGACCCATACTGCGCCCGGAGCGTCCCCATAAACGTTGGAATCAATTGAAGCGATGCCGTATTCAGCACGACGAACATCACCATGGAATTATCCGCCACATGCGAACCGCGATTCTGCGCGGCCATCTCTTTCATAGCGGCGAGCCCCATCGGGGTCGCAGCATTCCCCAATCCCAAAAGATTCGCTGTAATGTTCATACAGATGGCCTTTGCCGCAGGGCTTTCCGGCGGATAGGCGGGAAATAAACGGCGCAAAACCGGCGCCAGAAGGCGCGAAAGGATCGCGGTGAGCCCTCCGGCGTCTGCAATTTTCATCAGCCCTGTCCAGGCGCACATCATCCCCATCATCCCGAAAATTAATTGCACCGCATTCCCGGCCCCCGCCAATACAGCCTCCGAAAGCTGCTGCATGCGGCCGGTCGCCAAAGCACAAAAAACACTCACTGCGATCATCGCCGCCCATACCTTGTTCAGCATTCGGGTTCCTCCATCCTGTTGTGTTCTATTCCAATCTGTATTCATTTTCAATAACGGATAGTATATTTTTTAGCTTGAATAGATTGACAAAAATGGTAAATAATGTTACCATCTTTACAGGAAGTGACAAAACTTCCAAAATCATCCATAAAGGAGGACATTCTATTTTGAAATCGACAGGAATTGTCCGTAAAGTTGACGAGCTTGGACGAATTGTTCTGCCAAAGGAATTGCGCAGTACTTTAAATATTCAAGAAAAGGACCCTCTGGAAATTTTTGTTGAGGACTCTGACATCATTTTGCGGAAATATCAACCGGCATGTATCTTTTGCAACAGCCTCGTCAATATTACAACCTACCGCGGACACAACATCTGTCAAAACTGTCTGAAAAAGCTCGCGAGCCTTTCTCAGGATTGATACTGCCCGAGTTCCTAATTGGGTAGGTTCATAGACTATAACAGCGCGAAATCCTAATTGGGAATATCGCGCTGTTTTTTTATCGTTTTCGATCACAAAAAGAACCCCCGCAGCTTACAGGGAGTGACTCTGTAAACTGCGGGGTTCTCCTCAGGTGGAGAAAAACATCGTATGTTTTCCTTAGAGATTAGGAAAATGAAGAGAAAATGAAACTTGTTGTCTGTTTATCGGGTTCGGAAAAAAGCATTCCCGCTTCTTTCCAATCGACCAATGGCTTACGCAACCGTTACCACACAATGGCACTGCGGTGCTTCACCCGGCATCTGGGTGTAAATGCCAGCGCTCTGTCCAGGTGCGCCGATCGCCCAAATGCGGAAGTAATAGTCATTGCCGATCTTCGCTACAAACTGAGTCTTAAACACATCTCCATTGCCAACTGTAAAGCTTGGCATCACCGTGCTACCGTTGGTTACTGTCATCTTGAAGCAATAAGCGCTGCCGCGTTTCAAAGCAAAGGGAAGGGTTGTATCAGAGATCACCGAACGGACAGCGGAGGAAGTCCCCACACTCTGCCCCGCAGTGATCGCCACCGCTGTAGCGGTTGTAAACGCCGTTTTGTTGCTGCTTGAGGAGCTGGAGCTGCCAGAAGAGCTGTTATGCGTAGTCGTCTCCTTTTTCTCCAAGCTATTATATGCATCCTGCAAGGCATCGCTCATTGCGTCAACCTTGTCCTGATCGTCTTCGCTCAGGGCCGCGTCATTTGCCATAGCCTTCGCCGTGTTGAGCACTTGCTGGAATGCTGCTACACTCTTTGCTGTAAACCCACTCAAGTCGACCGTCTCCATAGAGGCAATCAGTGCACGCAGAGCATCTTTATCGGCGATCTTACGCATGGCCGCCAAAGCTTCCGTCAAGGTAATCGCTGCGTTATCCACGTCTTCCTGCGTAGCGTCCCGATCTTCTACGATCACATTTGCAACTTCCAGCGCCTGAGCCATCTCAGCCTTTCCAGCTTCGATATATTCGTCCAGATTCAGGCCCTTTGCCTTTGCAATGACCGCTTCCAGTTCGGAGGTATCCGCTCTGCGGACCAGGCCAAGAAGTGCCTGCTCCAGTGCATCCGCAGCCGCGTTGATCTCGTCTTCCATCGCATTTTCGTCAGCCAAAACATCCTGGGCGTCTACGAAAGCGATGTTGAATTCCTCGTTATACGCCGAGGTGAATTCATCGAGGTCGATCTGCTCTGCAATTGCTACCAATTCTTCCAGATAGGTCTTGTCTCCCTTGACGAAGTCGATGCAGTGCAGCGCATCCAACAGTCCGCTCCACGCCTGGTCAATCTCCGTCTGCGTTGCGGTCGGGTTATCAATAATCTCCTGGGCTGCTGCAATTGCATTTTCCATTGCTTCGAGTACAGCAGGGAGCATTGCATCCTTATCCGCCTCATCCAGTGCTTTCTGCGCCGTCTCCAGGGTCATACGAAGAACACGCTTATCAACAACTGTAAAGGCAAAGGTTGTATGCATCTGTTCGCTGGGATTGAGTTCATATGTAAACACAGCGCTATCGTCAAAATCAACGCTTTCGCCATTGACCAAGACGCCGGCAATTTCTTTTCCTTCGACTGCCGGTACAAATTCCAGCGTCACAACTCCATCCTCTGCATCCGCCGTATACAGGCCGATCAGGTTTGCGAGTTTCTGCTCCTCTCCATCCACAGAGAGCTTCACATTTTTGCTGTATGCCACGCTGTACTGGCCAGGCTTTACATCGCCGGAGAGTACCACGGTGCTATACGGGGCAATCGTCAACATGCCATCTTCCAACTTCGAAACGGTATCCACGCTGAATTTCTTCAGGATCTTGCTGAAGGAACCAAATTCTGCATCCGGTTTTACTTCCACGGTGATTTCGTTTCCAGTCAGGTTCGTTGCTACCAGGACGCTGTCGTCCTGCGTCATACGGATGTAGGAAGCTACACCGTTGTTGCCGGTGTCATATTCCGCCACGTCGCCGTCTTTCAGCGCGCGGATCTCATTGCGCCAGCTCAACAGCTCTTTGTAGTGGTTCAGCATGGAATCCGGATCGTCAACCTGTGCTTCTACAGAGGTTTCGCCGCCCAAGCTGTACTTATTTTTACCATTCAGCCAGTCGGTCAGGCCCTCGCCCTCGTTGCTCTCATACCACGGCATGGGCTCGCGGATGTTCTGGTCCGGCTTCATGCCCTGCAAGCCAACTTCTTCACCGTAATAGATGAAGGTGTTGCCCGGCAACGTCAGATAGAGGGAAGCTGCCGTCTTCGCATGGTCCTCGTTGCCTTCCATCACGCTCATGGTACGGTTCTGGTCATGGTTGGTCAGGAACGTGCAGTCCTCAAACTTGCCGTTGGAAGCAAAGCCGAATTTATCGAATACTTCGCACAGTTCGGAGACAAATCCTCCATTATGTTCGCTCTGCGCTACTTCCAGCAGTTCGCTGGCAAGGCTGAAATCAAAGGTATTCTGCAGGGCGCCGTCCTGTACAAACGGAACCATACGGTCTGTGTTCGGCTCCCAGACTTCGCCTACCAGGAATACATCCGGATTGACCTCTTCCATTCCTGCGCGGAATTCCTTCCACCAAGCCGCGTTCTTGTCCGCGATCTCCGGGGTGTACATCGTATCGAGGTAGTCGCCATAGATGTGGCGGGCTGCGTCAAGACGGAAGCCGTCCACGCCTTTTTCCAGCCAGAACTGGCCGGCATTGATCATTTCCTCATGTACCGCCGGGTTGTCATAGTTCAGGTCCGGCATTCCGCCGCCGAACAAGCCCAGATAGCGGTAACCCGGGGTTGCTCTCCACTGCTGCCATACGCGTTTATTGCCGGAATGTGCGTCGTCCGTCGCGTTGTTGTCTTTATCTTCGTCGTAGTCCGTGCTCTTCTCAATCTTGAAATAGTCGCGGTACGGGCTCGTCTCCGGATTGGTAATTGCATCCTGGAACCACGGGTTGCCGCTGCCGCAGTGGTTCACCACCAGGTCCATAATGACTTTGATCCCATGCGCATGCGCTTCATCCAGCATATTCTCAAAGTCTTCCATGGTCCCATAGTCCTGCTCCACGCTGTAGTAGTCTACCGTATCGTAACCGTGGTAGCTGCCAGACTCGGTAATTGGCATCAGCCAAATTCCCGTGATACCCAGATCCTGCAAATAATCCATCTTGCTGGCCAGGCCGTTAAAGTCACCGATGCCATCCCCGTCGGAATCGCAGAATGCGCGGACAAAGATCTCATAGAAGTTGTCTGAGGGCTGCTCGTCGATGATACCAGTGGGGATTTCCTCCCAGTAGGCATACACGGTGAGGCTCTCCGTCACCGGGGTATCGATGTAGAACAGGCTGCCCTCTCCATTCGGCTCCGTATACCAGCCCTTAAACGCATAGCCAGGCTTAGACGGATTCTCCGGCAGGAGCACGGTGCTTCCCGCGGTGGTCTCGACTGGGGCCAACTCGGCCCCCCCTTGTGAATCAAATGTTACTGTGACAGTATCTCCAGCCGAGGCTGAAACGGCCGTTCCTATACTGCCAACCTGTTCCTGCGCAGCGAGTCCGACGCTACAGGTAGAAGTTGCCATTAGTAACGCAAGCATTAGGGCGGTAATTTTTCTGCCCATTTTTGACATGTTTAACCCTCCTTGTCTCAATCGTCCCTTTTGCAAGTCCATATTCTTGTCACTCCTTTCTTCTTTTTTCTAAAGATATAGTTGGACTTGCCCTTTGAATTCGTCATCATCTTCGTTCAACGAATTCATTTGTTTTTCGGTGATTTTATTGTAAAACGGGAAGGTTCGCCAGTAAATATAAAAAAAGTACGATACACATTGAATTTTCATGCATTTTATATACCGTCCTTTTTTATGCTTCGAATTCATGCTATGATAAGAATCAGAAAGCAGGCAAACGGCCAAAACCATTCGCCTGCTGTCAGGTCGATTATCTTGTGTATGAAGCCGGTTGACCTCTCCTGTCACGAGGTCTCCTCCTGCATCCAACCACTCTTCTACAAATATATCAAAATCTTCCAGAGGGGCTTCGCCCGTAACAATGCGAAGCATCATTTCTTGCTCCATTTCTTCAAGGGCTGGCCAATATTTCCGCATAATATCCGTCTCTCGCACAAATACAGGCGTCACCCTCTTGATAGGTGTCTCCATATAGAGATGGTAAGCTTCTATGTAAGATTTATATTGCTGCCAATCCCACGGAGAAGGCGTTTCTCCTTCTTCCAAGGCCTGCAAATATGCGGTTATTTTCTGAAAGTTTGACTTGTGGGTTGCATTCAATTCATCCACCTGTATTTCTCCCCGGAGCGCTTGATCCAAGGTGGCACCAGAGCGGGCAAACGAATCATCATATCCAATATGCATATTGAGCAGCATTCCATCCCGGTTTAACTGGTTTTTAAATTCTGGTTCCACGTCCTGCACGTAATCGAACTGCACGCTTGCCATCTTGATGGCAACTTCTGGATGCGAATAGCCCTTGCGGACAACAATGTAGCTGCTATTGGGGTTGCCCTCGAACATCGTTATATATCCATTTTCATCTTTTGGCACGATATACGGCGTCCAATCGGCTTCTGGATTTTTCAATAAACATTCTGGAAGGACTTCACTGCTCCAATAGTTCCCAAAGAAGGCCCCACTGATGCCTTCGGCCAATAATTCTTGGCAATCCTCTTCCGTCCGCAAAAGGAATTGCTGGTCGAGAAGCCCTTCTTGATACAATTTAGCGACTTCCGCCAACGCATTCTTCATCTCCGGCTGAATGGAACCATAGGCAACCGAGCCGTCCTCCTGCTCCATCCACTGTTTCGGAAACGCCCCATAAAGGGTAAACACACTGTTGAGCATATATAATCCGCCGGAATCCCCCGCAATTTCCGGGCTGCACACAAGGCCAATGGTCTTGCCTGGACCATTCCCTCCCGGGTCCTCTTGTATAAAGCGGCGGAGAATCTGTTCAATGTCCTCCATCGTCTCCGGGGCTGGAAGGTTCAGCTTTTCCATCCAATCCTTGCGCAACCACAATACCCCCGGCCCATGCGACATTTCGGTCGTGGGCAAGGCCATTAACCGCCCATCAAATGTCGCCGCATCCAGGCATGCGCCGCCATAGGAGTCATAGATTTCTTTGATGTGGTCACTGGCGCAATTCTCATAGGCCTCTGTTAAATCTGCGATCTGCCCAGATTCATACAACCGCAGAAGCTGTTGCCCATTGACCGTCATAATATCTGGAATATCCCCGCTGACAATGGCCATTGAAACTTTCTGCTGGAAATCCTCTTCACTTTGGACATCAAAGGCGTTGGTAAATTCAATATTTAGGAAGTCTGCTAAAAAGCGTTGATACGTCCAGACGTCATCCTGTAACGCCTGTTCCAATGTATACCCGTTGCTCTTTCTCCCTACGGTACAGGCTACCGGCTCCGGATATTTGCCAAACGGGGTATGCGCGGCAGTCTCCCAGGAAAGGCCTTCTTCCTCCTGCTCTTGATACAGCGAAGCTTCTGCAACTTTTTCTGTCTCTTTCGTTGTCCGGTCACATCCTTGTAGAATCCCCACCATTAGGATTAGGAACCAGGCGCATATTTGGTGTATCTTTTTGGTCTGTTTCACTCCGGACACCTCTTTCTTGGGTTTCAATGTTTTTATTATATAAAGAGTCCCTTGCCTTCAAAATTTTCTCATGGAATTTAATAAAAAACTTTCAAGATTCCTTTGGATTTAATGGGATAAAATTAAAATAGATGGATTATTTTAATAAGAGAGGAGTTCCTTCTATGATACATATGTTGGTTGTGGATGATGAAGCGGAGGAACGGGAAGGGATTCTCTTTCTGCTTCACAAATATGGCTTCAATATGGAAACCGGCCAAGCCCCCAATGGGAAAGCGGCACTCGACTACCTAAAGAACCGCGCCGTCGACATCCTGTTTACAGACGTGCGGATGCCCTTTATGGATGGGCTCACTCTCGCTAAAGAAGCGCTGTTGCTACAACCCAACATCCGGGTGATCCTATTTAGTGGGTTTAGCGAATTCGAATATGCCAAGACCGCTATTTCGCTGGGGGTCCGGGAATACATCCTTAAGCCAGTAAACGTCGAGGAATTCTGCACAGTTATGCAACGGGTTTCCGCAGAAATCCTTTCCCGCCGGTCGGAAGAAGAACGGAACAACCGCCGGATTGCTTACGCGCGGGAACATCTTCTCTATTCCTTAGTCAACGGTACTCCCTTGGAAACATTGACTGCGGAAGCCGGGGCCCTGTTCGATCTAGGCTTTTTGAATCAATATACCAACATGGTCTTGCTAGAGTTCAACCGGAATTTTTTCGATCACGCTGGGCAAGAATTCTCTGAGGAACTTTCGCAACTGCTTCCCCTTCCCTTTGACTATCTCAACTTAAACCCCTGTGAAAGCCTGTTGTTCTTTTCCAATGCTGCCAATCGGACCGATTGGGCTTCTTTGTCCGCTGACATCCGGCGGTTTATCCAACAGCGCTATCGTGTGGATGGTTATCTGGCCTTCAGCGAAGATTTTTCAGGAGCTTCTGAGATCCCGACGGCCTTTGAATCCCTGGAACAGGCGTTGGAAAACCGCTTTTTTCTCCCAGACACCTATGTGTTCTCTGCTTGTGCCTCCTCTCAAAAATTAAACAGCGGTTATCAAGATGTCTCTTCCCTGTTTACTTCTTTGGAAGCGGCCCTGCAAGAGCACAATTTGGATGCCGTTCATAGAAACATACAACTGCTTTGCGACGCATATGCTGGTCAAACCAATCTTTCTCACTTATATGTAAAATTTGTGTTTTCCAATTTGCTACGGGATGTTTCTATCCATTGGGCCCATTTCTCCGAAGAAGAACTGTTTCGGAAAGTAGAATCCATCTACCAAAGCAACAGTTACCAAGAAATAGCCAATATTCTAGAACAGAATTTAGAACATCCTAACATGGAATCCCATGCCCCATCCAACTACGTTGAAACCGTCAAGCGATATATCAGCAAACATTATGACCAAGAGCTCAATCTGGAAAACCTCTCAGAAATCGTCTATTTGTCTCCCCGTTATCTGAGCTCCATTTTTAAAAAAGAGACGGGATATGGGCTTAATAAATATATAAAGGCATTCCGCATGGAAAAAGCAAAAGAGCTTTTGGAAACCACCCACATGAAAGTTGTAACTATCTGCAATGCCGTTGGATATTCCAATGTATCCTATTTCATCCAGAGCTTCCGTGAATATTTTGGAAGCAGCCCTGAAAAATTCCGGCAAAAGGAAGATTGATATGAAGTCTCCTATCCACTTATTGAAGGACCTCACGTTCCGAAAAAAAATCATGCTGTGCTTTTTGCTGGTTAGTATTATCCCCGTGGCAATCCTCGGGCTATTTTGCTATCAACAAACAAAGGCTTTGTTGGTTTCACAAGAAGAGGCTAACCTGCAATCCTCCTTGCAGCAGGCTGCCGACTCCCTGGACAACCAGATCCAGATCTATAACAACCTCTCGGACTATTTGGCCTTTGACTCTGATCTAAACGAATCAGCCAATCGTATCTATACCAATTACATGGAACTCTATGATGCCTATAGCAAAACAATCAGCCCTCTATTTTTATCTATGAAAAACCTTCATGACGATGTGGAGCGAATCACCTTATATTCTGGCACCAATATGGAAAAACACGGCAATATGGTGATCCCCCTACAAGATGCCGAAGGGGAGATCTGGTATGAACCCAGTATCCAATCTTCTAAAATCAATTGGTTTGTGCCGGCGGAGGACATTGTCTGCGCTGTCCGGCGTATGCCTGAACCAGACAGCGGCGGAACTGCAAAAAATCTTTTGTATATCGAAATCGACTCTCAAAAACTCTTTTCCTCCTTTTTGGAGCTATCCAAAAATTCCTGTGGAATCTATCTGGTCGATTCCAATGGAAGCGCTGTATATTCTGAAATCTTTGCCGGCCTCGATGTGAGTGAAGTTCCACCGTTGGAGACTCTTTTAGATTCCGATTCTTCTTCCATTACCTGGAACTCTTCTGATTACACCGTAATTCAAGCAAACATTCCTTCCTGTGGCTGGGATGTTTACCTGTATAAGCCAATCCATCTTATTACAGATGCAGCCACCCCCATCGTTTTGACCGTTGCTTTCATTATTATGCTTTGCTTAATCCTGGTGGTCTTGATCGGATGGCTGCTTTCCCATGCGGTGGTCAGCCGGATTGAAAAACTTCAAAAGACCATGCAGCAAGTTGAGGGAGGCGACATGGGGGTAACGATCACCAGCGAATCCCACGACGAAGTTGGGGATCTAATTCGGAGCTTTCAGAAGATGCTGGATAAGATCAACGCCCTGATCAATGAGGTCTATACGGGGAAGCTTGCACAAAAAGAAGCGGAAATGCGTGCTCTTCAAGCGCAGATCAATCCCCATTTTTTATACAATAGCCTGTCCCTCATCAATTGGAGGGCCATCCGTGCAGACGCCCCTGATATCAGCGAAATGGCGCAGCTCCTGTCTACATTCTACCGAACCACGTTGAATAAGGGAAAACAGCTTACATCTGTAGCAGACGAGCTGAAAAATACGCGCTCCTATATCGATATCCAGCGGATCATGCATAGCGGCCAATTCGAAGCAATCTATCAAATCGAAGAAGGGCTTGGCGAATATCTGATGCTGAATCTTCTCCTACAACCTTTGGTGGAAAACGCCATTGTCCATGGCTTGGACCAGCGTCCGGACGGCGGGGGAATCCTCCGGATCACTGCCGCACATAAAAAGGACACCATTGTCTTCATGGTAGAAGACAATGGTGTCGGAATCGATCCACAGGCCCTTCCGAACCTGTTGACACAGGATTCCGGCGGGTATGGGATCAAAAATGTCCATGAGCGTATTCAACTCTATTACGGCAAAGAGTTTGGCCTTACTCTGGAGAGCAAATTATCGGTTGGAACACGCGCCACCCTGACAATCCCTGCGCGCAGAAAAAATTTTGAATCTCAACTCAACCAGTAGCAGGTCTTTTCAGAGAAGGTCATCCCAATCTTTTGTTGCAAATGCATAGAGGCGAGATTGCCCACAATGACCTGCCCGTAAGGGGTCCATCCCTTCTCCTTGATCCGATAAATGGCGTACGATTCCAGTACGAAGGCTAACCCTCTCCGCTGGTACTCCGGCAAAATCTCCAACATGCCGAGCGATCCCTCTGCGTGCATGCCGATAAACCCCGCCGGCTTTCCTTCCACAAAGATGCCATACATTTCTCCGGAATGCAGGCGTTGGAGCAGGTAGTCCTCGTCCGTCACCATCTTATAGTGCTGATGCACAAACGGAAGGGCCGATTCATCCAAAGAATGAATGTCCCACCCTGCTTCGCGGTTGGGATGCGGCGCTTCCGATTTTAAATAAGCGGCTTGGTAACACCGTTCCCCGAAGGAAAGGTTCAAAGCCGTCGATAGGAACTCTCGATAAAAATCCTGATGGCAAACCAACAGATCTGTCCCCTGTAGAAGCGGCAGACATTCCCGAAGGGCGCCTTCTGTTTCCACACTCAATTGACACGTCCCGGACGGTTGATCGCGCAAGAGAACCCCCGTCTCTGACACATAAAGGCACTCTGCATTCCCACGCCGGATGCATTCCAGCATATCGATGTGAAGGAGCGGGTCCTTTTCCAAAAAACGGACGGCCTGTTCCAATTGTTTCATCTGTATCGTTCCCCCCACTTTAATCCTGAAATGACATAACCCAACAAAAAAGCCCCTGGGATTTCCCAGGGGCCAATTTTATCCAGAAAGAAACCCTTACGCGTTGCGCAGAGCCAGTTCTTCCTTGAGCTTCTCTGTGAAGAGCGGCAGAATCTTGGTCACGTCGCCAACAATGCCATAATCCGCTACTTCGAAGATCGGCGCGTTCTCATCCTTATTGATCGCAATGATCACGTCGGAATCCTCCATGCCGGCCAAGTGCTGGATAGCGCCGGAGATGCCGCAGGCAATGTAGAGGTTCGGGCGAACGGTCTTACCGGTCTGGCCAACCTGTACATCTTTCTCAGCCCAGCCTGCATCGACACACGCTCTGGACGCACTCACCTCGCCGCCGAGGACGTCCGCCAGATCACGCAGGAGCTTGAAGTTCTCCGGGCAGCCCATGCCACGGCCGCCGGAAACCAGAATCTTGGCATCCTGGATGTCGATCTTGTCGCTGACCTTCTTTACAACGTCAAGCACTTCTACATACTTGTTGTTCTTCTCAAATCCGGGATCGTACTTCTCAACCGGAGCTTCTGCGCCGTCGATCGGCTTAATCTTCTGCATAACGCCAGGACGAACCGTCGCCATCTGCGGACGATGCTCCGGGCAGAGGATGGTCGCCATGATGTTGCCGCCGAATGCCGGACGGGTCATCTTCAGATTCTTCGTATCCGGATCGATCTCCAGCTTCGTGCAGTCGGCGGTCAGGCCGGTATGCACGCGAGCAGACACGCGCGGTGCCAGATCGCGGCCGATTGCCGTTGCGCCATAGAGGACGACTGCGGGCTTGTACTTCTCAATCACGCTGTACATCGCGTGTGCATACGGCTCCGTGGTATACGGCTCCAAAGCCTCGTTGTCGACCAGGATGATCTTGTCCGCACCATAGCGGGCAAGCTTCGGGCAGAGGTCTTCTACCTGATAACCGAGCAAAACTGCGGTCACTTCTGTTCCCAGATCCGCAGCGAGCTCCTTGCCTTTGCCGAGCAACTCATAAGAAACGCCAGTGATTTTATGATCCACCTGCTGGACGAATACAAATACGCCCTGATAATCCTGTAAATTCATTTTTTGCTCACCACTTTCAATATTCTCAGTTGTCATCACAAACTACAAATTAAATAATGAACTTTTCCTTGAGCTTCTCGATCATGTAGTTGGCGGACTCTTCCGGATCGAGCTGGACAACTGTGCCAGCTGCCTTCAAGCTCTTCGTGAACGTCTGGAACACTCTGGTGGGTGAGCCCTTCAGGCCGATATTTGCCTGGTCAACGGTAATATCCTTCAGGCCCCAAACCTTAACTTCTTTTTCTCTGTAAGCATCAAAGATGCCGCCGGGCGTCATATAGCGGGGCTTATTCAGCTCGGTCAATGCGGTGATCAGGCAGGGCATCTTTGCCTTGACGATATGATAACGATCCTCATACTGACGCTTTACAATCACAGAATCGCCCTCGACCTTGATCTCTTCCGCATAGCTGATGTTCGGAATGCCGAGATGCTCGGAAATCTGCGGGCCAACCTGCGCCGTATCACCGTCGATCGCCTGACGGCCGGTGATGATGAGGTCATAATCCAGGTTCTTAATAGCAGCAGCAATCGTCGTGGAGGTTGCCCACGTATCTGCGCCGCCAAACGCTCTGTCGGAAACCAAGATGGCTTCGTCTGCGCCCATTGCCAGCGCTTCGCGCAGCGCTGCGTCCGCCTGCGGCGGGCCCATGGAGAGGACCGTCACATGCGCGCCCATGGAGTCCTTCAAGCGGAGAGCCGCTTCGAGACCTGCTTTATCGTCCGGATTGATGATGCTCGGCACGCCTTCACGAATCAGGGTACCGGTCACCGGATCCAGCTTTACTTCATTGGTATTCGGAACTTGCTTAATGCAAACTACGATATTCAAAGATTTTCACTCCTTTTGGCCTTTATCGACTATTTAATTACATTCGAGGAGATAACCATGCGCTGTACTTCGCTGGTGCCTTCGTAAATTTCCGTGATCTTTGCGTCGCGCATCATGCGCTCAACCGGGTACTCTCTCGTGTAACCATAGCCGCCAAAGAGCTGTACCGCCTTGGTGGTTACTTCCATCGCAACTTCAGCAGCGTACAACTTCGCCATTGCCGCCTCAACAGAGAAACGCTTCTTGGTATCCTTTGCAATTGCCGCACGGTACACCAGATAACGGGCAGCCTCTACCTTCGTCGCCATATCTGCGATCTGGAACTGCGTATTCTGGAACTTCGCGATCGGACGGCCAAACTGCTTTCTTTCCTTTACATAAGCGATGGTCTCCTCCAGCGCGCCCTCAGCAATGCCCAAAGCCTGTGCTGCGATGCCGATTCTGCCGCCGTCCAACGTCGCCATAGCGATGCTGAAGCCCTTGCCTTCCTGTCCCAAGAGGTTCTCCTTCGGAACGATGCAGTTCTCGAAGATCAGCTCTGTGGTGGAAGAACCGCGGATACCCATCTTCTTCTCCTTGGTGCCGATGCGGAAGCCCGGGAAGTCCTTCTCTACGATGAACGCGGAGATGCCCTTCGTACCCTTGCTCTTATCGGTCATCGCGAAGATGATGTAGACATCCGCCTCGCCGCCGTTCGTGATGAAAATCTTGCTGCCGTTGAGGACATAATGATCGCCCTCCAAAACAGCCTTGGTCTGCTGGCCAGAAGCATCCGTGCCTGCGCCGGGCTCGGTCAGGCCAAACGCACCCAGCATCTTTCCGGAAGCCAGCGGACGCAGATACTTTTCTTTCTGCTCCGGGGTACCGAACTTCTTAATCGGGTCCGTGCCCAGGGAAGTATGCGCGGAAACAATAACGCCCGTGGTCGCGCAGACCTTGGAGAGCTCTTCCACGCACAGCACATAGGTGAGCGTGTCACAGCCCTGGCCGCCGTACTCCTTCGGCTGCGGAATTCCCATGAAACCGAGCTTCTGCATCTTTTCAACGGTCTCTCTCGGGAAGTGCTCCGTCTCGTCGACTTCCTGTGCAAGAGGTTTTACTTCATTCTCCGCAAACTCTTTAAAGAGCGTGCGGGCCATTTCCTGTTCTTTGCTCAGTACGAAATCCATACCTGTTCCTCCAAATCAAAATTTACGCCAAATCGTTTCTTATTTGGTGTAATCGTAGAATCCCTTGCCAGTCTTCTGGCCGAGTTTGCCAGCGCGGACCATCTTTCTGAGCAGCGGATGCGGACGGTACTTCGGATCGCCCGTCTCAGCCTGCAGAACTTCCATGATCGCCAGGCAAACGTCCAGGCCGATCAGATCGCCCAAAGCGAGCGGGCCCATCGGATGGTTTGCACCGAGCTTCATCGCGGTGTCGATGCCCTCAACAGAAGCAACACCGTCTGCATAGATGCCAACTGCCTCGTTGATCATCGGGATCAGGATGCGGTTTACAACAAAGCCAGCTGCCTCGTTGACCTGAACCGGGGTCTTGCCGATGGACTCGGAAACCTCGATCACCTTCTGAACGGTTTCCGGGCTAGTGGTCTCGCCTGCGATCACTTCCACCAGCTTCATAACCGGAGCCGGATTGAAGAAGTGCATGCCGACAACTGCTCTGTCAAGGCCATTGGAGATTTCTGTAATGGAGAGGGAGGAAGTGTTGGTTGCAAAGATGCAATCCTTCTTGCAGATGCCTTCCAACTGCTTGAAGATTTCCTTCTTCAGCTCCATCTTTTCCAGCGCAGCCTCTACAACGAGGTCGCAATCTGCAACGATTTCATTCGTACCAGTGGTGATCTTCGCCAGGATTGCATCCGCAGCGGCCTGCTCCATCTTGCCCTTCGCAACTCTCTTGTTGAGTCCCTTTGCGATCTTTGCCTTACCGTTTTCTGCCCACTCTGCCTTCACGTCGCAGAGCTTTACTTCATAACCTTCTGTCTGAGCAAATGCCTGTGCGATGCCGGAGCCCATGGTTCCTGCGCCGATAACACCAATTTTCATAATAGAAACCTCCTATAGTAATCTTTATGTTGGCCCGCACCGGTATCGCCCTCTTTCGAACGCAATACCGGTGCGGATTATGAATAAAACTTATTTATTGACAAAGGGTTCGGGCTTCCGCTTCTCAACAAAAGCCGTCATGCCGTTTTTCTGGTCTTCCGTCTCGAAGCAGCTGCCGAAGAGCTTCTCCTCGATGACAATCGCTTCGTCCATGTTGACCTGCAGGCCGTCGTTGATGGCCTTCTTGCAAGCGCGCACCGCGATCGGTGCATTGGCGGAAATCCGCTCTGCCAGCTTCATCGCAGCGGGCATGAGCTCCTCTGCCGGATACACGGCAGAAACCAGGCCCAGGCTGAGCGCCTCCGGCGCCTTGACCTTCGTGCCGGCATAGATCATTTCCTTTGCCTTGCCCACATTGATTGTACGGGCAAGACGCTGCGTGCCACCGAAGCCGGGGGTAATACCCAAGCCGGTCTCCGGCTGGCCGAATACGGCGTTCTCCGCGGCAAGACGGATGTCGCAGCTCAGTGAGAGCTCGCAGCCGCCGCCGAGGGCGAATCCGTTGACCGCTGCGATCACCGGGATCGGCAGCGTCTCGATCTTGCGGAATACATCGTTGCCCTTCTTGCCGAAGGCCTCGCCTTCCGCCTTTGTCAGCGTGCTCATCTCGCCGATGTCCGCGCCGGCAACGAAGGACTTCTGGCCTGCGCCTGTGATGATCAGGCAACGGGTGGAATCCAGATCAATTGCATCCAATGCTGCGTCGAGATCCGCCAAAACCTCGGAATTCAACGCGTTCAAAGCTTTTTCACGGTCGATCGTCAGCACGCCGACGAAGCCGTTCTGCTCATATTTAATATAGCTCATCGTTTAAACGCTCCCTGCTCTTATTTGTAGTTCTTTACGATGGAGGCAACGCCCATGCCGCCGCCGACGCACAGCGTCGCGAGGCCGTAGTTGGAACCTCTCTTCTTCATCTCATGCAGCAGGGTAACCAGGATACGGCAGCCGGAAGCGCCGACCGGATGGCCCAGAGCAATTGCACCGCCGTTGACGTTGACCTTGGACATATCAAAGTTGAGGTCCTTCGCAACCGCCAGGGACTGCGCCGCAAACGCTTCGTTTGCCTCGATCAGGTCCATATCCTCAACCGTGAGGTTCGCTCTAGCCATTGCCTTCTTGGTAGCAGCAACCGGGCCAATGCCCATGATGGACGGCTCAACGCCTGCGGAAGCGCCCGTGACCCACTCAGCCATCGGGGTAACGCCCAGCTCTTTGGCCTTCTCTTCGCTCATAACAACGATTGCAGCTGCGCCGTCGTTGATACCGGAAGCATTTGCAGCGGTGACCGTGCCGCCATCGGGCTTGAATGCCGGACGGAGCTTTGCGATGCTCTCAGCGGTAACACCAGCACGCGGGCCCTCGTCCTTTGCGAACATAACAGTCTCCTTCTTCATCTTTACCGGAACGGGAACAATCTCATCATCAAAACGGCCTTCTGCCTGTGCCTTTTCGCACTTCTGCTGGCTGCAAGCAGCGAACTCGTCCTGCATCTCACGGGTCAGGCCATACTTCTCAGCAACATTCTCCGCGGTGATGCCCATGTGGTAGCCGTTGAATGCATCCCAAAGTGCATCGTTGACCATAGTATCGATCATGGTAGCATTGTTCATGCGATAGCCAAAGCGAGCTTTGGTCAGCGCATACGGAGCGGAGGACATGTTCTCCATACCACCAGCGACCACGATATCCGCTTCGCCAGCCTCGATCATCGCAGCAGCCATGTTCACGCATTTCAGACCGGAACCGCAGACGTTGTTCAGCGTCAAAGCCGGAACTTCGATCGGGATACCTGCATTAACAGCAGCCTGGCGCGCAACGTTCTGGCCCTGGGCAGCCTGCAGAACGCAACCCATCAGAACTTCATCCACCTGGTCAGGCGCAACATTTGCTCTCTTGAGAGCTTCTTTGATCACGATGGAGCCAAGCGTGGCAGCCGGAACGTTTGCCAAAGCGCCGCCCATCTTGCCGATTGCAGTACGTACAGCACCTGCTAACACGATTTTCTTAGACATGATTTTGTTCCTCCATTTCATAATTCACTAACCCGCTCCAACCAAATGTTTCACGGGTCAATCTTCTAATGAATCATTGCATGTTAAATATATCACAATCAATCCGAATATGCAAGGGATTCTATTGCGATTTCGAAGAAAAAAATCATTCTTGTTACAAATTCGCCACTTTCTGTATTTCTTCCGCCCAGCTTCGTTCAAATTGCCGAAACTACCGCTACAAACCGCATTGTGAAGCATTTTCTGCATGTGTATAACGATTTTGTAAAAGATAAAAGACGCCCATGCTTTGCCCTGAATCCCTTTCAGAAAGGAGGCTTTACTTTTGGAAGACGCCTTGTATGATTTTTTGAAGGAAAACCGAGAAGTACAACGCTTTTTCATGTCCCTCCCCGAACCGCTACAAAACGCCATGTCCGGCAGTATTCCGGCCACACCGTATACAAAGCCCTATGTGTCCTATATGAACTTATTATTAGAACCTGAAAATGAAACTTCTTCCCTTTAGGATTGCAAAAAATCCCATTTTGGTTTATAATAAGGCGTAAATTTTGCACGTTCAGCCGCGGTATCTCTCTTTATTCCAACTTCCGCGCTGTCATTTGAGAAAGGATGAACCAAGCATGGCTTTGAGCAACCTGATTTTACCGAAAGATTACACATCGAAGCTCGATATTATAGAGACCGAAATCGCAATCAAGCTCGCGAAGGATACCTTCGAGCGCGAGCTAGCCTCCGCCCTCTCCCTCACACGTGTATCCGCCCCCTTGTTCGTACAGCCGGAGACCGGCCTCAACGACGACCTCAACGGAGTGGAGCGGCCAGTGCAATTCGATGTGGCAGACATCCATGCCGACGTTCAAATTGTCCATTCCCTTGCCAAATGGAAGCGCATGGCGCTCGCCCGCTACGGGTTCCGTGCCGATACCGGCCTCTATACGGATATGAATGCCATCCGCCGGGATGAAGAGCTCGACAATCTCCACTCCGTCTATGTGGACCAATGGGACTGGGAGCGCGTCATCACTGCGGAAGAGCGCACCATGGAGACGCTTCAAAGCGCTGTCCATGCCATTATGGGGGTCCTGCATAAAACTCAAGCGGTCCTGACGGAGCGGTTCCCGGTTCTCGATTCCTATATTCCCGAGGAAATCACTTTTGTCTCCAGCCAGGAACTGGAAGACCGTTATCCGGACCTGACGCCGAAGCAGCGTGAGGACGCCGCCGCCAAGGAATACGGCGCGGTCTTTATCTCCCAGATCGGCGGCGCACTGAAATCCGGAAAGCCGCACGACGGCCGCGCCCCGGACTACGATGATTGGTCCCTGAACGGGGACATCATCATCTGGTATCCCATCCTGAACCGTGCGCTGGAACTCTCCTCCATGGGAATCCGCGTCGATGCGGAGGCGCTGCGCAAACAGCTCGCTGCGGCAGGTTGCGAAGAACGCGCACAGCTGCCGTTCCACAGCATGCTGTTGGAGGGCCGCTTGCCGCTCACCATGGGCGGCGGCATTGGGCAATCCCGCATTTGCATGGCGTTGCTGGAAAAAGCGCATATCGGCGAAGTCCAGGCGTCCGTCTGGCCGGACAGCATGCGCAACGCCTGCGAAGGTTATGGAATCCATCTTCTTTAAAAGCCAATCAAAAAAGAACCTTATAAAAAAGGAGCGGTTGTACCGCTCCTTTTTTGCGTTCTATTCCGTTTTCTCCAATTCCTCTGCAGGACTTTTCTTGGGGACTTTCTTGGCGGGCCGCTCACCTGGCCTCGCTGCACGGGTCGGCGGCACGGTGGTTGCAATCCGTTTGAAGATGCAGGAAGCAAACGGTGCCAACGTGATGTCCAAGCAGTATTTGCCGCCCCGCATCTGGGCGCGAAGTTCGCCTTCATTCGTCTTGCCCTTCCCGCCAAACGGCAGTGCATCGGTATTCAGCATCTCCGCATAGACGCCATAATGATCGACCATCAGCGGGTAATGCATGTACATGCGGTTCGAAAAATTGATGGCAATATATAGTTCTTCTTTCGCCAGGTCGCTACGTTTATAGGCAAACACGCACCGGCTCGCATCGTTGACATCCAGCCACTGGAAGCTCTGTGCATTGTAATCCTCCTGATAGAGGGCGCTCTCCTCCAAATAGAGATGCTGCAACACCCGGAAATAGTTCCAAAATGCATCGTGCGCGGGATAGGTCAGAAGATTCCAGCCGAGTTCCTTCTTCTCATCCCATTCTTTAAACTCCGCCAGCTCATTGCCCATAAAATTGAGCTTTTTCCCCGGATGGGTAAACATATAGAGATAGAGGGTGCGGAGCTGATGGAATTTCTCCTCGTAATTTCCTGCAATTTTATCGATGATGGTCTTTTTCCCATGTACCACTTCATCGTGGGAGAACGGCAATAGATAGATGTCGTTGTAAAAATAGCTCATAGAGAAGCTGATTTTTGTATGCACGCCCGGACGCTGCGCGGGGGGCACCGATAGATAATCGAGTGTATCGTTCATCCAGCCGAGATCCCATTTGTAGTCAAAGCCCAGGCCGCCATATTCTACCGGCGCCGTCACCTTCAAATAATTCGAAGAGTCCTCTGCAATGAGCATAACATTTGGATGGCGCTTTTGAATGGCATAATTGCACGTCTTCAAGAACCATATGCCGCTTTCGTTTACCGCGTCATTGGTATTGCCGTTGCGGTAAATCAAATTTGCAACAGCGTCATATCGCACCCCGTCAAAATGATAATACGTCAGCCAAAAATCCACCGCCGACCGCAAAAAACTGATGACATGTGGCTTTGAGAAGTCAAACAGCACCGTTCCCCACTCGCTGTAGCGCTGATCCTCATACTCGCTCTCATAGACAAATCCGCCGTCAAATTGGTGCAGCGCATAAAAATCGGAGACAAAATGGGTCGGGACAAAATCCATAATCACGCCAATCCCCTGCTCGTGGCAGCGGTTCACAAAATGCATCAGCTGTTTCGGGTTTCCATACCGGCTTGTCGCGCTGAAATAGCCGGTCACCTGGTATCCCCAGGAACCGTCAAACGGATGCTCCGTCAAAGGCAACAATTCGATGTGGGTGTATCCCATCTCTTTTACATAGGGGATCAGCAATTCCGCCAGCTCATCGTACTGATAGAAGCGTTCGTCCTCCGGCCGGTCCTTAATCTTCCAGGAACCCGCATGTGCTTCGTAGATACTCAGCGGCCGGTTATAATTCTTGTTGCGGGTGCGCATCCAATTTCCATCCGTCCAGGGAAAATCGTTCAGGTTGTAGACATAGGAGGCTGTGTTTGGCCGCAGCTCGCTGTAAAAGGCAAACGGGTCCGCCCGGTCATAGGCTTCCCCTGAAGCAGTAAAGATCCGGTATTTATACATGTCCATCTCCTGGATGCCCTGCACAAAGATCGTCCAAACGCCGGAGGGCAACCGCTCCATATCGTAGCCTGTCCACCCGTTAAACGACCCGATCAACATGACCCGCGAGGCATTCGGCGCATAGACCGTAAACCGTGCGCCATCCTGGTCGTATTCATGGCTAAAATGCGCGCCAAATTCCTGATAGCCGTCCAGGGACGCCCCCTGCAAATATGCGTCAATCCTGTTGATATCCATCCGCTCTTCTCCTCTCTCAGGGGATTCGCAAATTCCCCTTTGCAAGTTTCAATCTATTGTGTCCCTAATATATCATATTCCACAAAAAAAATCTATATCCCATTTGTTTTTTCAACAAGTAATTGATAAAAGATGAAGCAAGGCGAATAATTTCTCCCCGGCCCTTGTTGCTGGTAGCCCCGTGGCGAACGCCAGGGAGCCAACCTATGATGGCAGAAACCAGCCGCAATATCACCGACAATTTCTCCTTGCTAGACGCAGCTTTTATCCTCATGGATTGATTATCGACACCCCATGGGACGGATAGAATCTCCCTTTTAATTAGCTTGAACTAACAAGGAGCGTCGCTTGCTTTCCTGGAAAAAGCACCATGATTGTTTGAATCATATCTGCTGTACGGCAAGCGTCCCACAATGATCTTGATCAAAAAGGAGGAGCAATCTGCGCCTTTCGTTTTTCCTCGCAAACCAACGAATGTTTTTCCATAGATAGAAACGTAAAATCCGCCGCATACCCACAAAATGTCAAAGTATGTTGGCAAAATCAAGCGGGGAATGCTCGCAAATTTTTGTCATTTCAGGTTTATTTCAGTCTGATCCTGTATTCTATTGTAAAAAGCAGGTTAAATCTCCCCATCGGGTAAAAAGAAAGGGAACCCCGCCACAGATGTGAAAGGGTTCCAGAAAGGAGCGTTGCCAAATGCAATTCCGGCACGAATGGAAGCATCTCATCAATTATGGAGACCATATCGAACTGAAACAACGCCTGTGTGCGGTCCTCTCCCCCGACCCCCACGCAGAGCCCAACGGAACATATTCTGTCCGCAGCTTGTATTTTGACAACGTCTGTGATAAGGTGCTGCGGGAAAAGTTGAACGGGGTAAACAACCGGGAAAAATTTCGCATTCGCTATTACAAGGACGATCCATCGTTTCTGCGCTTGGAAAAAAAGCAGAAAACCGGCGGCCTATGCAGCAAGCTGACCGCGCAACTCACCCAAGCAGAAGCGCAGTCCATTGTGGAAGGGAAGTGGGCATGGATGAAGGATGCGGCCGGCCTCTCTTGACGGAATTATACCAAAAGATGCTCTATCAAGGACTGCGCCCTAGGACTATCGTGGAATACCTCCGCGAACCCTTCCTCTATCCGGCCGGAAATGTGCGCATCACGTTGGACCATCACCTGCGCACAGGAATCCGCTGCGTTGATTTTCTGAATCCCGAGTGTCCTCTGGTTTCCACAGGAGATCCCTCTGTCATTCTGGAGGTGAAATGGGACGAATTCCTCCCCACACTGGTGCAGGATCTCGTCCAAATTCCAAACCGGAGCGTAACAGCCTTTTCAAAATACGCCGCCTGCCGTCTTTATGGTTAAGATTGATTTTATTTTAAAGGAGGATATTGCAATGACATTTTCCGATATTTTTAAATCCAGTTTTCTTGAAAACGTGACCAGTGTCTCTCTTTTTGATATGGCAATCGCCTTGCTCCTTGCATTTGGGCTTGGCATCTTCATCTTCCTGGTTTGTAAGAAGACCTACAACGGCGTCATGTACTCCGCCGGCTTCGGGGTGACTTTGATTGCATTGACCATGATTACCACTTTGGTGATCTTGGCGGTCACGAGCAATGTGGTGCTTTCCCTGGGCATGGTCGGCGCGCTGTCCATCGTCCGCTTCCGCACCGCCATCAAAGAGCCGTTGGACATCGCCTTCCTGTTCTGGGCCATCGCGGTCGGCATCGTATTGGCCGCCGGTATGATTCCCCTGGCCGTGATCGGAAGCGTATGGATCGGCCTAGTGCTACTGATCTTTGTCAACCGTAAGCCGCACACCAATCCATACATTGCTGTTGTAAACTGTTCCGACCATGCAGCCGAACAGCGGGCCGCCGCATATCTCAAAACGCAGACGCAGCGCATGGTTATCAAGGGAAAGACGGCTCAGAAAAACGCCATAGAGGTCAATTTTGAGGTGCGTCTCAAGGACGACAACACCGATTTTATCAATGTCCTTTCTGAAATGGAAGGAGTCCAAAGCGCCGTGCTGGTCAGTTACAACGGAGACTATATGGGATAGGGGTGAAACTATGACAAAGCATCCATATACCGATGTGGTGTGCTGGGTCCTCGTTGCGCTCACGTTGCTGGCGGCCGTTGTCTTTGTAAATGCGGATCAATTGGGAATCACGATCAGCCGGACAGAGATGCCCTATGTGGAGAAGCTGTTCGACACCAATATGGTGCATAGCATCGATATTGTCGTAGACGAGGATGACTGGCAAAACCTTCTGGACAATGCCCAGGAAAAGGAATACATCACATGCAGCATTGTAATCGATGGAACCGCGCTCAATAATGTCGGGATTCGCACCAAGGGAAATTCCTCTCTCAGCCAGGTCACTACGGACCGGTATAGCTTTAAGGTCGAATTTGACCACTACGACGACGCCCAAAACTACTATGGCCTGGACAAACTCTGCCTAAACAACCTCATCCAGGACAACACCTACCTAAAAGACTATATCTGTTATGATATGTTCCGCTCCATAGGCGTCGCCGCGCCGCTGTGCAGCTACACAACGCTGACCGTAAACGGGACATACTTCGGCTTCTATATGGCCGTCGAAGGGATTGAAGAGGCCTTTGCGGAACGCAATTTCGGCTCCGATTATGGCCTGCTTTACAAGCCCGACAGCATGAACGGGCAGGGTGGCGGTATGAGCAATTCCGACGATACCAAGCTTCTTTATCTGGGTGACGACTATGACAGCTATTCCCATATTTTTGACAATGCTACTTTTTCCATCACCGATGCCGATAAGGACCGGCTCATCGCCTCCATAAAACAACTAAACGAAGGAGCAAATCTGGAGGAAGTCCTGGACATCGACGCCGTGATCCGATACTTTGTCGTCCACAATTTCGTGCTCAATGGGGATAGCTACACCGGGAATATGATCCACAACTACTATCTCTACGAGGATGACGGCGTCCTCTCCATGATCCCTTGGGACTACAATTTGGCGTTTGGAGGATTCTCTTCCGGTGGCGACGCAACCTCCCTGGTCAACTATCCCATCGACGACCCGCTTCTGAGCGGACAGATGGAGGATCGCCCCATGCTTTCCTGGATTTTTGAAGAGGATACGTATCTTGAGCGCTACCATCAGTTATTCGACGAATTTATCACCACTTATTTTGAAAGCGGCGCCTTTGAGGAGATATATACAAACACATTGGCCCTGATCTCCCCCTATGTAGAGGCGGACACCACCTCTTTTACAACCTATGAAACCTATCAGAAGGCTTCCGAAGCTCTCAAGGAAAACAACACTATTTGATTTCCCTGATACAGCACAATGTCCCCAGCTTGCGTAGTAGTCTGCTGATTGCTGGTAGGGAGGCTCGTTCCTAGCGGCCCCACTTTTTCAAAACCCGAATAGTCGCTCATTGCGATGGTAACAGGCCCCTGCTCCATCATTTCTATCAGAGCATCAACTGCTGTATTTTCCTCCAAAGTGGCGGTAAAGGTGCTCTCCCCGATCTGTACATACATCTGCATGCCGCTGTTTTCCTCCTCGTTGGTTTCATTTCCTACTGCTTCGGATTCCTGCGCTAAACTGGAAGGAGAAGCCCTGTCCAACTCGGGCCCGGCAGATTCTTGCTCCGATCCGGATACTCCCAGCACCGCAGACACTGCGGTTTCCGAGGATGTTTCCACTGGAGTGGAAGGGAGGTCTTCCAGACCGCTTGCTGCTTGTTCATTATTCCCACAACCTGCAAGCAACAGTGCCAAGGAAAAAACGGTAATAAACAGTAAGGATATCGCTTTCCTCATCATATTCACCACTCTCTTATACAGAAAATTTATAGAAATAGCTTAATAAAAACACTGATTCCAAAGGCACAAAGGATACCTCCAAAAATACGGTTCATCGTATGCAGTTGGAATTTGGCTGCTCTTCTTTTGACAAATTGTGTGAAAGTTGAAAGAGCCCCCCACCAAAAATAGGTCCCTAGGAACACACCCGCCACCAGTAGGATGCCGTTTATCCAGCCAGCTATTTCCGAAATTCCGAAGTAAGAAAACGCAAATAGAAAAGTCAAAATAGCCGCCGGATTGGTAATACCAATCGCGAAGGAAGTGAGGAACAATTTGCCCCCTTCCAAAGGTTCCTCCTGGGGGAGTTCTTTCTGCGGACAGAGCATCGTTTTTAGCCCCATGGCCAAGATCAGCACTCCGCCCAAAGCGGTAATAATCCCCTGGAAACGGAGCAGAAAGTCTGAGATAAGAGTCAGCCCAAAGGCCCCAATACAGGCATAGGCACAATCTGCCACAGAGGAACCGAAGCCTGTCAAAAGGCCGGCTTTCACTCCTGAGCTCCAGGTCCTTTGGACGGTTAGGGCGCCAACTGCTCCAAATGGAAGTCCAAATAAAAGGCCAATCAAAATTCCCCGCAGCAAATATTCCATACCATACCTCCTCTATGCAGAAAAGGGAGACTATGAGGCCTCCCTTTCCTTTCCATTACGCACAGGCACAGATGCCGCCAGCCCCCGGCTTTTGCACCTGAACTGTCCCTTTTGCTTCTTCAAGATCCCGGATAATTTCGCCTACCTCTGGCACAGTGATATGACCGGACAAAGGATTTTTTATGCTGAGAACTGGCGTTGTAATCGTAGCTTCCACCTCGCTGCGTTCAAAGGCCAGATCACAGCCGATCATTTCGCAATGAATGAGCTTCAATCCTTTGCAATAACACAGAGGCTGTGTACCGATGATTTTGCAATTTTCAAAGGTAACATTCTCGCAATACCAAGCCAAATACTCTCCTTTCACAATACTGTTGCGGACGGTGACATTTTTTGCATGCCAGAAAGCGTCCTTGGTATCGAAGATGCAATTTTCAAAAATAGAATTTTCGATATATTGGAAGGAGTATTTGCCCTTCATTCGTACATTTGTAAAGTGTAGGCCTGTAGAACGCATCATAAAATATTCGCTCTCGGCGGTGCAGTCTTTCATTTCCATATTGTGGACGGACCAGCCAAATTCCGGGGAATTTACATCGCATCCTGTCATTATTACATCGGCGCACTCCCGCAGGGCTTTGATGCCATGAAGTTTGGTGTTCCTAATGGAAATATGGTCGGAATACCACAGCGCTGCCCTGCAATGTTCCGTCATCTCTGAATCCCGGATCGTAAGGTTGTGGTCATGCCAAAATGGATAGCGCAGATTAAAGAAGCCATGGGCCACTTCTACATTTTTGCACTCTTTAAAAGCACTTTCCCCATCAGCAGGGCCATCAAAGGAGCAGTCTTTCACCAGAATATCGTTGCTGCCATACAGGGCACGTTCTTCATCAAAAGTCTGATTTTGAATGGTTCTCATAGGATAACCTCCTAAAAATCTTATTGTTTTTTTTGCAATCGATAAACTAAATAGTCTAAACAGTCTATCTTTTTTTCTTCCCTGTGAAGCCGGTCTAACAGGCTTTTTCTATGGCCAGAGAGAAGGAGCAATTGTTTTTCTTCTTCGCCTTTGTCCCGAAGTTCCATAAATTGTTGTACCATTTCATCACTGCAACCGGCGTCTTCCAAATTTTGTTTCAAACTGTACTGGTATGGATTATCGGAGGAGTTCTCTTTTTCCTTACGCATTTTAACCACCATTGCTGATCACAACGATCTGATTTCCCCATCCTTCCAAAACGGGGTTATTCTCTACGGCATCCACAAACTCTTCTGTGGGATCAAATGTACCAATCCGCGTGTACTCTTCGTCGATGACAGCATCATGATAATAGAGCACTATACGGTTAGGGTCAGAGTAAAACACATCGCCCGCATGGGCCTGGGTTACGAGTTCACTATTGTCAGGGATCTCATACCGGCTGGGAATATCGTAATATTCCATAACGTCGGATTCATCATAGCTATATACTGGAAGCCGCCAATCAGAAGTGCCAACATAACCAGCGATGGCCGCAGCTGTGGAATTATCCTCCAAATGCATCACAAAGGGCTCCCCTTGATCACCAAACTGAACCGTCAATTCTGTGACATCCGAGCTTGGCGGATTCTCGTTCTCCTCACTGGATACATTATTCGCCTGAGATGAAGAAACGCGATTGTCCCCTGTGGATGAATCCGCATTGGATGAACCGGAGGAACTGTTGCATCCGGCCATCGCCATGCTGAGTACCAGCAGCAGACTTATTACAGCCACAAACTGTTTTTTCATACTGTTTCAGCTCCTTATTCTATTGAAATTTAAACATTCTACTGTTTATAGAAACGCTCCATTACAAACCTGCAATACCTGCCCTTTCACATGGCAACCCATCTTGCTAGCCAAATACAGGCAGGCATAGGCCTGATCCATAGGGTCGCATTCTGGACCAGGGAAGTAAACAAAATGGCCGCTATACTTGAGCATTTCCGCCCCGCCAGGTTGCTCCCCTGCTTTATTTGTCAAGTGTGCCGGAGTCACTGTAGCGCCTGGTGCCACCGCATTGCAACGGATATTGGTATCAATAAGGCGGATTGCCACGTTCTTGGTCAGTGTGTTCAAGGCTCCTTTGGTGGAGGTGTAAGCAGCCCCACAGAAGGGGCGAGTGCCATTGACGGAGGATACATTGATGATGACCCCATCGTTTTTAGGTAGGAAAATCTTCAACGCTTCGCGGATGTATCGGATAGGGCCGCCCAAATTGGTATTCATCACGTACATCATCCAGTCATCGTCGGTTTCGTCGATGATCTTCTGTTCCCCAATCCCGGCATTATTGATAAGGATGTCTACATCCCCAAATTCTTTGAGGGCAGTCTCAAATACCCGCTTGGTATCCTCGGTGGAACAGACATCGGCCACTATTCCAACCGCCTTTCCGCCCCTTTCGCGAATACCTTCTACAACAGCATCCAGCTTTTCTTTCCCACGGGCGGTGATAACTACCGCCGCACCTTCTTCTGCAAATAGTTCTGCCATCGTCCGGCCCATCCCATAGCTTGCACCAGTAATAATGGCGACTTTATCTTTAAGCATCTGTTGTTCCATAAAAAAGCCTCTTTTCTTTGTTGCGTTTCCCTTTCTATCTATAGTGTAACGTTCGGAAAGAGAAATATCAAATACTTATGTTTTATCGATTTCCATAATAAAATAGAATGGAAACGCCTTCATTCCTCCATCAAAGAAGTGAGAGGCGTTCTCCGAATCCTTCCCGCTGCGAGATAAGCAAACAGAAGGAACCATATAACCACAACTGCCCCCGGCAGCAATATAGTAAAGATTCCTGGACGAGAAGAAAAATTACTGATCCCCTCCAGACGCATGAGCACTGCCACCAACGGGTCGGTAAGAAAAGCACTGAAGATGGTTCCCAAAAAGCTGCCCAGCAGGGCAATCATTCCAAAACGCAAGGCAAAAGAGCGTCGAAGCTGCACGGTAGAGAATCCCAATGCACGGTAAATGCATAAATCTTTTTTCTCAGCCCGCAGGAGCTTTTCAGTGGTCAAAAGCGTGACAATCAACACGAAAAGGGTCACCATGGCGTATAGGAAAATCATCAAAAGCTGCATAGCCGTAAGGATTCCTGCAAGTCCTGGCCAGGAATTTTCATGCAGGTATACATCCCCGCCATAAGTGTCTTGAAGGGCCTGCATGATTGCCGGCTGGAGGGAGGGATCTTCCAGGAAATAATGGGTACACCACATAGTGGGAGATTCCTCTCCAATCAGGTCATATCCAGCCCGGTTCATACCGATATTGGCTCCCATATCGTTGGCACACTGGTAAATGCCGCTGACCACATACTCCCTGCTGTCCAAGCCGCCTGTAATGGTAACCGTATCCCCTACAGAGACGCCTAAATCTGCGGCTACAAATTCTGTGAGCGTTACTTCATTTACCTGCCGGCAGGTTTGCCCTGAAAGCAGATGGAACCGTTCTGCATCTGTGATAACATTCGCTGTTACATCCACACCGTTTATAGAAACGCTGGGCATCCCTAGCATGTAGGAATCCGTAATAGCTGTATAGCTGGCAATGGTCTGTTCAATCTCTTCCATCCCGGTTTCCCCCATAGGTTGGACAGCAATGTGCAGATCAGCCGGGTTAAATGCATCCATCAATCCCTCGCCATTCGGCCCCAGCCAAGCATCCACCCGGCCGGTAAGAGAGGCGAAAAAGGCCAACAACAATGCCACTAGGCACGCCCCAATATACCGGCGCTTACCGCTGGAAAGCTGTCGGAGGGCAAGCCAGAAAGGAAGCCCTTCTTTTTGAATGAGGAAAGCCGCCTTTTTGCTTTTTTGGGCTTCCTTCCAAGTCCCCCGGATAGCGCTGACAGGGGAAATCCGGCTGATCCGCCTGGTGTAGAGCCAAACGAAACCCATCAGCAGAAAAAGGACCGCTGCCAAAGCCGCTAAGCAGCCCCCTATGGGCAGTGAGGAAGGAAGCAATAGGCCCGTAGTTGTCACCGTCATCTGGGAAGTAAGCCGAGTTGCCGGGAGCGAGAGCAGCATCCCCGCCACCATACCGCATAAGGCTGTAATAAGGTACTGCAAAAGCTGTATTCCTCGCAGCTTCCCACTGGTGGCCCCCAAGGTTTTGAGGACCCCCATATTGGTATAGTCCTGTTCGATAGTACTGCCAATGCTGTGGGAAAGCACCGCCATAGATGCCAAAAGCAAGATCGCCACAAAGGCAAGCAGCAGGCTGGCGAACACATTCTGTAGTGTCAGCATAAAACCGGAAATGGCTTCACGGCTGTGGGTGAATTCTACATAGCCTTGCAAGCTTGTTTTTTCATTGAGGACTGCATTAAACTGCGAAGCTGCCAAATCGCTTCCCTCTGACTGGAAAATATGCAGCATAAACCCTTCACGCGCCAGGCCGTCCGCGCCAGCATCACGAATCATCCCTGCGATCTCTTCATGGTCCTGCCTACAGATGAGAAAGCCTTTCATCCCGATCATCGAGCTACCCATAAAGGGGTCTTCAAAAAAGCCAGCGACCGTGAAAGCCATATCTCCCCCGCTGCGGGCAATAGGAAAGGTAATCGTATCCCTGACCTGGATGTCAAACATGGATGCCATGGAGGCAGGGACATATATTTCCCCCGGTGCGATTCCCATGGGGGCATCGCTATAATTGGACAAGCTATCCATGAAAAATTTATATGGATACTGCACCGGGTCATAAGTGATCAGCTGCCCTTCACTATCTGACTCCTGGGTCCCTATTTCATATTCAGAGAAGATAAGGGATTGTACCCCTACGGAATCCACCTCATCTAAGGCAGAAATTTCGTCCACCAAAGGGGCGGCATCTGGGAGCCCAGATACCCAAGCCGTCAAATTGCCGTAACCCAGACGGCTCATTTCGCTGTTTACATAGCGGCTGGAATTTAGGGCTACTGCCAGGACGGTTCCTAAAGATAAGGAAACCAAAAGGATCAAAATGAACACGCCCAGCACAGTTCCCCGGTGGGATTTGAGATTCGCTTTCAGTAATGTTCTGATTTCCATCTCCCATCCCTCCTTACCAGGAAAGCGAGCGCAGCCATGTGCTGACTGTTTCTTCCCGTTCTTTGGCTATTTGTGCATCAAAGGGCGGCAAGGGCATTTCATCCAGGATTTTTCCATCTTCCAGATAGAGGATGCGATCTCCCCGGATAGCCGCTTTCACATCATGGGTCACCATAAGGATACTTTGCCCTTCCCGATTTAAGGAAGTAAGCAGCTCCATGACTTCTTCGCTATTTCTCCGGTTAAGCGCACCAGTGGGTTCGTCCGCAAACAGCAATCCCGGCCGGTTAACCATCGCTCTGGCAATGGCCGCCCTCTGGGACTCGCCTCCGGAAGCTTGGGCGGGCAGGCGGTCTTTGGCACTTTCTACATGCATCCGAGCTAGTAGGGATTCTGCCTGCTCCCTTACCTCTTTGTCAGTCTTTCCTTTCTCCAGGTATCCGGCTACCGCTACATTTTCAAACAAGGTCAGGTTACTCACCAAATATGTCTGTTGAAACACAAAGCCAAATTCCCTGGCCCGCAATGAGGCCATCCTTTTTTCCGAAAGGGTTCCCAGTTCCTGATCCCGGTACAGCACTTTTCCGCTGCTAAGCGTATCCATGCCACTAAGAGCATAGAGGAGGGTGGATTTGCCGGCCCCAGACGGTCCCATAATGATGGTAAAATCTCCCTGATAGATTTCTATGCTAATCCGGTTGAGTATCGGTTCCTGCCTATCGGGATAAGTTTTTACGATTTCCTTTGCTGTGAGCAACGCTTCTTTCATACGGCCTCCTCCATTTCCGTTTGGATGGTTGAGACAATCAGGGACTTTTTCCCTGTTTCAGGATTGGGCAGGATCGCGTCTACAAACCGCACATAGAATTGTACATACCCGAGATGTTTCCCTTGCAAGATTCCCTTCATCTGCCGGAGGATTTCCGCTTCAATCGCAGGCTTTCGCTCTTCGAAAGCGGCCTCCGCGAGCATTTCAAACGCATCCGGTGCTGTTTGTCGAAATTGATAATCAAGCAAACCCTCGATACAGAATCCTTCTACTGCTAGGGGATGCAAGAAATCCCGACGCCCAGCGGTATCTTCGAACCACAGCAGATCTTCATTTCTCCCCAGTAGAATTTCAGCACGGCTAAACGGGCTGCCCGGCATGGGCTCTTTAAGCACTAGATGATCTGAAAGCCGGTAGCGGATAAGCGGCTGCGCAAAATTATAAAGGCTTGTAAGGTACATAACGCCATTTTCCACTTCAATAATATTCAGGTCATCAAACAGCAGCATACCATCTTCCGTCCCGGTCTCTACGCCAAGGGCCAGGGATTCACTGGCCCCATAGATATTGATGACGGGGCATTTAAAGCTTCTTTCAAGGAATTTCCGCAAGCCGCTGCCTAAAGGTTCCCCACAGGAGATAACCCGTTTGATTTGCACCTGTACCTTTCCATCCTCTACGAATTCCGCCAAAATCTTAATAGCGGACGGATAGCCGATGATTATATTCGGCTGAAATTTATGTACGCTATCGATCCAATCATCCAAGGGGGTCTTGATATCCAGATACATCTGTTTTGCCCCCACGCCGTCAATGCCATCCCCTACCGCCATAGCCCCTCCATAACGTCCATCTGTGGCAGCTATGTAAATAATCCGGGGCCTTCCCGCCAACAATTTTAGGATCTGTAGGATGGTCATATTCCACAAGGCGCCTCGGATAATACCAAGCAACATCGTATGCCAAGCAGCTTCATCATAAATAAAATATCCGGGTTTTCCTGTACTGCCCGAAGAATGAACTACATGGTATTTCCCTAAATAGGGGCGGCGGTCCGCCGTGTTTTCTGCATCAAATTTCCGCAGTTGCTCTTGGTTCAGCCCCGGTATCGTGATGAGCTCCTCAAAATGCTCCATCAAAATGGTTTTGTCTATAGTGGGGAACGCGGATAGGGGCAGCCTGTCCAGCTGTTTTTCTGTGATGCCTGCCTCTTCAAAGGTGTGCCGGTAAAAAGCGGAACGTTCCCAAACAAAATGGAGCAATGCCCGGAGTTTTTGATTTTGCAGCTCCCTCATTTGTGTTTCTGACAAACGGGTATTTTTCATAAAGGCAAACAAATCCCTCAGTGTTTTCAGATAGTCCATATTCATTGCTCCTTTTTATCAAGCCTCCAACCGGAACGTGTAGTTTTGGCTGTAGTTTTCCCGATGATAATACCGGGCTTCCCCGTCAGACAAGTTCATGACGATGCTCCATTCGGTGGATTCAAATTCACCGAAATTATCCTTGCTCACGCTGTCTAAGGCATCCCGAACGTCTTCCATCCCCATCCGAGGGGTTTCTTCCAACTGATCCAGCAGGATATCATACCTTTCATGGGATTGTTGGGTTCCAATGCCTTGTTTCTCCCCTTCCGCTAGATAAAAATTTGTCAGCACCGGCGTCTCTGTAACGGCCATTTCTTGATTCACATACTCTACCGCCACGCTTCGGCCCGCAGAATCTGCTATCGCGAAATGGATCATCATCCCCATAGAACCATGCAGGTCATATTGCTCTAGTAGTTCCAATGCTTCATCCACACTCCCGGCATGGTCTAATAACAAGCGGATCGCTGTTGTGGTGGTAATGTCCGGCTTGTCCGTATCCTGCTCAATGGTGGAACGATCTTGAATCATATTCACCGAAACTGCCAAGCCAGCTTCATTCATCCCGTCCAGCGGAGCATACAAGGCGGCAAGTGTTTTGACCGCATCCATATTTAGGGCCATACCTACCATGCCACCTCCTACATTTTGGGTGATAAAATCCATGTTCACGGTAGAAAGGGATGCATACCCATTTTCAGGATGGGATTCCACAACCATAGCTGCACAGTTTTCCCAATCAAAATTGCGGCCAAACAAGGCGTTGCCTTCTGGGCTTTGCACGGCAATGGTACTGCATCCAAAAAGCCCTCCTAGCAAGTCCCCCAAATTCAAATCAGAAAGCAGGTTGCTGGCAAGATATTCTATTACTTCTCCATCGGAAGAAGCTCCGCCTTGGGCAAGGAAGCCATCAAAACCATAATCCCCATCGTATCGGACAGTCGAAAAGCCATCCTCCAACTCAACAATCTCCGAAGTAGGAGAGACCAGATTTAATTCTTCTGTATCCGATATGATTTGTGCTGTGCTGCTGTTTTCCGAATCTTTCATGGGATCTTCTGACCTCCCTGAACATCCTGTCAAAAGGATTGCTATGCTGAGGAAGAAGGAAACGCAGAAAATCCAGCTTTTTGGGGTATAACTGCTATTCATCTGAAATGCCTCCTTTTCAAATTCATTTCTACAACTCAAGTATACGGAGCTTTTAATTATATATCAAATATTTATTCTTTATTATTTTTCATAATTAATTTTTATATTATTTAACGTTATACTTTTGTATAGGAGGCGATTTACATGGAATTTCGTTTATTGGAATACTTTTTAGCTGTAGCAAGGGAACAGAATATTACCGCAGCAGCAGAATCCCTGCACATCTCACAACCAGCTTTATCCACTCAGCTCAAAGCGATGGAGATGGAATTGGGAAAGCAATTGCTTATCCGCGGCGTAAAGGGTTCCCGGAAAGTCGTATTGACGGAAGAAGGAATGATCCTTCGCAAACGGGCCGAAGAAATGCTTTCACTGATGCGGCGTACAGAAGAAGAAATCATCCGCTCTGGTGAAACCATTGTGGGGGATGTATATATTGGCACAGGTGAAACAGATGTCATGCGCCTGCTCGCCCAAGCTGCAAAAAAGCTACAAGAAACGCACCCGGATATTCATTATCACATTACCAGCGGCAATGCAGAACATGTGCTCGAATATCTGGATAAGGGGCTGATTGACTTTGGGCTATTGTTCAGCCAAGTTGATTCACAGAAATATGAGGCCATTCCGGTCCCTGTAAAGGATACATGGGGCGTACTGATGCGCAAGGATTCTCCTTTGGCACAAAAAGAAAGCATTTCCCCAGAGGATTTGTGGGACAAGCCTTTGATTACTTCCCATCAAAAAGGCGATGATACCTATTTAGGCGGTTGGCTAAAACGGGAGGCCTCCAAATTGAACATTGTAGCCACCTATAACCTGGTATTCAACGCTTCCCTTTTGGTCGATGAAGGATTAGGATATGCTATCTGCTACGACAAGCTTATCAATACGCATGGCAGCAATCTTTGCTTCCGGCCATTTTCTCCCCGGTTAGAAGCGCATGGTTTTATTGTCTGGAAAAAATATCAGGTGTTCTCCAAAGCGGCAGGAACATTTTTGCAGTGCCTTCGGGAGATGTTGGAAACAGACCAATAAATATTCTATATCCCCTGCGGTAAACAAAACGCCATATAGTTCTATAGGCCGCTTATTTCCTGCATGCGCCTTTCCCTACCCAGCAGTATGTGAATCGATTGGCCTTTGTTGCGATGCCCCTATAAAAACAGGCATGAAAAAGCCGCTTACTCTATACAAAGAATAAGCGGCAACTCCAAAGAGCGTTATATATATTTTATACTTTTCTAACGGGAATATATGGCCCCTCACAAAAATTCATCCATACCCCCAGCACTCCCGTTTTCCTGCGTATAGATCCGCGTTGGCTATTGAAGTTCCGGACGACAACGCCTCCCTCGGTGGGATTGGGGTATCTTAAATCCCCATTTTCTCATGGGAGATTTCCCCTATGCTTTCATGATATGCAGAATGGACCCATTCCTGCAAATGTACAAATTTCTAGCCAATCAGTACTTGTGCTGCATCCATATCAAGGCAAATGCTACGGTTAGCAATTTCTCTTGGCGCATAAGACTGCCCCTTGTTGATACAGATGTAGTTTGCTTTCGGATTTTGATAAACCTGCCGCCAAAAATTGTACTTGATTATGCCCGGCGTATTCATGCCCACTCCCAGCTCCAAATAGAGAACAGGCGTATTCTTATGACGCCGGACAAAATCATCATAACGGCCTGCTGCAGTATACCATCCCTCATCTTGGACAAAGGTATGATCTGCCCGCAGGTTCATCGCCATCGGTGCGCCGCATTTGGGGCAATGAGGAACCAGCTCGGTAGGGACCGCCATCTTTGACACGGTGCCGGTGGGCAGTTCCATCCCCTGTCCTGTCACCTGAAAACCTTGGGCCTCCACCATTTGACGAATAATATCTCCGTTGTCATATGTCTTGTTGTGGCACGGCTTGGAGCACTGCCACAAGCCATAATCCCCCTGTGTATAAAATAAGCGGTGCTTGTCAAATCCGGCTTTTTGAAAGCAGTGATCCACGTTGGTGGTAAGGACAAAATAGTCTTTGTCCTTCACCAGCTCCAACAGGTTTTTGTATACCGGCTTGGGTGGATCGCAGTAGCGGTTCAAAAAAACAAACCGGCTCCAGTAGGCCCAATGTTCCTCCAGTGTGGGAAACGGATAAAATCCCCCGGAATACATATCGTGAAACCCATATTTTTCATCAAAGTCGGCAAAATAACGGCGGAACGGCTCTCCGCCATAAGCAAAGCCGGCAGCGGTTGAAAGGCCAGCTCCAGCACCAATTAAAACCGTATCCGTCTGATCTAATACTTCTTGAAACTCAATAACCTTTTGCTCGGCTTTTCTTTCCGTTTTTAGCATCTGGATACCCCCAGGAAATTTTGGTAAATGTGAAGGTCTATATCCTTGAAAACATTAAAGATAACCCGAATATTTTCCTTCCGTGTATTCAAAAAGGATGTCACAGTTTGAATTGCTATTTCCGCAGCCTTTTCATTGGGAAAATGAAATTCCCCAGTGGAAATACAACAAAAGGCGATGCTCTGGCAGTTGTTCTTCACAGCCAGTTCTAAGCAGGAGCGGTAGCAGGACGCAAGGGCTTCGCAATCCTGCTTTCGAACCGCGCCACCGATAACTGGCCCCACGGTATGCAGGATATATTTGCTGGGCAAATTGAAAGCCGGCGTGATCTTTGCTTGTCCCGCAGGTTCCTCGTGGCCCTGTTTGCTCATCATGTCATAGCAAAAGAGCCGTAATTGGATACCGCTTCTGGAATGCACAATGTTATCAATGCAGGTGTGGAGAGGGCGGAAACAGCCAAGTAATGCACTATTTGCAGCATTTACAATTGCATCCACCTTTAGCGTTGTAATATCCCCCTGCCACAAAACCATACGGGGATCTCCAGGGATAGAAGGCAACTCTTCGCTTTCAATGATCCCCCGCATGTCCCGCTCTGTTTGCAAGTATTTATCTTGTATTTTAAAAAAATCCTGACTAAGGGGCTTTGGCATACGCACATTCATCAAACTACGTAGCAAATCTTTCTGCTCTTTCTCGTCCACAGGGATAGATATATTTTTATATCTTTCTTCTGCCAATAACTCTTGAATCAGATAGACCCTCTGTTCTTCATGTGTCATTGTGGCGCACTTCCTTCTAACAACATGATGTTCTATAATTTCCAAATAACTCCGATGCTTCGCATAAAACCAAATACCCCAGTATATTTTGCTGGGAAAAAGCCTTTGCCTACCAGAACGCATAAACTGCCTGTGGAATGGGGGCCATAAGGGGGCTTTGGGAAAAGCAAGCACAAAGTGTATTAGGCCCTTACCATGCTTTGAAGCATGGCGAGTCAGCCATTTGCCATAATCCGAACAGGAACCACTGTATCTCAGGCTGTTCTTGCCGTTGCAGATCGCATTACATTACAGGGTGTAACACTTCCCAAAAATCCCCTTGGATGGACTTCCCCCAGCGAGCTCCAGGATCTTTTTTCGAAGGCTTTCTTCAAGTAAGTATCCTGCACCTTTAAAAATTCCGCGTTGGCATATTTTCCGTGCAGATATGGAAAACGGGAAAAACAATCGCTGTTTATTCCTCCTTATGGGAATCCTTTGTTCCGAATCCATCCCCTACTCTTAAGGCAAGGAACTTCATGACATACAGCTTTGTTCGGGCTACGCCATTTCATCTCCGGATAATCGCCTTTTGCGGACAACTCGACAAGCAATTTCCGCAATGCAGGCAGTGCTCTTGCCAAATCGCAGCAGGGATAACCGCAAAATCAATACAGCGTTGTGGGCAAACTGCTTCGCAAATGCGACAGCCGGTACAGGCCTTTGTAATAAAGTATCCCTCTTTTTCCACCTCGGTTTTCCCAAAGGCAAAGCTCGCCCGTTCAATAGGCTTTTGCGAGAGGTCAAACCACTCGCCAGTTCCTTCGTAAATTTGAAACACCGTTAACGCGCTTCGGGACTGTTCCGTAGGATAGATTTCGCTCATGTATGGATTTTTCCCAAACAGTTTAGGGAGCGGTTCCGCGCCCAATTCCCGCACCTTACCGCGGATCGAGACCGCTACACAGGACAGAGTATCTCGTCCCTTCATACCGGTCAATGCTACATAACCTTGCTTGTTTAGCCGGCCGTAAAGGCTTTTTCCGCGGGCGGTCAGGAAATATAAACTCTTGCCATCACAGTCCATTATATCAATCGCACAGGTCACAGGAAACCCATCATTATCCACCGTTGCCATCACCGTCGAATGGATCTCTTTTTGTACAAAATACAAATATTCCCTGCTATCCATATTCCTTTTCTCCTGTTAAAAGCATCAAGTAAAAGTTTTGAGCCATCCTTTCCCTTTTGCTAGGATTGGATGGAAATGGGGAAGGAACCCCATCGCCACAAGCCATCCGAAGTTCCTTCCCGACATATCTTTTTAATCTGAACGATCAATAACGAGCTTGTACGTATGATCGGGAAATATTTTCATAGCCAGCGCGCAGATATTTAGGAAAAGAAAAAGCCTGCCGTCATGTCCAGGTAATTTTCACCGCTGTAGTTCGGATACTGTTTTTGTACAGCCGCCTTAAATTCTTCAGCGCTGCCGCAGTCTGCTGCAATTGCTTTCAGGTTTTCCAAATAAGCGATTTTGGTGTCCGCATCTTTCAAATCTTCCGGGGTATAGTGGGAAGTCAGGATCAAGTCATACTCCTTTTGGATATACTTTTTCAATTCTGCAATCATTGCATCGGCATGTGCGGCCCCAGCTACGATGGAATGGCAATCGTGGCCGAGCATATGGGTATACACTGCATGGATCTCGGGAATCTCCACATCAAAAGCCTCGCCCGTCTGCTTGATGTTGAAGTCAATCCCGCCGATGGTTACCTTTCCTTCCCCGATGATATTCGTAATCGGATGGATCGAATGGTCGAAGATCTCACCGAATGCCCCTGTGAATTGATCCACCAGAGCCTTTCCGCCGCCATTCTTTGAGTAATCCACCGCATTTTGCGTGGCATATTTGGGAACATCCGGCAAGAAGGTTGCGCCCGCGCCGTGGTACGCCACCAGTACTCCTTCCACCTGAAGATTTTTCAGATAATCTGTCAGTTCCCAGATGTTTTCAAAAAAGCAGGGCGACTCAATGACAACGGCCTTACCCATCTTTTCAACAATGAACACTTCATCGTCAATAAAATCGTTGGTCTTATAGGCATGCAATTTAACTGTGCCAAAATCATAAATATTGAACTCGCCCTTTTCGAGCTTCACAGTTTGAAATGTATTCTTGTTCATGAGAAGATCCTCCTTATGGGTACAGCACTTATTCCGCAACAACGCTGATACGTTCCTGAATGTGATTTCCTTTGGTTGCCTCATCAATCATGGCGATGGCATAGTCGGCATAACTGATAACGCTTTCGCCCTTGGAATTAAGCACCAGTTCTTCTCCTCCAAGAATATACTTTCCAGTCCTATCGCCTTCGGCCTGGAAATCACCGGCTGGGCTAATATAAGTCCATTGGACATCCTTTCTCTGACGCAGTTCTCCGAGGGCCTTTGCCATTGCCGCAGCAAGAGGTTTAAACATATCAGGGAAATTCGGTCCATCCGCTACACAGGCGGTGTGTTCTGGGTTGACATACAGGCTGCCTGCGCCTCCGACCACCAATAAACGGGTACTTGTGCCAGAAAGCACATCACACAGATGTTTCAGGGAAGTGCTGTGCTGAGGAAGGGTTTCCTCCGCCCAGGTACCAAATGCATCGATCACGACATCAAATTCCTCCAGATCAGCGGCCATCAGATCAAACAGATCCTTTTTCAAAACGTGTTTCGCTGCTGTATGATTCTCTCCACGCACAATAGCAGTCACATCGAGACCTCTATCCACAGCTTCCTTCACGATAAGCTTACCAGCTTTTCCATTTGCACAAACAACTGCGATTTTCATTTTATGTTCCTCCTTGCATTTGTTCAGTTGTTATCATTGCTTATGAGTCTTAGAGTGGCCGCTCTCTGTAGCTCTTGGCTATATTATATGCATGTAGATTCCTCTCGTAAAGTAAGCACTTTATTGTGCCGTAGTTACCAAAAGGATACTATTGCGTGATGCCTGGAGTTAATGACTTTATAACAGTAAAAACTTCTCAACAATTTTTCTTTTTTGCCATTGTATACTTTTGCATATTGCTATATAATTAAGTCGTATAGTAGAATTCGATCCTAAATTACAAAAAGAAACTAAAACAAGGAGGATTATGTATGAGCAAAGGGACTGTGGGAAAAGATTTGCCAGCCTGCCCGGTGGAAACCACATTAACTCTTATCGGTGATAAGTGGAAGGTACTCATCCTCCGTGATTTGCTTCCTGGCAAAAAACGCTTTGGAGAGTTGAAAAAGTCCATCGGCAGCGTATCTCAAAAAGTGCTGACTGCACAGCTTCGGGATATGGAAGAAAGTGGCCTTGTCAACCGCAAAGTTTATGCAGAGGTGCCGCCAAGAGTAGAATACTCGCTGACGGAACTCGGCCAAAGTCTAAAACCCATCCTTGATGCAATGTGGAATTGGGGCGAAGGATATAAAGCCTCTATGAATTGAAACAAGCGGGTATTCATTTTCGAACAGCCCCTATTTATCAGTATGCTATATTGGCTGATAAATGGGGGCTGTTTACTGTATAAAATGAACTTTTATGTTTCATTGGATGTGCTAACATTTTCCTTCAAATTCTGTATAGGCCTGATATATTTGAAATATTGTTCTGGGTTATAATAAAAATACATAATTCTGCCTGGTGATGTATCTAGACAGCAATTAGCAGCCGCATAATCAAAATTAGCCATGGCCGTTTCGATTTTTTGCTCTACGCTGCAATTTTCTTGTTCATACTGAAATGGTCCATGCTCAAAGACAATATACTCAGCTTCAGGAATGTCAATTAAAAACATTTGTGGCGGTACTTCTCCTTTATAATTAGAAGGAAGCCGTACGCCCCAACATTCTGTACGCAGAAACCCCCAATCACATAGTCTACCTTTTGGGTCGTTGATATAAGCCATAATCTGACCGCTTCTACAGTTGATTTCGCTCCCGCCTCTATCGTCTAATTTGCCCTTGATGCTGTCGAGCAAGCCGCAAATTGTTTCATGGTCCTGCCCTGGAATTTGATTTTGTTTCTGCCAGAAATCCCAATATCCGTTACTTTCATAATTTTTGATATGCAAAAATTTGTGTGCGGGGATCGTTATAAAATAAATTTGTATACCGTCTGTAGAATGCATCATCCCGATTTCTCCTAATCCAAAAAAATAACGGTCAAAAGCACTTATTTTGGTCCGGAGAACAACCGGTCTGGGGTCTTTCCGATATTTACTTGGCGTTATACCGTAAGCTTTTTTGAAAGCTCTAGTAAAAGCTTCATGGGATGAAAAACCATATGTGAAAGCAATATCCAACATGCTCTTATCGCTATCACGAACCTCTTTTAATGCAAAGGCTAGCTTTCTATGCCGCAAATAATCCCTAAATTGCATCCCAGTTATTTCTTTGAATTTCCTGGTAGTATGAAATTCAGAATAGCCCAACTTATGCGAAAGGTATTGCAATGTCAATACCTCGTCATGATTATATTTTATACATTTATCAATCTCATCAACGATTATCTGGATCTGTTTTTGCCACTCAAACATTCTTTCTTCACCTCGTTTTAATATCTATATACTCCAATTATAAGAGCATATAGATATCGCCGCTTGATCATACTTGCTTTGATTGAGAGGATTGTGATGCACTGATTATTTTTTCGCCTGGTCTCTATTCATTAATATCCATTTATATAAATTCTAAAGTCATAGAGTATATAATCGATCATACAACAAGAAGTACATGAACATGAAGCACCTGTAGGCGAACTTGGAGGATGCCTCCATTGCTGGCTGACTTCATTCATCCCAGAGTCTACATACGCTTATGCGAAAAATCCTTGACACTACCAACCACTCGCCCAGCGAGTGGTTTCCTTTATGACAAAAAGGGTCTAACTGATCAGCAAAATCAGTTAGACCTTTTCTCTATGAATAAAAAGATGAGGATTTTCAAGCTACTCGCAAGCCACTCGTTTCTTTCTTTTCAAACTCAATAAATCGGGATTTCGCGAGTGCTATCAATCTGCTATCAAATGGGGAATTTGAAAATCAAAAACCCAGCGTTCATGCGGGTTTGCGCCATTTCAAGCGTCATTCCCACTCGATTGTGGCGGTCGGTTTCGGCGATAAGTCAAAGCACACACGATTTACGCCTTTTACTTCTTGTAGAATACGAGCAGTAATCGTCTGCAAGACGGCCCAATCCAACTGAGGCACCTGAGCGGTCATGGCATCGATGGTGTTCACCGCACGGATGATGACCGGCCAATCGAAGCAACGCGCATTGTCCCGCACACCAACAGATTTAAAATCTGGTACGATTGTAAAATACTGCCATACTTTTCCTTCTAGCCCTGCCTTGGCAAACTCTTCACGCAAAATTGCATCGGATTCCCGTACGGCTTCCAAGCGGTCGCGTGTGATTGCGCCCAAGCAACGCACTCCCAAGCCGGGACCGGGGAACGGCTGGCGATATACCATACTGGCTGGCAATCCCAATGCTACACCGCAGGAGCGCACCTCGTCCTTAAACAGCATTTTCAACGGCTCTACCAGTTCAAACTGCAAGTCTTCTGGCAATCCCCCAACATTGTGGTGGCTCTTGACCATCTTCGCCGTTTTTGTTCCACTCTCCACAATGTCCGGGTAAATCGTTCCCTGTGCAAGGAATTCGATACCGTCGAGCTTCCGGGCTTCTTCCTCAAACACACGGATAAATTCCGCCCCAATGATCTTTCTTTTCTGCTCCGGATCAGCGACTCCCTCCAATTTGCTGAGGAAACGCTCTGTCGCATCCACATAGATCAAATTTGCGGAAAGCTCGTCCTTAAAGACGCGAACGACCTGTTCTGGTTCCCCCTTACGCAATAGTCCATGGTTCACATGTACGCAGGTCAACTGGCTTCCAATTGCTTTGAGCAAAAGCGCCGCAACCACAGAGGAATCCACGCCGCCGGACAAAGCCAAAAGAACCTTCTTGTCACCTACCTGTTTGCGGATCAATTCAATTTGGTCTGCAATAAAGTTTTCCATATTCCAATTGGCCTGCGCCTTACAGGTATCAAATATAAAGCTGCGCAGATCCTCTTGAATCGCCTCGTCCTCTTCCGGCATCGGATGGACCGTTCCATTATCTTCGTAATCAAACGTGAAAACCGGCAATCCGCAGTTCTTAATTTCATCCGATAGGCCGATCTTCTGGCCGTCTACCACATCGTTTGGCCCGCCGTTTGCTACAATGCCCTTTACGTTTGGCATTTTCGCAATCTCTTCCGCTGTAACATCGTAGTTGCAGATTTCACTATACACGCCTAATGCACGGATCGCCCTCGCCACATCGGTGTTACGGGTGCTGCCCATATCCACAACCAAAAGCATATCTTGTCTCATCACAAGCCCTCCTTCTTATAGTAATTTCATCGTATCATATTTAAAAGGAGCGCGTCAACCGGATTGGACACTTTTTCTGGACATTTGTCAGATTTTGCGACTTTCAGTACAGTGATACAAACACGCCTTGAAAAATTTCCTTTACCTTTTCAAAAAAAAGAGCCTCACCGCACTATCAAGAAAACGGTATACTTTCTCTTGATAGTATGATGAGGTTCTTTATAAAAGCAGAATCGATTACACCTTATTCGTATTCAATGGTGGCAGGCGGTTTACTCGTTATATCATAAACTACCCGGTTCACATTTTCGACCTCATTGACAATTCGCGTGCTGACGGTTTCCAATACTTCATAGGGAATACGCGCCCAATCGGCGGTCATAAAGTCGGTCGTTGTGACAGCACGCAAAGCAATGGTATTGTCGTACGTACGGCCGTCCCCCATAACGCCAACACTCTTCATGCCGGTCAGCACCGCAAAATACTGGTTAATATTGCGGTCAAGGCCCGCCTTTGCGACTTCCTCGCGGAAGATAGCGTCCGCATCCTTTAAAATCTCCAATTTTTCAGGCGTCACTTCGCCCATAATGCGGATTCCAAGGCCCGGGCCAGGGAACGGCTGCCGCCAAACCAAATTTGCGGGGATGCCCAACTCGATGCCCACCCTGCGTACTTCATCCTTAAAGAGGTCGCGCAAAGGCTCTATAATCCCTTCAAATCCTACGTCTTCTGGGAGGCCTCCCACATTGTGATGGCTTTTAATGGTCGCTGCTTCTCCGGTGCCGCTCTCCACCACATCGGGGTAAATCGTCCCTTGGCAGAGGAACTCAATCTTTCCCAGCTTACGGGACTCTTCCTCAAACACACGGATAAATTCTTCCCCAATGATCTTCCGTTTCTGTTCCGGTTCTGTCACTCCAGCCAATTTGCTTAAAAAGCGGTCCTGCGCATTGATGCGGATCAGATTCATATCAAACTGCTGGCGGAATACGCGCTCCACTTCGTCTCCTTCGTTCTTGCGCAGCATACCATGGTCCACAAAGATGCAAGTCAGATTTTTTCCAATCGCTTTGTGCACCAAAACAGCTGCAACCGAAGAATCCACACCGCCGGACAACGCGCACAAGACGCGCTTATCCCCTACTTTTTCGCGGATCTGACGGATGGTCTCCTCGGCAAAGGAATCCATCTTCCAACTACCAGAACAGCCGCACACCTGGAACAGGAAATTTTTTAACATATCCGTTCCATGTACAGTGTGCTCAACCTCCGGATGGAACTGGAACGCATAAAGACGCCGGGCCTCGTTTGCCATTGCCGCAACCGGGCAGGCATCACTCACCGCGGTAATGGTAAATCCCGCTGGCGGTTCTGCAATATAATCTGTATGGCTCATCCAGCAGACGGACTCTTCCGGTACCTTTTGAAACAACGCTGCATTGGCCTGTGCCCGCACTGGCGTTTTCCCATATTCGCGCACCTCAGAACTGCTGACCTTTCCTCCCAACAGGTATGCCATCAGCTGCGCTCCATAACAAATCCCCAGAACAGGAATTCCCAGGTCGAACACCTTTTTATCGCAAACCGGAGCATCCTCTGCATAGACGGAATTGGGCCCTCCGGAAAAGATAATCCCCTTATATCCCGCCCCGGCAATCTGCTCCGCCGGGGTTTTATAGGATTTGATTTCACAGTACACGTTGCAATCGCGCACCCGGCGTGCGATTAGCTGGCTGTACTGTCCGCCGAAGTCCAAAATGAGAACCGCTTCGTTTTTCAGCATGATTTCTTTTCCCTTCCTTGTCTTTGAGAACTATTCCACTGTCACAGATTTTGCCAGGTTGCGCGGCTTATCGATGTCGCAGCCCTTCATGGACGCCACATAGTAGGCAAATAGCTGCAACGGGATGACGGTCAACGACGGTAACATCACATCACAAGTCTGCGGAATGTAGAACACATGATCCGTTACCTGTTCGATCTGCGTGTTGTTCTCCGTCGTCATTCCCAGCACAACCGCACCGCGCGCCTTGACTTCCTTCACATTGCTCATCATCTTGTCAAACAAATTCTGATGAGTGGCCAACGCAATCACCAGGGTCCCATCCTCCACCAAGGAGATGGTGCCATGTTTGAGCTCCCCTGCAGCATAGGCGTCCGAATGGATGTAGGAGATTTCCTTGAGTTTCAAGGAACCCTCCAAGGACATTGCATAATCAAGGTTGCGCCCAATAAAGAATACATCCTTCGCATTGAAATGCTGGGAAGCCAAATACTGGATGTTTTCCCGATTTTGAAGGATCTTTTCAATTTTATCCGGCAGAGCCTGCAGCTCTGTGAGATAGGCTGCATATTCTTCGGCGGTAAGGCACCCCAACAGATCCGCCATGTAAATGGCCAGCAAGTATACGACAGCCAGCTGTGTACTGTACGCCTTTGTCGTCGCTACCGCGATTTCCGGGCCAGCCCATGTATAGATCACATCGTCGGACTCGTTTGCGATGGAGCTCCCCACCACGTTGACGATCGAAAGAGTTCGCGCGCCCAGGCGCTTTGCCTCACGCATGGCAGCCAATGTATCGGCGGTTTCCCCGGACTGGCTGATCACCAGCACCAGCACCTTTTCGTCGATGATCGGCTCCCTGTAGCGGAATTCGGATGCGACATCCACTTCCACGGGAATCCGGGTCATCTTCTCCAATACATATTTCGCCACCATTCCCACATGGTAGGCGGAACCACAGGCCACAATAAAGATCTTTCGAAACGTCTTGAGCTGGTCCGCTGTCAGCGTGATGTTGTCCAAAACAATCCGCCCATCCTTGATGCGCGGCGAAATGGTATCGCGCACCGCTTTGGGCTGTTCCATGATCTCCTTTGCCATAAAGTGCTCATAGCCGCCCTTTTCAGCGGCGGTGACATCCCACTCCACATGGACTGGTTCTTTGGGGATCAGCTCCTTATCCATGTCATAGATGCGCACCCCATCGCGTCGGATGATTGCAATTTCGTTGTCATTCAAGCGGTAAATGTCGCGCGTTCTGCTCAGGATTGCCGGGACGTCTGAGGCGATGAAATTTTCCCCTTGTCCAAGGCCAATAATCAGCGGGCTGTCCTTGCGCACCGCCACGAGCTGATCCGGCTTATCCGCACAGATAATTCCCAACGCATAAGAGCCTTCTACCTTTTGCAGTACTTTGATGACCGCATCCATGATGTCGCCCTTATAATAATACTCCAATAGCTGCGCCACCACCTCTGTGTCTGTTTCTGACACAAAGGAGACGCCGCGGCGGATTAAATGTTGCTTTAATGCGAGATAATTTTCAATGATCCCATTGTGTACCACCGCAAATTTCCCTGAATCGCTCACCTGAGGATGGGAATTGATATCCGAAGGCGCGCCGTGCGTCGCCCAACGGGTATGGCCGATTCCCACGGTACCCGGGACATCTTTGCCGTCATGAATCAAGTCTTTGAGGACCTGGAGGCGCCCTTTTGCCTTGACGACCCGAAGGGATGTACCGTCATAAACAGCAACCCCAGCGGAGTCGTAACCGCGGTACTCCAACTTTTCCAAGCCCTGCAAAAGGAACGGTGCAGCAGGATCGCCGCCGATGTATCCTACAATTCCACACATACTGTTACCTCCTTATGCGCGGGAACTCCCCGCCGTCTGCGGAATTACCGATAGATAATGTCCTCACGGGCCGGGCCATTGGAAACGATCTTGACCGGCACACCGATTGCTTTTTCCGCAAACTCAATATATCTGCGGGTATTCTCCGGGAGGTCTTCATACTTCTTGATGCCGCGGATATCGCATTTCCAACCGGGCAGCGTCTCCAGGATCGGCTTGCAGCGCTTCAGCTGCGCCGTCGGCGGGAAGGTGTCGATCCGCTTGCCGTCCAATTCATAGGCCACGCACACGGGGATCTCATCCAAATATCCCAACGCATCCAGCACGGTAAACGCAATGCAGGTGGCTCCCTGCGCCTGGCAGCCGTAGCGGGTCGCAACCAGATCGAGCCATCCCATCCGGCGCGGGCGGCCAGTCGTCGCGCCGTATTCGCCGCCATCTCCTCCTCTGCGGCGCAGCTCGTCGGCCTCTTCGCCAAAGATCTCACTGACAAATTCGCCTGCGCCCACAGCGCTGGAATACGCTTTTACCACGGTGATGACTTCCTGGATGGAATAAGGTGGCACGCCCGCGCCCACAGCCCCATAGCCGGCCAGCGTGGAACTGGAGGTCACCATCGGATAGATGCCGAAGTCCGGGTCCTTCAATGCGCCAAGCTGTCCTTCCAGCAAGATGTGCTTCCCATCCTTGACCGCCCGGTGCAGAAGCGTGAAGGTGTCCGCCACATAGGGCGCCAGCATCTCTTTATACTCCATCAGTTTCTCATACAGGTCCTCTGCCTTTAACTCGGGCTGATGGTACAAATCCCTATATAATACGTTCTTCAGATCGAGAACATGCGCGATTTTCTCCATGATACTGGCTTTATCATCATAGAGCTCACTGACCTGAAAACCGATTTTTGCAAACTTATCGGAATAGAACGGCGCGATTCCGGATTTCGTGGAACCAAAGGACTTCGACGAAAGACGCGCTTCCTCCATGGAATCGAGTTCCACATGGTACGGCATGACCACCTGGGCCCGGTCGGAAACCAAAATCTTCGGCTTCGGAACACCGCGTTCCTCCAAAGACTGGAGTTCTTTGATGAAATTCTCCACACTCAATGCCACGCCGTTGCCGATGATGTTTGTGATGTGATCATAAAACACGCCGGACGGGAGCTGGTGCAGCGCAAATTTCCCATAGTTGTTGATGATGGTATGGCCCGCATTGCTGCCGCCCTGAAAACGAACCACAATATCGGATTCCGCTGCCTTTACATCGGTAATTTTCCCCTTACCTTCGTCGCCCCAATTGGCGCCCACAATTGCTGTTACCATAAATAATACACCTGCCTTTTCAATCTAAAAACATCCGTGCAAAACCAAGTCCGCCGCCTCCCGGGAAATTCCCGCAAGGGGGCGGCGGCCAAACTCCGCACATCGGTGGTTTATACGTTAATCTCTGCCTTTTCCGTTGGCACAAACGCATATTTGTCCAAAATAGGACGGACTGTATTCTGAATAAACTCCTCCGTCTGCATCGGCGCACAGCCCACATATTTCTCCGGGCTGACAATCGTATGCAGTTCGTCGAGCGTAACGCCAAAGATCGGGTCCCCGGCGATGCGCGCAAGCAAGTCGTTCTCCCCGCCCTCTTCTTTCACAACCTTGGAAGCGGCCATGGAGTGCACACGGATGTGCTCATGCAGCTGCTGGCGGTCGGCGCCGCGCTTGACGGCGTCCATCATGATGTTCTCCGTCGCCATAAAGGGCAATTCCCGGCGCAAATGCTGCTCGATCACCTTTGGATATACGACCAGGCCGTCCGCCACATTGTTGTACAAATTCAAGATACCGTCCACCGCCAGGAATCCCTCCGGGACGCTGAGGCGCTTGTTCGCGGAATCGTCCAACGTACGCTCAAACCACTGGGTTGCCTCCGTGATCGCCGGATTCAAGCTGTCCGTAATCACATAGCGCGCCAGGGAAGCGATGCGCTCGGAACGCATCGGGTTGCGCTTATACGCCATGGCAGAAGAACCGATCTGGTTCTTTTCAAACGGCTCTTCCACCTCTTTCAAATGCTGCAACAGGCGGATATCGTTGGAGAATTTTGCCGCGCTCTGTGCAATTCCGCTCAGGATGGACAAGATCTGGCTGTCCAGCTTACGGGAATACGTCTGCCCGGAGACGGCAAAACATGCGCGATAGCCCATCTTCTCCGCGATCTTCTGATCCAGCTGCTTTACCTTTTCATAGTCGCCGTCAAACAGCTCCAAGAAGCTGGCCTGCGTGCCGGTGGTCCCTTTCGAGCCCAACAGCTTCGCCTTGCTCAGCTGGTATTCCACATCCTCCAGATCCATCAGCAGATCCTGGATCCAGAGCGTAGCGCGCTTGCCCACCGTGGTCGGCTGGGCAGGCTGGAAATGGGTGAACGCCAGGGTTGGCAGATCCTTATACTGCATTGCGAAATCCGAAAGCACGCGGATCACGCCCACCAACTTCTGACGGACCAACTGCAATGCCTCGGTCATGATGATGACGTCCGTATTGTCCCCCACATAGCAGGAGGTTGCGCCCAAATGGATGATCGCGCGCGCCTTCGGGCATTGCTCGCCATATGCATAGACATGGGACATCACGTCGTGGCGCACCACTTTTTCACGCGCTTCCGCTACCTCATAGTTGATGTCCTCCGCGTGGGCCTTCAGTTCGTCGATCTGCTCCTGGGTGATGGGAAGTCCCAGCTCTTTTTCCGTTTCCGCCAAAGCAATCCAGAGTTTCCGCCACGTGCGGAACTTTTTATCGGGAGAAAATAGGAACTTCATCTCGGCATCCGCATACCGCGCGGACAGCGGCGACTCATACGTATTCTTCAAATTGACAACCTCCATCAATCTCTTCTGATCGGCACACAATATTTATTTTCTTTCGATGCCATGGAATGGCTTGGAACAGCAGCCGGATAACGCCCAGAGAAGCAGGCATCACAGTAATGCCCACAATCGCTCTCTACCCCCAACATCTTCGGCAGATTTTCCAACGCCAGGAACTCAATGGAGTCTGCAAAGCTCATCTTGCCGATCTCCTCAATCGTATGCTTACAGGCGATCAGCTCATCTTTGGAGGGGATGTCCGTCCCGTAATAGCAGGGCCAAAGGAACGGCGGGGAACTGATGCGCAGATGGACTTCCTTTGCACCGGCATCCTTGAGCATGGACACAATCCGCGCGCATGTCGTACCACGCACAATGGAGTCGTCCAGCATCACGACGCGTTTCCCCTTAACTGCCGTCCCCAGGGCGTTCAGCTTGATGCGCACACTGCGTTCCCGCGAAGCCTGATCCGGCTTGATAAAGGTACGCCCGATATAGCCGTTTTTAACAATGCCCTTCTGATAGGGGATCCCCGATTCTTCGCTATATCCAATCGCTGCGTCGATACCGGACTCGGGCACGCCGATCACCATATCGGCTTCCACGGGATGCTGGCGAGCCAACAGGCGCCCGGCCTCTTTGCGTGCCTCGTAGACGCTGATGCCATCCACCACGCTGTCCGTACGGGCAAAATAAATGTATTCAAACACGCAAAGGGATTTTGCAGCTTTATTGGGGAGCGTCATCGAGCGGAGGCCGTCTTTATCCGCCACGACAATTTCACCGGGCTCCACATCGCGCACGAACTCTGCCCCACACGCATCAAGCGCACAGGTTTCCGAAGCAAACACATAGCTGTTCTCCACGCGGCCAATGCAGAGCGGACGGAACCCGTTCGGGTCGCGTACGGCAATCAATTTTTGGGGGCTCATCACAATCATGGAATAGGAGCCCTGGACCTTTGGCATTGCGCGGTAAACTGCCTCCTCGATGGAGGGGGCTTCCACACGCTCCCGCGCGATGAGATAGGCAATCACTTCTGAATCAATCGTGGTTTGAAAAATGCAGCCGCGATGCTCCAGTTCATGCCGGAGCTCATAGGCATTGCTCAAGTTTCCATTGTGTGCAATCGCCAATGTTCCCTTGATGTAGCGCATAACAAGCGGCTGGGAGTTTTCCCGGACACTCGCGCCTGCGGTCGAATACCGCACATGGCCGACAGCGATCTGGCCCTTCAATTCCCGCAGAATTTTATCATTGAAGGTCTCCGTCACCAATCCCATATCTTTATAACAGGAAATGACCCCTTGGTCGTTTACGGCAATGCCGCAGCTCTCTTGCCCTCTGTGCTGGAGAGCCAAGAGCCCGTTGTATGTAGCATATGCAGGATTCAATGCGCCATCCATCGAATAGACGCCGAATACGCCGCACTCCTCATGTGGTTTCGAATAATCAAACTCCATTACAGAACCGTTCAAAAGCTCACCATCCTAATCAAATTATGGATTGTCAAACGAACCGGCCGATCCAGCGCTTAAAGGCCAATGCGCTTCATCATTTCGGCATAAGCCTCTTCTACGCCGCCCAAATCTCTGCGGAAGCGGTCCTTATCCAGCTTCTCATGGGTATGGACATCCCAGAAGCGGCAGGTGTCCGGGGAAATCTCATCGGCAAGGACAATTTCGCCATCTGCCGTCTTTCCGAATTCCAGCTTAAAGTCGACCAAAATAACATCGAGCTTCTTGAAGTACTCCTTCATCACCTCGTTGACCTTGAACGCCATCGCCTTGATGGTGTCGATCTCTTCCTGGGTGGCCAGGCCGAGCGCCAAAGCGTGATAATCGTTGATCAGCGGGTCGCCGAGGTCGTCGTTCTTATAGGAAAACTCGATGGTCGGCTGGGCAAACTCGATGCCCTCCTCCACGCCGTAACGCTTCGCAAAAGAACCGGCGGAAAGGTTGCGGATAATCACTTCCAGCGGGACAATCGAAACCTTTTTCACCAATGTCTCGCGGTCGCTCAGCTCCTCAACAAAGTGGGTTTTAACGCCGTGCTTCTCCAGCAGCTGGAACATAAAGTTGGACATGCGGTTGTTTACCACGCCTTTGCCCACAATCGTGCCCTTTTTCTGGCCATTGAACGCCGTTGCGTCGTCCTTATAATCAACAATGCAGAGGTTCGGATCGTCCGTTGCAAAGACCTTTTTGGCTTTTCCCTCATAAATCTGCTCACACTTTTTCATGATCAAAATCCTCCTAGTTCGATTCAATTTAAAAAGTCGGGAAACAGGCATTGCCGGGGGTGAAAGCCCCCGGCGCTGACCGGTTTTAGATGAAGTTTAAGAAGCTGGATACCGTCGTAATATCGATGACCGACAGCTGCGTCGTCTCCACGTGCTGCGCGCAGGTCAGGAATGCATTCGCGGTGTCCAACGAGGTCAAGCACGGGATGCCGGCCTCTACCGCATTGCGGCGGATGAGATAGCCGTCGCGGTTGTGCGCCACGCCCTTCGAAGGCGTGTTGATGACCAGGTCGATCTTTCCGGACAAGATCACATCCAGAATGTCCGGCTTCCCGGCGCCAATCTTATTGGTGCGGATGGTGGGAATGCCATTATCATTCAGGAAATCGGATGTGCCCGCTGTGGCATAGATCGTCCAGCCCAACTCATACAGACCGCGCGCAATCGGCAGGACCTCCTGTTTATCGCTGTTCTTGACCGTGATAATGACACGACCCTTTTTAATCATGTGGGTACCCGCGCCGTAGAACGCCTTGATCATCGCCTCGTCAAAGGTTCGGGCCACGCCCAGAACCTCACCGGTAGATTTCATCTCCGGCCCGAGATTGACGTCCGCACCATACAGCTTTTCAAAGGAGAACACCGGCATCTTGATGGCGATGAGCTCTTTTTCAGGCTGCAATCCATATTCATAGCCCATCTCCGGCAGGGTCTTCCCGAAGAAGGTTCCGACCGCCAGCGGGACGATCGGGATATCGGTCACCTTGCTGATGTAGGGGACCGTACGGGACGAACGCGGATTGGCCTCAATCACATAGACCTGGTTGTCCTTCACGATAAACTGAATATTCAGCAAGCCCTTGACTTTGAGCGCCTTCGCCAGGCGGCGGGTGTACTCGACGATGATGTCCTGCATTTCCTTGCTTACATCCACCGCGGGATAGACCGAAATGCTGTCGCCGGAGTGTACGCCAGCGCGTTCGATGTGCTGCATGATACCCGGGATCACCGAGTCGATTCCGTCGCACACCGCATCGACTTCCACTTCCGTGCCCATGATATATTTATCGACCAGAATCGGGTGCTCCTGTGCAATCTGGTTGATGGCGCCGATGTCTTCGATCACATCCTCGTCGCTGTAGGCGATGTGCATCCCCTGGCCGCCGAGCACATAGGACGGGCGCACCAGGACCGGGTATCCCAGCTCATTCGCAGCGGCAAGCGCCTCCGCACAGGTGAATACCGTGCGGCCTGCGGCGCGCGGGATCTCGCACTCGTTCAAGATCGCATCAAAACGCTCGCGGTCCTCCGCTGCGTCGATGCTGTCAAACGAGGTGCCCAAAATCGGGATTCCCATCTTTTCGATGGCGCCGGCCAGTTTAATCGCCGTCTGGCCGCCAAACTGCACCACTGCGCCGTCGGGCTTCTCCAACTGCACGACATGGAGCACATCTTCAGGGGTCAGCGGTTCAAAATAGAGCTTGTCCGCAATGTCGAAGTCCGTGCTGACGGTCTCCGGGTTGTTGTTCATGATGATGGTCTCATAGCCGAGGTCGCGCAATGCCCAGACACTGTGAACGGAACAGAAGTCGAACTCAATGCCCTGCCCAATGCGGATCGGGCCGGAACCGATGACCAGCACCTTCTTGCGGTCCTTCTGGCAGATGGACTCATTCTCCGATCCATAGCTGGAATAATAGTAAGGCGTTGCAGCATCGAATTCCGCCGCGCAGGTATCGACCATCTTATAGACGGGCTTGATGTTCCATTCATCTTCCAGCTTGCGGATCTCTTCGATGCTCTTCCCGCTGAGTTCCGAAATCGTCTCATCCAGGAAGCCGTAGTCCTTTGCCCTGAACAGCAACGCCCGGTCAAGCTCTTCGGAAGCAAGCGCTTTTTCAACATTGACGATGGAAACCAGCTTGTCCAGGAACCACAGGTCGATCTTTGTGATGTCGTGGATCTCCTGCGCTGTAAAGCCACGGCGCAGTGCCTCCGCCAAGACGAACAGGCGGCGGTCGTCTACGACGTGCAGGCGCTCGCCGATCGCATCGTCGCTCAATCCCTTGAGGTTTTTATCGATCAGACTCATCATATTGACTTCCAAGCAGCGCACGGACTTCATCAGCGCGCCCTCGAACGTCGGGGCAATGCCCATGACCTCGCCGGTCGCCTTCATCTGGGTTCCCAGCAGGCGCTTGGCATTTTGGAATTTGTCGAACGGCCACTTCGGGATTTTCACGACGCAATAGTCCAGCGTCGGCTCGAAGCAGGCGTAGGTTTTCTTGGTGATTGCATTGGGGATTTCGTCCAGCGTGTACCCCAGCGCAATCTTAGAGGCCACCTTTGCGATCGGATAGCCTGTCGCTTTGGAAGCCAACGCCGAGGAGCGGCTCACACGCGGGTTTACCTCGATGACGCAGTATTCAAAGCTATTGGGATTCAGGGCAAACTGCACGTTGCAGCCGCCTTCGACGCCCAGCTCCGTGATAATATCCAGCGCCGCGCTGCGCAGCATCTGGGTTTCCTTATCCGCCAGCGTCTGGCAGGGCGCCACTACGATCGAGTCGCCGGTATGCACGCCCACCGGGTCGAAGTTTTCCATATTACAAACGGTGATGCAGTTGCCGTTTTTATCCCGCATCACTTCGTATTCAATCTCTTTCCAGCCGGAGATGCAGCGCTCGATCAGAACCTGATGCACACGGCTGCGGTGCAGGCCCAAGGACGCGATGGAGATCAGCTGCTCGCGGTCATATGCGATGCCGCCGCCGCTGCCGCCGAGGGTATACGCCGGGCGAACCACCACCGGGTAGCCGATGCGCTCCGCCACCTGCAAGGCGCGGTCCAGATCCTCCGCGATCTCGCTCTCTGCGCAGGGCTGGTGGATACGCTCCATCGCCTCTTTGAAGAGCTCGCGGTCCTCCGCCATGCGGATTGTATCGGCGCTGGTGCCGATCATCGTGACATTGTGCTCCTTCAGGAAACCGGATTCCTCCAGCTCCACCGCCAAGTTCAGCGCGTTCTGGCCGCCCAGGGTCGGCAGGATGCTGTCCGGCTTTTCTTTGATAATGACCTTTTTGATGGTCTCCACGGTCAGCGGTTCGATGTACACTTTATCGGCGATCTGCTTGTCTGTCATGATCGTCGCCGGGTTGGAGTTGATCAGGACGACTTCAACGCCCTCTTCCCGGATGGCGCGGCACGCTTGCGTGCCCGCATAGTCGAATTCCGCCGCCTGGCCGATGATAATCGGGCCGGAGCCGATGATGACAACCTTTTTGATATTTGGATTCTTGCTCATATGCGGCTCCCTCCCATCAGATCGATAAATTTGTCAAACAGGAACCCGGTGTCCAGCGGGCCGGAAGAAGCTTCCGGATGGAACTGCACCGTAAAGACCCGGCCGTTTTTATAACGCAGGCCTTCCACGCTGCCGTCGTTCATGCTGACAAAGCTGACGTCCGCAACAGCGGGATCGACGGTGTCCGCATTGACGACAAAGCCGTGGTTTTGGGAAGTGATGTATACACGGTTGGCTTCGAGGTCTTTCACCGGATGGTTGATCCCTCTGTGGCCATATTTCAACTTGTAGGTGTCAAAGCCCTGCGCCAGCGCCATCAGCTGGTGGCCGAGGCAGATGCCGAAAATTGGGAGGCCGTGGTTATACAGCCGCTTGAGCTCCTCGATGGATTTGACGCACGCCTGCGGGTCGCCAGGACCGTTGCTCAGCATAACGCCGTCGGGGGAGAATGCCAGAATCTCCTCCATGGAGGCGTCATAGGGGAAGCATTTGACCGTACAGCCGCGCTTGACCAGGCAACGGATGATGTTGTGCTTCACACCGTAGTCAGCTAGGGCCACACGGATGGGACCGTCGCCATAGACCTTTCCCTCCCGGTCGCTGACCTCCGGCACGTAGGACTTCAGCACAAACGCGTCGATCTGCTTCTTCATCGCAGCCAGGTCGATCGCCTCGCCATAAGAGATCATGCCACGCATCGTGCCGCTTTCACGCAGAACACGGGTGAGCGCGCGGGTATCAATGCCGCACATGCCGGGCACTTTATTCTGCTTTAAATAGGTGTCCAGATCCACATCACAGCGGAAATTGCTGGCAATGCCAGAGACGGAGCGAACGATAAACGCGCCCAGCCACGGCTTTATGGACTCCGCATCGTCGTAGCAGATGCCATAGTTTCCGATCAACGGGAAGGTCATCACAACGCCTTGGCCAGCATACGATGGGTCTGTGAGCAGCTCGGTATAGCCGCACATGGCCGAGTTGAACACGACTTCGCACAGGACGTCGTGCTCATAGCCGAAACCCGTGCCCTCAAATGTCATGCCATTCTCGAGCATAAGGACTGCTTTCATTCAATCACCAACCGTTTCTAAAATAATAAATTCCCAAATCCCTATCTTGTATATTTACAGTCAAACAGCCCCGACTTACATCTAAGCGGGGCGCTCGACCACAAAGCAATGTTTTAACCGGCAAAGGCCGCTACGATCTTCGCAAGCGCCTTCTCCGTATTTTCTTTTGTATTGAAAGAGGTCAGGCGGAAGAAGCCTTCCCCATTTGCACCAAATCCGGAGCCCGGCGTACCGACCACGCCGCACTTCTCCAGCAGCATGTCAAAGAATTCCCAGGAGGAAACCCCTTGCGGCGTCTTGAGCCACACATAGGGGGAATGCTCGCCGCCATAGACTGTGAAGCCCGCCTTTTTCAAGCCCTCGCGGATGATCTTTGCATTGTTGAGGTAATAGGCGATGTTCTCACGGACTTCCTTCTTGCCTTCCTCGGAATAAACCGCCTCTGCGCCGCGCTGGACGACATACGAAACGCCGTTCATCTTGGTGGACTGGCGGCGGTCCCAGAGCTTATTGAGGGATACTCCGTCGTATTCGAGCTCCTTCGGGATCACGCTGAACGCGCAGCGTGTGCCGGTAAAGCCCGCCGTCTTGGAAAAACTGCGGAATTCGATTGCGCACTTCTTGGCCCCTTCGATCTCAAAAATGCTGTGGGGCATGTCCGGATCGGTGATAAATGCTTCATATGCCGCGTCATAGAGAAGGATGGATTGATTCTCCAACGCATAATCCACCCATTTTTTCAAAGCTTCCTTTGTAATACCCACTCCGGAGGGATTGTTTGGGAAACACAGATAGATCATGTCCACCGGCTGCTGCGGGATCTCCGGCAAGAAGCCGTTTTCCTCTTTGCAAGGCATGTACACAATCTTGCTCCAACCTTTGCCCTCTACATAATCGCCCGCACGTCCGGCCATGACGTTGGTGTCCACATAGACCGGGTAGACCGGGTCGCATACCGCGACGACATTGTCCACGCCAAAGATGTCGCCGATGCTGCCGGTGTCGCTCTTCGCGCCGTCGCTGACAAAAATCTCATCCGCAGAAATATCAATCCCGCGGGCCTGAAAATCATTTTTTGCGATTGCCTCACGGAGGAACGCATAACCCGCTTCGGGGCCATAGCCGCGGAACGTCTCCGCTTCGCCCATCTCCTTCGCAGCGGCACACATCGCCTCGACGACTGCCTTTGGCAGCGGACGGGTCACGTCGCCGATCCCCAGACGGATGATCTCCTGCTCCGGGTGCTCCTTCATAAAGGCGTTCACCTTATTGTTGATGTCCACAAACAGATAGCTGGCAGGAAGCTTGACAAAATTCTCATTGACTTTCAGCAAATCGAAAACCTCCTAAAATTCGTTTTAGCGTACAGAATGTCCAATACGATATTATATCAGATTTCGACAGTTCCGTCAAAGACAAAAGCGGCAGGGCCTTCCATATAAACGTCGTCCGTATCCGGATCCCAGAAAACATGCAGATCGCCGCCGCGCAAATGCACCGTCACATCACGGTCCGCCTTTCCGGTCAACACAGAGGCCACCGCACAGGCACACGCGCCCGTTCCGCAGGCGAGGGTCTCGCCGGACCCGCGCTCCCAGACGCGCATCTGCACTTCATGCGGACCGGTCACCTGTGCAAATTCGATATTGGCACGCTCCGGGAACATCGCGTGCTTTTCCATCTCTGGGCCAATTGCGGGCAGATCCAATCCCTCCACATCGTCAACAAAGATCACTGCGTGCGGGTTTCCCATCGAAACACAGGTGACCCTCCACACGTTTCCAGAGGGCGTATACACCTCTTCGTCCACCATGCGGTCCTTTGAAAACAAGACCGGAATTTTTTCCGGGTCCAGCTCTGGCTGCCCCATATTGACGCGCACCGAAGCGACCTTTCCATCCTCCACACGCAGCTGCAAGGTTTTCACACCACTGCGGGTTTCCACACGCAGGACGTCCTTTTTCACAAGCCCGCGGTCGTAGACATATTTCGCCACACAGCGGATGCCGTTTCCACACATCTTCCCTATGGAACCGTCCGCGTTGAACATCTCCATGCGGCAGTCTGCCACGTCGGATGGCAAAATCAAGATCAGCCCATCGGAGCCGATTCCAAACCGGCGGTCGCTCAGTTTAACCGCCGCTTCTGAAGGGTTTTCCAGCTTCTCCTCAAAGCCGTTGACATAGATATAGTCGTTCCCGGTGCCATGCATCTTTGTAAATTTCATGGTACTGTCCTCCTTTGCAGGCAAAGCTCCCACCAAGCACATAGCTCATGCATCCGCTTTTGAAAAGCGCTGCATCTTTCGCCGTACGGTGGGCACACCTTTCTTTACAGAAATGTTTATGCAAATTAGAAACCTATATTCAATGCGTCGAACACAAGCATGGCAGTCTCACATAATTTTTTCCTGGAACGCATGCTCCGCGTTTGCAGAAACCGATGGGCCGCAGGCTCCGTCATGTTGCACTGCTCGATGAGCCGCTGCTTGGCGCGCAGGATCATTTCTTGTTCCTCCATCCCACTGCTGGCCATCCGCTTTTGCAAGGTCAACCCCGTGCCCTCGGATACCCGGATCAGCAGCCCGACACACGCGGCCAATTGATCGCGATTCAATGGCGTCACTAAAGAAGGATACTCCAACTCCTTCGGAGGCAGTTCTTTCACGATATAGAGGAACTCGTACCCGTTTCCCACATAGCGTGGCAACCGTATTGCAGGCATATCCGCAAGATGCCATCCACATACAATCACGCCAAAATCGTTCCTGCCTGCCAAACGCAGCACTTGCGTCGCCGTACTGCACACCGCTGTCACCAGAAATCCCGCAGACCGCAACACAGCGCCGATTCTTTTGGCGCTGTTTAAATTTGCATTTGCAACAACCACACCGCTCACAGCAACCCGTTCCCAATGTATCCGCTACAAACCATTAAAATTTATTCAAATACCGCTCGATTTCCCACTGGGACACACGCGTGGTATATTCTTTCCACTCCTGCCGTTTGGCCTCCACATATTTTGTATAAACATGATCGCCCAATACCTCACGGATAAAGGGATCGGCCTCCATGCACTCCACTGCGTCGATCAGATCGGCGGGCAGGTTCTCAATGCCCAGCTTCTTACGGTCCTCTTCTTTCATGTCGTAAATGTTCGCACTGACCGGCGGGGGCGGGGTCATCCCTTCGCGGATCCCCTCCAGGCCCGCTTGCAGCAGCACGGCAAAGACGAGGTACGGGTTGCACGCCGGGTCCGGGGAACGCAATTCCACGCGTGTCCCCACCCCGCGGGTGTCCGGAACGCGGATCAGGGCGCTGCGGTTGCAGGTCGTCCAGGCGATATAGCAGGGCGCTTCATAGCCGGGGACCAAGCGCTTATAGGAATTGACCAGCGGATTGGTGATCGCGCTGATGCTCTTGACATGCTTGCAGATGCCAGCGATGAACTGATGGGCGATTTCGCTCAGGCCGGATTCCGAATCCGGGTCGTAGAACGCGTTCTTTCCATCTTTAAAAAGGGACATGTTGGTATGCATACCGGAACCGCACTGGCCATAGACCGGCTTTGGCATAAACGTCGCGCACAGGCCGTGGGAATCGGCTGCCGATTTTACCACCATCTTAAAGGTGAGGATGTTGTCTGCCGCAGAGAGCGCTTCGCTGTATTTAAAGTCGATCTCGTGCTGTGCGATCGCCACCTCATGGTGGGAAGCCTCAATCTCAAATCCCATGTCCTCGAGGGTCAGGCAAATATCGCGGCGGCAGCTCTCACCCAAATCGGACGGCCCCATATCAAAATAACCCGCCGTGTCATGAGTGATGGTGGTGGGATGGCCATACTCGTCGGTATTGAACAGGAAGAATTCGCACTCCGGCCCCACGTTGAAGCTGTATCCCATGTCCGCCGCATCTTGGATCGCTTTGCGCAGGATGTAGCGCGGGTCCCCTTCAAACGGCGTACCGTCCGGCTTGTAGACGTCGCAGATCAGCCGGGCAATCTTCCCGTGCCGGGTGTGCCAGGGCAAGATAACAAAAGTGTCCAGATCCGGCCAGAGATACATATCGGACTCCTCAATACGCACAAAGCCCTCGATGGAAGAGCCGTCGAACATACACTTGTTATCCAGTGCTTTTTCCACCTGGCTGGTCGTAATGGCCACATTCTTCAAGGTGCCGAAAATGTCCGTAAATTGCAGCCTGACAAATTTCACGTCATTTTCCCGGATAATCCGGATGATGTCCTCCTTGGTGTATTTGCTCAAAACCATATCCCCCTAAAAATAAAAATAACAAGGCTGTTCCTGTTTACAGAACCTCCTTGTCCCATCTTTATTTGGCCGCACCCGGCCATACAATTATTGTCTTTATTTTATTCTATTTGCAAAGTCGTGTCAATCATTTTCATCGTGATGTCCCCGATTCATATTTATGCACAAATTTCCGGATAGAATCGGTCGTTTTCCGGTGAAACGGCAGTGATTTTGCAATATTCATCTTCCGTTCCTGCAAAACAATCAAAAAATTTGATTTTTTCGGCCATAAAATCTTGAAATATTGGTATTCCTATGCTAAACTGTTGAAGTAAAAAAATTGTGTGTGCAGGCTGGCGCCGTTTTCCGTCATCCGAAGCGGTTCCAAAGCGGTATGAATATATACCTTGACCGTTGCCCGCCGCGCAGTTGCAAACGCTTACAGAATCTATTTTGTATAGGAGGCTTCATCATTATGTCCTATGTCAGTGAACAGTTGGAAAAAGTCGTCCGCCTCAACCAGAGCGAGCCGGAATTCATCCAGGCCGTCACAGAAGTGCTCAACTCCCTGGAGCCTGTGATCGAGCAGAACCCGCAGTATGAGAAGGCCGGTATCCTTGAGCGCATTACCGAACCGGAGCGCCAGATCAAATTCCGCGTCGCTTGGGTAGACGACAACGGCAAGGTGCAGGTCAACCGCGGCTACCGCGTACAGTTCAATTCCGCAATCGGACCCTACAAGGGCGGCTTGCGTTTCCATCCGTCCGTAAACCTTGGCATCATCAAGTTCCTCGGCTTTGAGCAGATCTTCAAGAACTCCCTGACTGGCCTGCCGATCGGCGGCGGCAAGGGCGGCTCCGACTTCGACCCGAAGGGCAAGTCTGACCGCGAGATCATGGCGTTCTGCCAGAGCTTTATGACGGAGCTGTACCGTCACATTGGCCCGGACACCGACGTTCCGGCTGGTGACATTGGCGTAGGCGGCCGTGAAATCGGCTACCTGTTCGGCCAGTATAAGAGAATCCGCAATGCTTATGAGGGCGTGCTCACCGGCAAGGGCCTGAACTTCGGCGGTTCCCTGGCTCGTACGGAAGCTACCGGCTACGGCCTGCTGTATTTCACAGACGCGATGCTGAAGGCAAACGGCAAGAGCATCGCTGGCTCCACCATCGCGATTTCCGGCGCTGGCAACGTGGCCATCTATGCATGTGAGAAGGCACAGGAACTGGGCGGCAAGGTCGTCACCATGAGCGATTCCACCGGCTGGATCTATGATCCGGAAGGCATCGACCTGGCTGCAATCAAGGAGATCAAGGAAGTCAAGCGTGCGCGCCTGACCGAGTACAAGAACTATCGTCCGAACTCTGAGTACCACGAGGGCAAGGGCGTTTGGAGTGTCAAGTGCGACATCGCTCTGCCGTGCGCAACGCAGAACGAGCTGCTGATCGACGACGCAAAGGCACTCGTTGCAAACGGCGTCTTCGCTGTTGCGGAGGGCGCAAACATGCCGACCTCCATCGAGGCAACCGAGTATTTCCAGGCAAACGGCGTTCTGTTCGCACCGGGCAAGGCCAGCAACGCAGGCGGCGTAGCAACCTCCGCTCTTGAAATGAGCCAGAACAGCATGCGTCTCTCCTGGAGCTTCGAAGAGGTCGACGCAAAGCTCAAAGGCATCATGGAGAACATCTTCAAGAATGCAGCTGACGCGGCTGAGAAGTATGGCCACGCAAAGAACTATGTGATGGGCGCGAACATCGCAGGCTTTGTCAAGGTTGCAGACGCGATGCTGGCAGAAGGCGTCATCTAATCGACGGCTTGCAACAAGCTCTGATTTAAATAGGACATTGCCACACTGCTGGCGAGGCGGTGTGGTTTGATTGGCCAACAATATCCGATATTGAAGAAGAAATAGCGGTTTGTGGGTTAGGAAATAGGTACTGGGATTGCAGTACCGCTCCCCTCCTCACAGCCGCTATTTTTTTGTCTCCCTGAGCGGCGTTGCCGCTTGTTAGATGCAAAAATAGATAGAGTAGGTGTAGAATATGGAAAAAGTAACTGGAACCAATATTCGTTCCCTTTTGAAAAAGCTCTTCCAACGGTACTTTGTAGATGCCATGAGTGCAATGGCGCTCGGCCTCTTCTCTTCCCTTATCATTGGACTGATTATGTCCCAATTGAGCCAAGTTCCCTTTCTCACCTTTTTAGCCCCTTATTCGGAAATGGCGGCCGCCTCTTCCCCGGTGGTCGGCTCTGCGATTGGTGCGGCAATCGCTTGGGGCTTAAAGGCAAAGCCGCTGGTGGTGTTCTCCTGTGTCGTATGCGGCGCCTTCGGATACCAGGCAGGCGGGCCGGTGGGCGCTTATGTGGCCGCTGTCGTTGGGGCTGAATTTGGGCGCCTTGTAAGCGGCAAAACCAAAGTGGATATTGTCGTGACGCCGATGGTCACCATCATTACCGGCAGCGTGGCCGGGCAGTTTGTTGGCCCCTATATCCAGGAATTTATGAATGGGCTCGGCGCTATCATCAACCAAGCGACGGAACTCTCCCCGCTTCCCATGGGTATCCTGGTATCCGTCATCGTCGGCATGGTGCTCACCGCACCAATTAGCTCCGCCGCGCTCTGTATCATGTTGGATCTGAGCGGTTTGGCTGCCGGGGCGGCCGCGGTCGGATGCTCCGCCCAAATGATCGGTTTTGCTGTCGCCAGCTTCCGGGAAAACCGTTGGGGCGGCCTGCTCTCCCAGGGAATCGGTACCTCCATGTTGCAATTCAGTAACATCATGAAAAAGCCACAGATCTGGATTGCTCCCACTTTGGCCAGCGCGGTCCTCGGCCCGATCTCCACCTGCGTGTTCCAGATGACCAATACCGCCACCGGCGCGGGCATGGGAACCAGCGGCCTTGTCGGGCAATTTGGCGCTTTTGCAGCTATGTCTGGAACCGTACCACAGTGGCAAATCCTCCTGGAAATTGTTCTGCTACATTTTATCGCTCCTGCCGCCCTCACTCTCCTCTTTGATTTTGTCCTGCGCAAAATTGGATGGGTCAAAGACGGCGATATGAAAATCAATATTTAACGCCAAGCGGCATCTTTCCTCTCCCCTTCACATACCCTTTTAGGAGGATTGACAAGCAGCTAAAAAGGATATAGAATAATCTAACTTCTTGTCAAATTCTGTATTTTATACATATTGAGGGGTTGCGCATGGACGTTATTTCTTTGATCGGCATTGCCATTGGGCTTTCGATGGACGCATTTGCCGTTTCCATTACAAATGGCGCTGTAACGCGCAATGTGACGTTTGGATTTGCAACAAAGCTTGCGGCAAGCTTTGGGTTATTCCAAGCGGCCATGCCCATGATTGGGTGGGCCGTCGGTAAGGCAGGCGAGGGGTTTATCAGTAAGATTGACCATTGGATTGCCCTGCTCCTTCTGAGTTACATCGGTATCCAAATGCTTCGGGAAGCGAAAAAGAAGCGCAATGAGGGCATTGTGGATTGCCAAAAGGAACCTCCAGGATTCAAAACGATTTTGGCCTTCGCGGTAGCCACCAGTATTGACGCGCTGGCAACCGGCATCATCTTACCAACCGCCGTGGGAGCGTCCACACTTCCCTTAATGCTGGCTTCCGTCGTTTCGATCGGGATGATCACCTTTTTGTTTTCCTTGGTGGGCGTAGGCATCGGCAAAAAATTTGGTTCCCTTTGCTGCGGCAAAGCAGAAATTGTCGGTGGGATTGTTCTCATCGGGATTGGGCTTAAAATCTTTTTGGAACATACCTTTTTTTCTTAAAAAGTGGCTGCTGTATAAAAGGCGGTGTTTCTCCGTTTTGACGGAAAAGCACTGCCTTCTTTGTTGCACCTCACGGACTTGAAATTTCCCATGGGTATGATATAATATTAACAATTCAGTATCATGTATATAAATTGGAGGATTGCTCATGTCTGTAAAAGTATTAACTGCAAGAGAGGCTGCGGATCTGATTCCGAACGGCGTCAACCTTGCAACAAATGGTTTCATCGGCGCTTCCTTTCCGGAAGAGATCGCAATTGCAATCGAGCAGCGTTTTTTAGAGACCGGCGCACCGAACGATTTAACCCTGCTTTTCTGCGCCGCACAGGGCGATTCTAAGGATAAAGGGCTCAACCACTTCGCACACGACGGCATGGTCCGCCGCGCCATCGGTGGCCACTGGGGCCTTGCCCCGAAACTCGGCAAGATGGTTGCCGACAATAAGATCATCGCGTATGATTTCCCTCAGGGTGTTACCGCGCATATGTTCCGTGATGCGGCGGCTCACAAGCCCGGTACTTTGACCCATGTGGGCCTCGGTACGTTTGTGGACCCCCGTCTAATGGGCGGCAAGCTGAACGAGCTGACCCGCCAGCAGGAAGATCTGGTGGAGCTGATGGAGATCGGCGGCAAAGAGTATCTCTTCTATAAAAACCAGCCGGTCAACTTCGCTATCATTTCCGGCACATATGCCGATGAAGACGGCAATATCTCCATGGAGCATCTGGGCGTTAAGGCAGAAGCGCTGGTCGTGGCGCAGGCGTGCAAGAACTCCGGCGGTACCGTGGTCGCACAGGTAGAACGCGTGGTTGCATCCGGCTCTCTCGATCCGCAGAAAGTAGAGGTCCCCGGCATCCTCGTGGACGCAGTGGTTGTTGTCAGCGACATGAAGAATCATATGCAGACCTTCGGCACGCAGTACAATCCCGGCTTCTCCGGCGAGCACCGTATGGGCGCTGCGGAGTTCACGCCGGCCCCCATGTCCCCGAAAAAGATCATTGCCCGCCGTGCGGCGATGGAACTGAAAAAGAATGGGATTGTGAACCTCGGCATCGGTATTCCGGAGTACATCTCCTCGGTTGCAACGGAAGAGGGCATCTTGGATCGCTTCACATTGACGGTGGAATCCGGACTGACCGGCGGCAGCCCGCAAAGCGGTCTGGATTTCGGCGCAAGCTTAAATCCCCAGTGCATCATGTCCCAGCCTTCGATGTTTGACTTCTACCAGGGTGGCGGACTGGATCAGGCCTTCCTTGGGTTTGCAGAGGGCGATGAAGAGGGCAACGTAAACGTGTCCAAATTTGGTGTAAAGCTGCCTGGTTGTGGCGGATTCATCGATATCTCGCAAAACGCCAAGCAGGTGTTCTTCTGCGGCACCTTCACGGCTAAGGGGCTAAAGACGGAAGTTTCCGACGGTAAGCTGCACATTTTGTCGGATGGAAGCATCAATAAATTTAAGACGGGCTTGGAGCACATCACCTTCAGCGCTGAGACCGCCAAAAAGAACCAGCAGCCGGTCATGTACATCACCGAGCGCGCTGTATTCCAGCTGACCGACAAGGGCTTGGTCTTGACCGAATATGCACCGGGCGTCGATCTGGAAAAGGACATTTTTGCCCATATGCCGAAGAAGCCGCTGGTATCCCCGGATCTGAAAGAGATGGACGCGCGCATTTTCCGCGAAGAAAAGATGGGCTTGGTCAACGAATAAACTGCATTAGAATGTATTAAAATAGCAAGTAAAAAATCCCTCTGGTAGACGCATTGCCGTTTATCAGAGGGATTTTCAAACTCAACCAAATAAAACGCGCAGCAAATGACGGGATAAAAATAGCAAGCACACATATTTACAGCCGTACGATATCCCAGAGGAGGTTCCTTAAAAATGATCCGGGAATTTCAAGCATCCGATGCGCAGGCGGCATCCCATCTAATCTGCCGTAATCTGCGGGAGGTCAATTGTTGGGATTACCCTCTTGAAGTAATCGAACAACTCATACAAGAATATACGCCGGAACGCCTTCTTCGAATGACCGCAGAGGGATATACATTCACTTTTGAAAAAGGCGGAATTCCAACCGGAATCCTTCGCATACTTCCTGCACAGGGAGCGCCACAGGTATATTGGCTACGCACGCTCTTTGTTTCTCCGGATTATCACGGCCAAGGAATTGGCCGACAGTTGGTAGAAGCTGGCGAACAATTTGCACGGCAGAAGGGTGGCGCTGTGGTGCGTCTCTGTGCATCCCTGACGGCCCATCGTTTCTATCAGAAGCTCGGGTACATAGATCTTTCCCATACCCCCGATTCTAATGGGCTTTATCTTATGAAAAAGGACCTATCCATTTGAGACCATTTTTACAATGGGAATTTGCGCTCGACTCTATTCCCAGTAGACCCATACGATTTTTGGGCCTTTCCAAAAAATTCCTTTTGCACGCTTTTTCTATGAAAAAGCGTGATCGCCGGACAAAACTATCCTGCCATCACGCTTTTTGGCTCCATATGAAAATCCCTGTAAGGATATGAAAGGCCAACTGGGGTTCTCTACAGCTGTTCGTATGCATCCCTACAAACACACTTCTAAGACCCCGTTAGTAAATTCCAAAAGACTCTAACATAAAATGTTCTATTTAGCCCGATGGCTCACAGGCCCAGCCAGGTCTGAAACTTTGGCAAATACCCCATGATAAAAATAATCAAAATCAGCAGAGGCAAAACATACTTCAAATAAAGCCGCGACCATTTGGGAAATTTCAGCCCGCGGCCGGTATCCGCTTCCGCTATAAAATTCTCCCAACCCCAACCGCGTTTGCTCAGGCAGAACAACAAATAGATCAAGCTGCCAATAGGTAAAATATTGTTGGAGATAATAAAGTCCTCAATGGTCTGAATATCGCCGATGCCAGGCAGGGTTACGCTGCTCCACACATTAAAGCCCAGCGCGCAGGGCAGCGACAAAATCGCTACGGCAATCCCGTTGACGATCACCGCCTTTTTGCGCTCCCATCCCCACTTATCCATGCAAAAGCTGATGAGATTTTCAAACACTGCAATGACGGTGGATAGCGCTGCAAAGCTCATAAACAAGAAAAACAGGACTCCCCACAGACGGCTGCCCCACATCTGGTTGAATACACTCGGCAGAGTGACAAATACCAATCCCGGGCCTTCCCCAGGGTTCACGCCGAAGGCAAAGCAGGCTGGGAAAATAATCAGTCCTGCCATCAGCGCAACGAGCGTGTCCAAAACGCCGATATTTAACGCTTCGCCAAGAAGCCGCCGCTCCTTCCCGATATACGAGCCAAAAATGGCCATGGCAGAAATGCCCAAACTCAAGGTGAAGAAGGACTGTCCCATAGCGGCATACACCGCCTCGCCAAAGCTGGCCCAGCCATTTTCGAACATCTTGCCGAAATCCGGCACAAGATAAAATTTGAGGCCTTCTACCGCTCCATCCAGGGTGACGCTGCGAATACACAACACGATCATGATGAGAAACAAACAGCTCATCATGACTTTGGTGATCCGCTCCACACCCTTCTGCAAACCCAAACTGCACACCAAAAACCCCAGTACCACAGTCACCAGCATCCAGCCGACCTGTTCCACCGGATTTGCGAGCATGTTGGCGAATACCACGTCCGGCGCCGTCGTATCAAAGGCACCCTGGGCGCTTTTGATGATATAGCTAATCATCCAGCCGCCGACCGTCGTATAGAACATCATCAGAAGATAGCAGCCGCCAAATCCCAGCCAGCTATACCAATGCCACTTACTTCCCTTGGGTTCCAAAATTTCAAAGCTCTTAGCGCAACTCTTTTGGCTGGCACGCCCCACAGCAAACTCCATAACCATGACGGGCAACCCCAAAATCACAAGAAACAGCAAATACAGAATTACAAACGCCGCACCACCGTATTTCCCAGTGATATAAGGAAAACGCCACACATTGCCAAGCCCGATGGCGCATCCGGCTGAGATCAAAATAAAGCCCAAGCGGGATGCAAATTTTTCTCTTTGTTGCATAAAAATCCTCCTCATTCCAGCTGTTTTTGGCCCCTCCGCCCTCCGCACGCTTTCTATGCTATTATTCTACCAGAACGGAATGGACAGAACAAGTTTTTCAATAACAAAAGGAAAACAAGCCTCGAGCAATATCGGGGGCTCGTAAGAAAATAATATCGCATTTTTGCAGGAACGGCATGGCTTCGGTCATGCCGTTTCCTCTTTCATCAGCTCATCTGCCGGTACAGAGCCTAAAAGCGTATGAGCCCCTTCTTGAAAATAGAGATAAAAAAGGCCGCAGGCTTTTTGCACAATGCAACCAGCGGAATGAAGCTCCGCAGGACGGACGATACTCCCGGCAGGATCGTATAGAAGTGCGCCCTTTCGTCCCTAACCCTAAAGGATTTTCGGCTGTCAAACAAGAGAAATTTATCTATGGACATACATTCTTGTCATATTAGGTTCGCCATCTCCTTGAACCATACACAAGAATTCCCATCCATATTTTTCATAAAAACCAATATGGTCAGTAATAAGATAGATTGGAGATATTCCTTTGGATTTCATATCATTCACAACCATATTTAGCAAGTTTCCAGCAATTCCCTGGCCGCGATATCCTTCCTCTGTAAAAACAGCACATACATTCGGCGTAAGGTCTTTTCTGTCATGAAAATCATTTTCGATAACGCCCATTCCGCCGATAATTTGATTGCCGGACAAGCAAAGATACCAACCATATTCTGTCTCATTGCACAAATAAGCATCCATACATTCCAGATACGCTTCCGTTGGCACACCCCACTTACTGTGAAACCACTCTGCTGCCAAATCCTTTATTTCGCTTTTCTCCCTCAATGAAATATATTCATATTTTGTCATGGTTTCGGTTCTCCTCTGTCAAAACCTGATTTGCCCCATCCTATCGCCACGCAAAGTATAGCAGAAACGTGTGAAAGAATCCTCCGGATAAACCAGGCCGCCCGGACATTTTGCCCGGGCGGCTTCGCTTTCAATCGTATATCATTTCATGCTTCACAATCTTCTCCGCCCTATGCGGATGGAGCTCACGGAGCGTACCCATGAGAGATGATCAGCGGTTTTCATGGCCTCCGTCACGCTGCTTCCCCTTGACCGCCCCCAGCACAATGCTGTCTTGCAGACACCCGCCTAAGTGCCCGGGGCTTGCTTTTGTTATCAAGCTTTTACAGATCTGTGATGGAGACATCGCCATGGATGTTTACCCAATCCGCGTGAAAATCATCCACAGCCTTTTTGATCGCTGCCATGCCAAATGCATCATGCAGGAGTGCTGGCTGCAACGTAGCTGTGTGGGCGCCTGCCAGCAGGGCATTCGTCACCTGAGCGATGTTTTTAAAGCTGGCAGCCAAAATCTTTGTATTCGAATCGTCCTCGTCGATCATCTGGCGGAATGCCGCAATGGTATCGCACGAGTCGATATCGAGGTTTTCCATGCGGTTGTAATACGGGGCAATGAAGTCCGCGCCGCATGCAATCGCCATAAAGCCCTGAATCTTGCTGTAAATGGCCGTGGCTGTCACATGTACCCCCTCGGCTTTCAAGGCGCGCATCGCCTTGAGTCCCTCTTCCGTCGTGGGGATTTTGATATAGACGGCATCGTCCACATTTTTCAAAATTGCATGGGCCTCTTTGAGCATCCCCTCGCAGTCCTCTGCGATCACCTGCATATGCAGTGTCTTATCCGGCCCAATGATCTGACGGATCTTGCGCATATGCTCGAACAGGTCGATTTTCCCCTCCGCTTTCAAAATGCTCGGATTGCTGGTTACGCCGGTAATAGGAAAGCATGCGCTATATGTCTGAATCGCTTCCAAGTTGGCGCTGTCAAATAAAAACTCCATGACACTTCGTCCCTTTCTTGATGTTCTCTGCTCTTAAATCACTTGCTCCGTGCGTTCGATGATGTCGTCCTGGGTCTGGCGGGAGAGCACATTGAAGAAAGCGCTATAGCCCGCTACCCGCACAATCAAATCGCGGTGCTTTTCTGGATGCACCTGGGCATCCCGCAAAGTTTCGCGGGAGACCACATTGAACTGCACATGGAATCCATGCAGCGTATCAAAGAATACACGCAACATCGCAATCAGCTTTTGACGGTTCTCCTCTTTCTCCAGCATCTGCGGGTTTACCTTCTGATTTAGCAGCACGCCCCCGGTGATCTTGTCAGTGGGCAATTTGGAAATAGATTTAAAGACCGCGGTCGGCCCGTGTTTATCTGCCGCATGGGAGGGCGAGCATCCCTCCGCCAGAGGTTCCCCTGCTTTCCGGCCGTCCGGGGTTGCCGTGGTTCCGGCGCCCTGCGGGACGTTTGCGGAGATCGAAGAGGTCCCTGCATAGTATACACCTCCGATGGGTCCACGTCCATAGCGGGTGTTGTGATAATGGGACAATTCGTCGATATAGATGTCATAAGAAGCGCGGGTAAGCGAATCCACATAGTCGTCGTCGTTGCCGTATTTCGGGGCCGCGATCAGCAGCTTGCGGATGCGTTCGCCCTCTTCCCCTTCGAAATTGTTCATCAGGGCGTCCCAGAGCTGGGCTGGGGTCATCGAATGGTCTTCGAACACACATTTCTTAATCGCAGCCATGGAGTCTCCCTGGTTGGCGATTCCGACCTGCAAATCGCTGATGAAATCATAGACCGCGCCGCCTTCTTTGAGGTTCAAACCGCGCTCGATGCAATCGTCGCACAATGCGGAGCACAGGATGTCCGCCGTATCCTTCTCCAGGACCGTGTCGCAGCAATTGTCGATGACAACGCACTGACGGGTAAACTCGCGGATGATCTTATCCCAAGCCGCCATGACCTGGTCAAAAGAGGTCATATCCTTGAAGTGTCCCACACCCTCGCAGACCTTGATGCCGGACTCGATATCGACTCCGTCGTTCAGCGCGATCATCAGGGACTTCGGGAAGTTCAAAAAGCTCATCCCGGTGCAGCGGTATCCCCACTTCCCGGGGACAGCCACTTCGACGCAGCCGATGGCACTGTAGTCGTATGCATCCTCCGGCTTGACGCCCTTTTCGATGAAGGAGGGAATGATGATCTCATCGTTGTTAAACGCCGGCATACCAAATCCCAAGCGCATGACTTCGATGGCCTCGCGCATAAAGTCATCCGGCAAATTCTTATGATAGCGCACCGTCAGGTTTGGCTGAGTGAGGCGCGTCTGTGCGACGCTGCGCAGGATCAGGAAGCTCATCGGATTGACCGCGTCCTTCCCATCCGGCGTCTGGCCGCCCACGGTGACGTTTTGATAGAGCGGGCTGCCCGCAGAAAAGCGGGTGTGGCTCCAGGAACGGATCTTATTGATCGTATAGGTTTTCAGCCAAAGATTGGTCAAAAGCTCGCAGGCGGCCTCCTCTGTGATGCGGCCTTCCTTCAGATCCTTTTCGTAGTACGGGTTCAAATACTGATCCATCCGGCCATAGGAAAGCGAGTGGCCGTTGCTCTCAATTTGCAGGCAGAGATGCACCAGCCACAAAGCCTGCACCGCCTCATAGAAGGTGTCCGCCGGCTCATAGGGGACCTTATTGAGCACACGGCTCATCTCCAAAAGCTCCGCCTTACGGCCCTCGTCTGTCTCCTCCTGGGCCATCTTGAAGGCCAGGTTCGCATAGCGTTTGGCAAATGCCACCGTAGCGTCAATCACAATCAGCACCGCGCGGTAAAAATACGACTTATGCAGGTTTTCCGCTTCCGTCAGGTCGAGCTCCTGGAGCTTCTGCTCCGCACGGGCGCGGTATTCTTTCAAGCCGGTTTGCAGCATCCGACGGTAATTGACCGCTACATGCGCGTCGCCGGAGGTGATATTCCCCTCCGCCTTGATGATGCCCAAATCATAGAAGACCTTGGTTGCTGCCGGCATTGCCGCCAAGCCGCGGTCCTTGGTCGTATTGTGCTCCCAGAAGGGGGCGATGTCGCGCAGCACCTGCTTATTTTCCTCGGTGATATAGAAGCGGTCACCGTCCCGCTTGTCAAATTGGTCCAGTTCTTCGATCACCCAATCCATCGCATATTCCGGGAAGATTGGGGCTGCACGGTTGCTGGACGCCTGATTTCCAGCCAAAAGCGTCTGCGGCTCGATGAAGATGCTCATCCCAGCCAGGACGTTGCGGTACATCAACGCGCGGCGAATCGCCAACGGCTGATCCATATTCTCGCGGTAGGTCTGTGTGGTAATCTTCGCACGCTCCACGCAAACCATCGGTTTGGCATTCAAAAGTTCCTCGCGAAAATCGTGCATCCGAGGGGTCAATTCTCCAAAATGGCTCATAAGAAGTCCTCCTAACGATAAATCGTCTATTTGATGAACAATCAAACACAATTGGTTTCAGACACCAGCAGTTCCGCCGCGCCGATGATGCCGAAGTCCTCCCCCAGCTCGGCAAATCTGAAATACACGGGCAGATCGTTGCCGTTGTATTGATCGAACAGCTCCCGTATGCGTGGGAATAGCCGGTCCCCAAAGTGGACCAGGCCGCCTCCAAAAACAAAACAGTTGATGTTCAGCACCTGATACAGATTATATAGCCAGACAGCCAGGTATTGGGCCATCTGTTCAACCGCCCATTTTGCCATCGGGTCGCCTTGATCGAACGCCTGCTGGATATGTACCGCGGTGATCTGTTCCGGGCTGCCGGCCAATTCCGTCATCCGCGTTTTCTCCCCCGCTGCAATCTTTTGACGGATGTGCTTCACAATCATGGATCCGGAACAATACGACATAAAACAGCCCTTATTCCCGCATCCACATTCGATCCCCTGTCCAGGGGTAATCAGCATGTGGCCGGTTTCCCCGGCCCATCCATACCGGCCGCGGAAGAGCTGGTTGCGGATGATAATCCCGCTGGCAATCCCTGTGCTGACGGCGCAATAGATCATGTGTTGAAAGCCGCGCCCAGCGCCCTTTTTATGCTCCGCCAAAGCAGCGACATGGGTATCGTTGTCCAAGAGCACGCGCATACCGCCGAGCTTCTTCATCAGATATGCCCGTGCTGGGAAATCGTGGATTTTCGTCAAATTGGTGGTCTTCAGGATCTTACCCTCTTCAAATAGGATAAAGGACGGCATGCCGATCCCGATCCCACGCATCTGGTCTGCAGACAAATGATGCTCTCGCATCATATCCTGAATGCTCTCCGCCAACGCGTCAAAAAAAGGCTCCGCTTCTAGGGAGGGGTCCGACGGAACTTTCTTTTTAGCAATCAAATTTTGGTTGCCATCGAATAAACCGTACGCAATTTTGGTTCCGCCGACATCCACGCCAATGGTGTACTGTCCCACTTTAGACGCTCCTTTCCGCCGCCCAACTCTCGGGCGGCAAATCCGTTTCTGATACTTTTATTATAACGGATAATCTTCAAATGTCAATACAATATTTACATTCGTAAGTATTTTCGATTCATACAGTCCGATTTTGCTTTACAATTTCACTCCCGTTTGTTATAATCAAGTCGTAAAGGGGGAGCCAATATGGAAAGCAAAGGCTGTGTTTTTAATATTCAAAAGTTTAGCACCAACGACGGACCCGGAATCCGCACGACGGTATTCCTGAAGGGTTGCCCGCTGCACTGCGGTTGGTGCTCTAATCCGGAGTCGCAGGCGCAAAAACCGCAGATCTTATGGGATCTATCCAAATGTGTGCGCTGCCAGCAATGCGTCCAAACATGCCCGCAGCATGCCGTCCAGTTCGATGTGGAATCCGGAAGCATCCGTTTTGATTTCAAAACCTGTGTGGGATGCGGCACCTGCGTTGCACAGTGCCCGCAGGAAGCCCTGACCCTGGAAGGGGAATGGAAAGACGTGGCAGACGTTGTCGCCGTCTGCCTGCAGGACCGTGTTTTTTATGAGGGTTCCGGCGGCGGTGTGACCCTATCCGGTGGGGAGCCGATGATGCAGCCCGACTTTGCCGCCGCTTTGCTCTCCCGGCTGAAGCAAGAAGGAATCGCCACCGCGATTGAGACGACTGGATATGCGCCGTCCGCTGTGTTCAACCGGCTGCTTCCGGACATCGACCTCTTTTTATTTGACTGCAAGCATTACGACCGGCAAAAACATTATGAAGCGACCGGCGTGTATAACGATCCAATCCTGCAAAATTTGAAGACAGCCCTCCAATCGGGCAAAGAGGTGATTGTCCGCATCCCGGTGATCCCGGGGGTCAACAACCAGCTGGACGACGCACAGGGGTTCTGCGAACTTTTTAAGACCCTTGGCGTTAAGCGGATCAACCTCCTCCCCTTCCATCAATTTGGGGAACGGAAATACGATTTTTTGAACCGGGTCTATTCCCTTCATGGCATTCCGGCACTTCACGAAGCCGACTTGGAGGCGTTCCGTGCGGTTTTCCTCAAAAACGGCTTTGACTGCTTTTTCTAAACCGCTCGTTTTCCTAATTACATATGAAAAATTAAATATAAAAGAAAATCCTCCCTATACGGCATTTACATGTCATATAGGGAGGATTTTACTTGCTCTTCTTTTCCCTTTTGCACTTATTCCTCACCCGGTACCTTTCTCACGTCAACCCCCTGGTTCATGAGAAACACCTCTGTCTCCAAGGGAATCGCATCGTCCGTCTGCACGATGGAAACCTGTTTGGTCGGGAGAAGGGTGACCACACCCTGCCTAGAAAATTTGCTCGATTCCGTCAAAACGATCACCTGGTCCGCCTGGCCAGCCATATCGCGCACGGTCTCTGCACGGAGCAGGTCATTGCCGGTGAAACCGTTCTCCTTTCGGAAACCGTCGGCGCCAATAAAAAGCTTATTGACAAAAAAGTTCTGTGCGCACTGCCGGGCCACCGGTCCCACCATCACCTGGGATTCATTTTGGTAATCGCCGCCCAAAAGGATGATTTTAGCCGTTGGCAGACGCCGGACATAGCCGGCGATAAATGCGGAATTCGTCACAATGGTCACGTCGCGTTTATGGGTACAAAGCTCATCGGCGAGAAGCGCACAGCAGGAGCCAGATTCGATCATCACCGTCTCCCCATCCCGGACGAGACTTGCCGCAGCTTGGGCAATCCGGCGTTTCAAATCGTAATGATAGGCAAGGCGGTTATTGATGTCGTCGTTGGAGCAGAGAACGGCATAGCCGTGCTCGCGTTTAATCAACCCTTTTTGTTCCAATTGATCCAAATCCTTGCGGGTTGTCACTTGGGACACATGCAAAAGCTGCGCCAGCTTTGCTACTTCAATCCGATTGTGCTCTGTTACAATTTCTAAAATTTTTGTCTGACGGGTTGTCATGTGCCTCATCCTTTCTGAAAGAAATTTTAGCACATTTTCATTACGAATACCAGATAAATCTTTTCATATGCAAGTAAATTTGCCTTCTTTGTGAAATTCGCCTGCAAAATACTCTCTTACAATGCCATTTCCTTGCGCTGAATGAAACAAGCTACTACCTTTCATAGTAAGTCCTCATATAGATATGGAAACGCTTTTATCATAAAACAAACCAGGCACCGCCCCAAGGGGGATGCCTGGTTACATTTTCCAATATCAATTGATCGGACTTCAAAAATCAATCCACATCTTTTTCGTAGTTGAGAATGTCGCCTGTATTCGCATCGATTTCATAGGAATATTCCGTTCTTCCGACATCCCATTCCACCTCATAAAGGAGACGCCCGTCGTCGCGGTCCTGCTCCACTTTCAAGCGCTGTGCATCGCTCTCCGCAACACCCGCATGCTTCAAGGCAATTTGCTTTGCTTCATCGGCCGTCAACGCCGCAGCCCCAGCTTCCGTGCCGCTGGGAGCCGTGTAATACTCGGCGTCGTGGTCATACGACAGAATCTCTCCGGAAACTGCATCAATGTCATAATCGTATTCCGTGTTGTCCTGATAGAACTCCACCTCATACTTCCATCTGCCGTCGTCCCTCTCCAGATGTGTGCGGACAAATTTGACGCTGTCTTTGCTGACGCCCGCATGATCCAAAGCGGCCTTTTGCGCTGCTTCCTCTCCAATATAGGTGCCGGAAGCCGTTTGGGTGTCTGCCGCAGCCGATGTACTGCTCTTTGCCGAAGAATCGCCACTGGCGTCTTTCTTGGGAGCCGTTTCACCCGTCGCCGCTGGAGCCTGCGAACTTGCCGTCTCCTGATTAGTCTGTGCGGACGGGGCCCAATCCTCTATATCCCGATCCATGGAGAGAATTTCCCCGGTCGTCGCATCGATATCGTAATCGTACTCTTCGTTTCCAACAAGGAACTCAATATCGTACTGCGCGCGATTGTCGTCGTAGTCCAAACGCGCCTTGCGGAACTGCACTTCCTCTTCTGCAAGTCCGGCATTTTTGAGGGCGATTTCCTTTGCTTCCTGTTCCGTGATGTAGTCGCTCGATGCGCTTCCTGCCATGCCGGCGGAAAGATTGCTGGAAGGAGAGCCCACGGGGGCTACGCCTGCGCCGGAAGAAGCTCCAACAGCCGGGTCCGTCGCGTTGGAACCGCAGCCCGTAAACAATACTGCACTAAGAATCAAAGCGGAAACCGCTAACCATATATGTTTCCGATTCATACATCATACATCCTTTCCAAAAGCGTATTGGTTTGTTTCAGTGACTTCAGTATACCCACGAAAGATTAAAGCCACATTAAACGATGCATGAATTTTAACATTTTTATAATTTAAGGGCACGGAAACGAAAAGGTAAACGCTGTCCCCTGTCCAAGCGTACTTTCCACATAGATTTCCCCGCCATGCGCTTCCACAATCCACTTCACCATGGACAGTCCCAAGCCCGCGCCGCTGGCGCTTCGCGCGGGGTCCGCCTGCCAAAAGCGCTCCCAAACGCGTTCCAGATTCTCTGGGGCGATTCCAATCCCGTTGTCTTGGACACAGCCCTGGATGGTTCCATCCTTTTGCGTCAGCTGTACGTTCAGCCAACCGTTCTCCCGGCCATATTTAATGCCATTTTCAATTAAATTGATCCACATGCGCATCAGCATCGTCTCATCTCCCAGCATCTCAATGTCCGGTTGGATGTTTGTCTTGATGCGAATCCCACGCCTTTCGGCGTTCTCCTGCTGTTGCTCCGCCACCATGCTCGCCAAATCGCTGAGATTGACCGTTTCAAAATGCAATTTCTCATGGCCCTTATCCGCACGGGCAAGCATCAAAAGTTGGGAAATCAGCGCGGCCATCTTCTCTGCCTGGTTGAGAACCGCCGCAAGCGCTTCTTTCGCTTCATCCAGCGTTTGGGCATTCTCGATCGCATATTCGCACTGGGAAATGATCACCGTGGTCGGCGTGCGCAGCTCATGGGAGGCGTCGGACGTAAATTGTTTTTCCGTTTCAAACGCTTTTTCCAGACGGGAAAACATCCTGTCAAATTCCGCCGCCAACGTATAGATCTCATCCCGCCCTTCTCCGAGCGCGATGCGGCGGGATAAGTCGTCGCCCTCCCCAATCTCTTTCGCCGTCTGTATAATCCTCCGGACCGGACGGAATGCACGGCGTGTAATGAGATAACCGCCGACTGCCGCAAATAGCACAAAAAATGGCAGAATGATCAATGCGAAGCGAAAAAGGGTCGATATAGTCGAATCGATTTGGTCGGCCTCCGCTACACTGCGAATCCACACTGTTCCGTATCCATACACCTGTTTCTGCTCGTCATATACATACCAGCTTTTCCCTCCGGAGGGAATCGTCCGCAGATCGTTGGGAGCGAAAACCGCTGAATTGTCAAAGTCCCTGGGCACAGCTCCATACAATGGCACGCCGCCCGCATCGTAAATCGAAAGATAAATGCCGTCCTTGAAGTATTCCAAATCGTCGTCGATCTCGATGGCCCCATCGTCGGAACCGATTTCATGCCACCCAGCGGCCACCATATCCATCATCTGGCTTTTCGTTCCCTCCAATGCCGACTGCGCGCCCAAAGAGAACAAAAACACCAACACAATGCTGACCAGCAACACCATGAGCAAAGTAAACCATAGAGTTACTTTTAATTGAATCGATAAACGCCTCATGTTTCCTCCCGCAGCACATAGCCCACCCCACGGACCGTATGGATCAATTTCGGTTCAAAGCCATCATCCAGCTTTTTGCGCAGATATCGGATATAGACGTCCACCACATTCGATCCACCCTCATAATCGTAATTCCAGATGTGATGGCTGATCTTTTCCCGGGAAAGGACCACGCCGCTGTTCCGGATCATATATTCCAGGATAGCAAATTCTTTGCTGGAAAGCGATACCGCCTTCCCGCCCCGTTTGACCGTGCGCGCTGTACAGTCCACGGTCAAGTCCGCCACGGTGAATACGTCGCTGGTGCTGTCCGATGTGCGCCGGATCATCACTCGGAGCCTGGCAAGCAGCTCGTCAAAGGCAAACGGTTTCACCAGATAATCGTCCGCCCCGGCATCCAAACCCGTGACCCGATCTTCAATCCGGTCCCTCGCCGTCAACAGGAGCACCGGCGTCTTACTTCCCTTCCCGCGGAGTTCTCGCAGCACCTCCAGCCCATTGATTCCAGGCAACATAATATCCAAAACGATGGCATCGTATTCCGCGCAGCACAGATAGTCCAGCGCGTCCGTCCCATTCAAGCAGCTATCCACGCTGTAATGGGCTGCCTGCAATTGTTTTACAAGCAAGTGGTTGAGCTCCGGTTCATCTTCTACGACTAACAGCCTCATATTAACTCCCTCCATTGTACCTTTATTATGATGCATATGCTTCCGCCAATCAAGGGTCAATTGAATAATATCAGGGAAAATCATCTGCCTACGGATAACCGGCTTTCTTTACCGTATGAAAACCTCCGGCAGATAACCGCAAAAAATAGGGGCCCAGCCGCATCTTGAAAACACGGCCAAGCCCCTATTCTATTTTCAGTCTTTTCCAAACCGAAATCCTATCGAATGATTGCCCCGGTTTTATTTCCTATTTTAACGTCAAACACTTTTTGGGACAGGACGCCGCACAAATACCGCATCCCACACATTTTTCCGCATCGAGTGCCCAGCTTTTCGCTGCGCGGTCGACCGTAATGGCGCCTTGCGGGCATTTCTTGGCACACAAGGTGCAATATACGCATTTCGACGCATCGTTGACCGGCTTTCCGCCCGCCTGCTGCGCCTCCTGTTCCGGCGGTGCCGGACGGGTGAATGTCTCGCTCACTTTCTGTGCACCGGGCTCGGTATAGCCGGGCACTATAAACAAGCATTTCTTAGGGCATACATTGGTACAGTTTCCACATTGCACACAATCGAAGCGATTGATCGTCCAGGTCCGCGCAGCCCGATCTACCTTCAAAGCCCCCGGCGGACAAGAACGTGCGCACAGGCCGCAGCTGATGCAGTCCTCAATTTTAATTTGCACATGGCCGCGCATCCGTTCCGGATACTTCGCCGGTTCGAATGGATAGCCCGTTGTCGCAGGTTTAGAAAATAAATTTTTCAGCGCCGTATGCGCAAATGGGAAAAATCTCCACTCCGCCATTCTCTCTCACCTCTCCGTACAGCTGATGCAGGGGTCAATGGTCAAAATCAGAAGCGGCACATCCGCCAGCTGACACCCTTTCATCAACTCCAACATGGGCGGGATATTGCTGGTCGTGGGCGTGCGCAGGCGGAACCGATCGAGGAATTTCGTCCCATTGGCTTTCACATAATAAATCGCTTCGCCGCGGGGCTGTTCAATCCGCATAAAATACTCGCCATTCGGATTCCCCTTGACCGGTACACAGATCGGACCCTCCGGAATTTTTGAAATTGCCTGCCGGATCAAAGCAAAGGACTGGTAAATCTCATGAATACGCACTTCGCACCGCGCGTAGGAATCCCCGTCCGAAGCGGTAACCGGCTCAAATTCCAGTTCATTATAGGCCGCATAGCCTAGCTTACGCGCATCGTAAGCAACACCGCAGGAACGGAGCATCGGGCCTACTGCACCGGCAAGGATTGCCTGGTCGGGCTTCAGCACACCGAGTCCGCGCAGGCGGCTGCCCACGGTATAGTCCCGCAAAAATGCCTCCGCGATGGGCCGTAGCTCTTTCTCCATCTCATCAATTGTATCCGAAATGGCTTTTAGCATCCCGCTATCCATGTCCTTGAGAACGCCGCCGATGCAGTTTACCGAAAAGATGACACGCCCACCGGTAGTAAGATCAAACATATCGAGGATCTTTTCCCGCAATCTCCAGGACTCCATAAACAGGCTTTCAAACCCCATGGCATCCGCCAGCAAACCCAACCAAAGGAGATGGCTGTGTACACGGCTCATTTCCATCCAGATCGTGCGCAGGTAATTGGCCCGGCGGGGCGGCTCCACGCCCATGATGTGTTCCACGCTCTGGCAATATCCCATGCCGTGGCCAAAACTACAGATCCCGCAGACGCGCTCCGCGATATAAACATATTCCTTAAAATCTTTGATCTCCACTAGTTTCTCTAAGCCGCGGTGTACAAAGCCAATACTTGGTACCGCCTCTACGACCGTCTCATCTTCCAGGACGAGATCCAAATGTACAGGCTCCGGCAAAACAGGATGCTGAGGTCCAAAGGGAACGATACTTCTTTTTGCCATAGTCCCTCACCCCTTTTCTTTAAATGGCGTGTCCCGGGCAATGCGGTACAACTTGTGATGATAATCGTTTTCCATGCTCTCAATCTTGACGCCAAACAACTCTGCCACTTCGTTTTCCTGTATAAACGCGCAGGGATAAACCTGCGTAATACTGGAAACAGGCTCGTCCTCCCCAACTGTCAAACGCAGGGTGCGCATATCAAATCCTTTTGCAAACGAGTAGCTCAATTCATATTGCTCTGGCAAGCGGCATGCGCAAATCTGTACCAGGCGCCATCCATCCATTTTGAACTGGATCACCATCGGGAGGAACTGCTCCATCGTGATCGGTTCGATCGTATTTAAATACTCCATGCCATTTTCTCCTTATGTTCCACTCTTCTTCCGCTGGCTGGCGAAGGCTTCACGTTTTTTCTGTAGCAGTTCAACCGCCTTTACAACCCCATCGATAATGGCCTGCGGCCGTGCAGCGCATCCGGGTACATAAATATCCACCGGGATGACCGTGTCCACGCCGCCCTTAATATTGTAGCATTCTTTAAATATTCCTCCCGTGCAAGCACAGATTCCCACCGCTACAACCACCTTTGGATTCGGCATCTGGCTGTAAATCTGCTTGACAACGCTCTCGCTCTGGCTATTGATCCCCCCTGTGATGAGCAGGATATCCGCCTGGAAGGGGTCGCCGGTGTTGATAATTCCGAAGCGCTCCACGTCGTACACCGGCGTCGTGCATGCCAGCACTTCAATGTCACAGCCATTGCAGCTGCTTCCATCGTAGTGGAGCATCCAAGGAGATTTCGCAAGCTTTCCCATGGCACTGCCTCCTCACTTAATCAACATCAAAATCAAAAAGTTCAGCCCGCCTGTGAGCAAAGTGACAACCCAGCAGCTGTCCAACAAAGTTCTCCACTTCACACGGGCGCTGACGTTATCCCACAGGATCTCCAAGAAATACATAAATAGGCAGGCTACAATGGCCAGCGGCCAGCTCCACCAGTTTTGGTTGAGGAAAAACAGCGCTACAATCCCCAACATCAGAGTGATCTCATAATACTCTGCAATGTTCATAATCGCCAAAATCGGCCCCGCCATCTCGGTCGTCAAGCCCTTGACCATCTCCTGGTGGGCATGGTGGCTGGTGGAAAGATCAAACGGGGACTTGCGCAGCTTGATCGCTGTGATAAACATAAAGCCCAGCAAAAATCCCGGCATCATCAGCACAGAACTCAGCGGCATATGGATGATATCCACCACCTGGAAGGAGCCGGTTGCCAAATAAAAGCCAACCGCCAGCAACAAGGTCAACGGTTCATAGGCCATCATTTGGAGCATTTCACGGCTTGCGCCCATGGTCGCAAACGGCGAGGAATCACTCGAAGCCGCCATGACCAGGAACATATCCGCCGTAGACAGGAGGAACAAACACATCAGGATATCCGCTCCTGCAAACAACATGGAACCCGCCACTGCCAGAAAAACCAAATAGCTCAAAATGAGCAGCAGCTGCACGCCGTTTACTGCAATCATCTGCTTGGAAAACAGCTTGGACAAATCATAGAACGGCTGAAAAAACGGCGGCCCTTTTCTTCCCTGCATCCGTGCCGTAATGATCCGGTCGAACCCATCCAACAGAGCGCCGGCAAACGGGGCCAGAAGCAAATATAAAATAACGGAAACCACTCGCATCATACCGCACCTCCAATGATCAGGCAAAGCATTACAATCAGAATACCCGAAGACAGAATCACGGAAGGACGCATTAACCGCCGCATACCAAATTCAAACCGCAGATACCAGTTTGTCAGGTACAAATGCTCCGGTTCCCCGTAGCTGTTCACAAAATAGGTATTGTCCCCCTCGTTGGCGCCGCCCATATAAATCGGCACATATTCCTTATGCGCCCACCGCGTAACTAGGAACATCGTCGCTGGAACAAAAAGGACCGATACCAACATGATGGCCATGGTGGTCAGGATGCTCATAGAAAGCACTTCATGGGAGGCTCCAAAGAGTTCTAGGATAATGGGATTTACAACGGTTGTCGCCAGCCACGGGAACAACAGGCAAAGCAGCAATACACAGCCTGCATGGATAAACATCGAAAAATACTGGTCCCTATGGGTGACATCCCGGGCCTCCTCTTTGGTGCGGTGCATGGACACAAGCTTTGTCAGCCATTTTGTCCAGTAGAACATCGTTGTCGCACTGCCGAAGGCGAGGAAAATAACCAGCAGGAAATTGCCTGCATCTACAAACGCTTTCAACGCTACCCATTTAGAGATCAACATTCCAAAAGGCGCCAAATACATTCCGGCAATGCCAATACCCATGATATAGGTCAGCTTCGGCAAGCGCAAGATCAAGCCGTGCATATTCTCGATGTCTCTGGACCCCAAGCTGTTCTCCACAGACCCAACCGCCTGGAAAAGCATGGATTTGCTTACCGAATGGAAGATCATCAAGAGCACGGCCGCCCATATGGTTTCCTCCGCGCCGATGCCCGCACAGGCCACAATCAGGCCCAAATTGGACACCGTCGAAAACGCCAGCACTTTCTTGCCGTCATTCTGGGCGATGGCCATCATGCTGGCTGCGATGAAGGTAAACCCGCCGATCAAAGATACCATCTGGCCGGTCATAGTCCCGGCAAGCGCCGGAGAAAGCCGGATCAACAGGAATACACCCGCTTTAACCATGGTTGCACTATGTAAAAGCGCGCTCGACGGAGTCGGAGCGACCATCGCGCCCAGCAGCCAGGAAGAAAACGGCAGCTGCGCGGATTTTGTGAGCCCGGCCAGCGCCAACAACGCCACAGGGATCACCGCTCCTGTCTGGACAACCGCCTCCAGCTGTACGGTTCCCAGCGTCGCCGCCGCTACCGCAATGGCGATGGCAAACCCAAAGCCGCCAACGAGGTTCATCCACAGCGCGCGGAAGCTGTTGTTGACTGCCTCTTCTGTCCGGGTGTAGCCGATCAAGAGGAACGAAATCACGCTGGTTACTTCCCAGAAGAAGTACATCCAGATGAGATTCTCCGAAAGTACCAAACCGAACATTGCCGCCAGGAACAAAAACAGCATGGAAAAGAAAAATCCACTGCGATCCTGAAATTCCTTGTGGTGCTGGTGATATGCCTTCATATAGCCCACAGCATAGATGCAGATAAGGCCGCCAATGAATGCGGCGATCATGCACATCAGCATGCTCAGACTGTCGATCTGCATATGGCAGGCCGGCTGCATGGGGAATCGAAACTCCGTCCAGATTCCTAAAGCAGTCTGCCCTACAGACAGTAGGATCACTGGATATTTGCGGTATTTAATGCTCAAATACACAATCAACCCAGTCAAAAAGAGTTCCCCTGCGATCATCAGGTAATTGACCCATTCGGTCTCTTGATAAAACGCCATCGCTTGTGCGCCATTTGTCAACCACATGCCCAGAAGGGCCGCAGCCAAAACCATGACGCCTCCCGCGCCAGCGTAAACAACATAACCGCGTATTCGTTCCTGCTTAATAAGAGGAACAATCGCAGCAATCAATAAAGGCCAACCGATTAAAATTGGTAAGATTCCCATAAATAATACCCCTCTATGGAAAATTCATTGAAAACCGGAATTTATTATAGTCCTATTTTTTTTAAAACACAAGAGCAGATACCGCTAATTTTCACTAACATATCCTTCCTTTCGTTGAATAGGTATGGTATTTTTTACAGTTTGGTGATACAATGGGTTCGATTCTTCTGAAGGCAGGTTGAACGTATCCATGCACGAATTATCCATAACACAGAGCATTCTGAAGATCTCGTTGGAGGCTGCCAGTCAGCAGGGGGCAACCCGTATCCGGGCAATTCGCCTGCGGATGGGTCCCTTTTCCGGCGTTGTTCCAGAATGCGTTCAAATGTATTTGGATGTCCTTGCAAAGGGCACCCGGGCCGAAGGAGCCAAAATAGAAGTGGAAACCGTCCCCTTAAAAGTGCTCTGCCGTGATTGCGGCCGGGAAAGCGAGATCACCCGCGAACGCATCCAATGCCCGTTCTGTGGGAGTATCCAGCTCAAACGCCTTTCCGGGAACGAATTCATGGTCGATAGTTTGGAGGTTGATTGAAAATGGAAATCAAAGTACTGCACCAGGTGATGGAGTGGAACGAGGATGTGAGTGCTGAGGTCCGCAAAACCTTGTCCGAAAAAAAGGTCTGCCTGATCAATGTGATGGGAAGCCCCGGCGCCGGAAAGACTAGCCTGATCACGGAATTGATTGCAAGGCTGCGGGGATCGTTCTCTATCGGCGTGATTGAAGGCGACATCACCGGCCAGATTGACGCGGAAAAGATTGCAGCGCTGCAAATTCCCGCCGTCCAGCTGAATACGGACGGCGCTTGCCACATCGAGGCGATGAGCATTCAGCACATCTTGCCGCAATTCGACCTCCATGCATTGGATGTCCTGTTTGTAGAAAACATCGGCAACCTAGTGTGCCCGGCCGAATTCGACATCGGCGAAAACTTCCGTATTACCATTCTCAGCATCCCAGAAGGGGACGACAAGGTCGCAAAGTACCCGCTGATGTTCACCGACACCGACTGCCTAGTCCTAAACAAATGCGATATGCTCCCGTATTTTGATTTCAACCTTGACCGCGTTGAAAAAGACTATCGAGGCGTCAATCCTGAGGGGCCCCTGTTCCAGGTTTCCAGCCGCACAGGGGACGGACTGGACGCCCTGACACAGCATTTGGAGGGCCGTATCCGGGCTGCATTGGCATGAGTATGCTTCGTCGCATCCGGCTCGAAATCGCCGGCATTGTGCAGGGGGTGGGGTTCCGGCCCTATCTGTACCGTCTCGCACAGCGGCACGCCCTGTGCGGCTGGGTGCGAAATACCCCCTCCGGCGTGGAGCTGGAATTGGAAGGGCCAACGGAAGCGCTTTCCAGCTTCCAGGACGAATTGGCCCGCTCTACCCCCCCTCTGGCCGTTGTGGAACAGGTTCGCACCGTACCTCTGGATGGGCTGGTGGGCTACGACCGTTTTACCATCCGAAGCAGCGCAAAGGGGGACGGCGGCACCCTGGTTTCGCCGGATATCGCCCCCTGCGCTGCCTGCCTGCGGGAGTTGGCGGACCCGGCTGACCGGCGGTACCGCTATCCGTTTATCAATTGTACGGACTGTGGCCCCCGCTTTACCATCATCCGCGACCTCCCTTACGACCGGAAAACGACGTCCATGGCACAATTTTCCATGTGCCCCACCTGTAACGCGGAATACGAAGACAGCCATTCCCGCCGTTATCATGCCCAGCCGGACTGCTGCCCCAGCTGCGGGCCACAGGTCTGGCTGCTCGACGCAGAGGGCCGGAAAATCGCCGGGGACGTCTTTGCGGAAGCGCAAAAAGCTTTGGCCCGGGGAGACATTCTCGCGGTCAAAGGGCTCGGTGGCATTCATCTCGCCTGCGACGCGCGCAATGCGGAGGCGGTCCGCCGTCTCCGGCGGCGGAAGCACCGCGAAGAAAAGCCGCTGGCGGTCATGTGCCGGGATCTCAACAGCGCCCGGTCGCTCTGCCGGGTCACGGAGGCGGAGGCTTCTCTTTTGGAAAGCGTACGCCGCTCCATTGTCCTGTTGGAAAAGAAAGCTCCGGAGGACTTCGCAAATCTCAGCGACAACCGGCGCTTGGGGGTTATGCTCCCCTATACGCCGCTGCATGTTCTCCTGTTGGACGGGACGTCCGGCGGACCGGACGCGTTGGTGATGACCAGCGCCAACCTCTCCGACCAACCGGTCCTTTTGGAAAATCAGGAAGCCCTTGATGGGCTGGCGGGAATTGCCGATGGCTTTCTCCTGCATGACCGCCCCATCCAAAACCGCTGTGACGATTCCCTGGTTATGGCCTGGCAGGGGCGGGAATACTTTTACCGCCGCAGCCGCGGGTATGTCCCCCAGCCGGTCACGTTTGCGCGCGATGCGACCGGTGTGGTCGCCTTTGGCGCGGAGCAGAAGGCCTCGTTTGCTGTGGGTCGTGGGCAACATGTATTTTTAAGCCAGCACATCGGCGATTTAAAAAACCTGGAAACCCTGGACCACTATCGGGAGGCCTTGGACACCTTTCTCCGGCTGTTCCGCATCACGCCGTCCACGTTGGTCTGTGATCTTCATCCGGACTACTTTTCCACACGGGAAGCGCAGGAACACGCCAAACGCTTGGCGCTTCCCCTCCTGCAGGTACAGCACCACTGGGCGCATATGGCGTCCTGCATGGCGGACAACCGGCTCGCTGGGCCGGTATTTGGCATCGTGTGGGACGGGACGGGCTATGGAACGGACCATTCCATCTGGGGGGGCGAGTTTCTGGCAGGAGATTTCCAAACTTTCCGGCGGTGCGGCTCGATTCGCCCCATCTTTCTTCCGGGAGGCGATGCGGCGACCCGGGAGATCGGCCGGATTGGGCTCTCCCTGTTGTGGGACGCCGGGCTGCCCCTGGACCGTGCGCCGCTGGAATCGCCAAAAAAGCAGGCTTTGCGCGCTATGTTGGACAGCCGCACCGCATGTCCAAAAGCCAGCAGCATCGGCCGCCTGTTCGACGGGGTATATTCCCTCCTGACCGGCACACAGCAAGTTTGCTACGAAGGTCAGGGGGCCACGCGCCTACAGGCCATGGCGCGGGAAGGAATCCCCGGCCAGCCATATCCTGTGGAGTTCTATGAAGAAGATGGGCTTCGTATCTTTGACACGCGCCCATTGCTTCGGGCAATCACCGGCGATCTCTCCGCTCAGGTTGATCCCGCTGCGGTCGCGCGCGGCTTTATGGATGCTCTGTGCCATATGGCGCTGGAGCAGTGTTGTTTTTTGAATCCGGAAAAGCTGCCGGTCGTTCTCTCCGGCGGCGTATTTTTAAACGAATATCTTCTCTCTGAAAGCACCCGGCTTCTCACACATGCCGGTTTTTCCGTCTATACGCATCACCGCGTTTCCACCAGCGACGAGGGCCTTTGCCTGGGCCAGCTGGCAATCGCGACCGCAAAAAGGAGCTAGAATCAACTATGTGTCTTGCAGTCCCTTTAAAAATTGTATCCATCGCGGGAAAGCACGCCGTTGGGACAGCGGCAGGGCTTTCCCAAAACATCCGTGTTGACTTCATTCCCGACCTAAAACCCGGCGACTACGTGATGGTCCATGCCGGATTTGCCATCCAAAAGCTGACAAAAGAACAGGCGGAGGAGAACTTCGCCTGCATTCAGGAGGCCATCGATGCTCTTTGATGAGAAATTCCGCCGCCCGGACGGTATCCAGCGCCTTGTGAAGGAGCTTTGGGACATCAGCCAGGAGACCGGCCCTATCCGTCTGATGGAAATCTGTGGCACACATACCATGGCCATCGCCAAAGCTGGGCTGCGCTCGCTGCTGCCTCCATCCATTCAACTGCTCTCCGGGCCGGGCTGCCCGGTTTGCGTCACGCCAGCCGGGGCGATCGATGAAATTTTGCGGCTTTCCGGTCTGCCGGATGTGATCCTTGCGAGCTATGGGGACCTTTTGCGGGTACCGGGTTCGGTGCGCGGGGATACGCTGCTACGCCGCCGCGCCTTGGGCGCGCAGGTCCAGACGGTCTATTCCCCCATGGAGGCCCTGGAAATCGCTGTGCAGCACCCGGATCAGGAAGTCATCTTCCTCGGCGTCGGGTTTGAAACGACCGCACCCGGTACCGCCGCCTGCATTTTAGAGGCCAAAGAGCAGGGTGCCTCCAATTTTTCCGTATTGTGCCTGCTCAAGAGTACCGAACCCGCCCTGCGTGCATTGATCCACGCGCCGGATTTTGCGGTAGACGGCTTTTTGTGTCCCGGCCATGTGGCCGTTATCACGGGCTCAGATGCGTTTGCCTTTCTCCCGCGGGAATTCGGCCTCCCCGCCGTCGTCAGCGGTTTTGAGCCCGCCGACCTGCTCTTTTCCATCTACCGTCTGGCAGAGATGCTGCGGCAAAAGGCACCCGCCCTGGAAAATGAATATACGCGCCTGGTTTGTCCGGAGGGAAATCCCGCCGCGCAGTCGGCTATGGAGCGGGTATTCCTTCCCACAGACAGCCTTTGGAGAGGCTTGGGAACCATCCCGAACAGCGGCCTTGCCCTCCGGGAGGCGTTCTCCCCGTGGGATGCTGCAAAAAAGTTCGGCTTTTCTCCATCTCCCGCGGTGGAACTTGCGGGCTGTCAGTGCGGCGAAGTGATTCGCGGCGCTTGCAGGCCGGAACAATGCCCCCTTTTCGGGCGGGTCTGCACCCCAGCCGATCCGGTGGGCCCGTGCATGGTCTCCGGTGAAGGGGCCTGCGCCGCAGCGTACCGCTATCAGACATGACAGGGAGGAATCATACCATGGAAGAAATTATCACCTTGGACTACGGAAGCGGCGGCCTGCGCACTTCCCAATTGATCGAATCGATCCTGGTTCCGGCGTTTCGCAACCCCACATTGGAAGATCTGGGCGATGGCGCTGTGCTCCCAACGATGGACGGCCCTCTGGTTTACTCCACCGACAGTTTCGTCGTAACCCCTTGGCGCTTTCCCGGCGGGGACATCGGGAAACTGGCTGTGTGCGGAACGGTCAACGATGTCTGTATGGCGGGCGGCCAACCCAAATATCTCAGCCTTTCGTTCATTATCGAAGAGGGCTTTTCCATGGAGAACTTCAAAACCATTGTGGATTCCATCGCAACCACCGCCCAGCTCGCCGGTGTGCAGATTGTCACGGGGGATACAAAAGTGGTCGAACGTGGGAAGGGCGACGGCATCTATATCAATACGTCCGGCATCGGTTCACAGCGGGCAGCGGGGCTGTCCCGCAAAGCCATCCGTCCCGGGGATGCGGTGTTGGTCAGCGGGAGCGTCGGCTGCCACGGTGCGGCCGTCTTGATGGCAAGGGGAGAAATCCCCTTTGCGGGCGAACTTCTCTCCGACTGCCGCCCGCTGCACCAGCTCAGCGCCGCGGCGCTGGAAGCCGGCGGTGTGCGTACCCTGCGCGACCCCACCCGCGGCGGCGTGGCCACCACGCTCAACGAATTTGTCGAAGGCAGCGCCTTGACCATCGAACTGGAGGAAGATGCGATCCCCGTCGATCCAGCGGTAGCCGCCGCCTGTGACCTCTTGGGGCTGGACCCGCTCTACAGCGCCTGCGAAGGACGGATGCTGGCGGTTGTTTCCCCCGGCCAGGCGGACGCCGTGCTGGACGCGCTGCACCAAACTTCCGGCGGGGAACATGCGGCCATGATCGGCCGGGTTACGGAGAGCCGTCCCGGGCATGTCGTGCTCCGCACCGCCTTAGGGGGAAGCCGTATCCTAGGAAAGCTCACCGGCGCCCAGCTGCCCCGGATCTGTTGACGGCCAGCTGAAACAAAGAAATAAAACGTAAAAAGGGAACCATCCAGAACATTCTCGGATGCGTTCCCTTTTTTATGTGCAATGTATGTACCGCTTCCCTTAGGGAAGCGGTGGAAGCAATGGAAATGAATCGTTAAACCGTGACAATTGACTCGCAGCACCGGAAGTCCGTGTCGATATAATTGGCCAAAAGGCGTACCTTAAAGTTTCTGGCATTGCACAATGCATTTGGCGCTCCACCCGATACATCCAGATCCTCTGGCAGTACAAATTTGATGCATTTTACCAAAACATCCCGGCAAGTGGAGGAGCGATGCGCGGGAATTGTAATGGCTTTCAGCCCTCTCTGGTATTCCACACCATTGGAATCCACTTCGGTCAAAACAACTCCCAACGCGACACGTTTATTGGGGCAGATATTCTTCACGGTCACATCCAGCTGTGCAATGCGGCCCAACGATTCCAATGCAACATCCCCAAGGTCCACGACGATGGAATCTTTGCAGCTGTCGATCTTGAAGTCTACCGGAATGGGACACGGCTCCGGATTGACCACAATGCCACAATCCACTGTGACGACCGGCGCGGGGAACGTAACCGCATTCCCTTCCGTATCCGTATAGGTGATGGACTCGTTTACAAGCTTCATTCCAGAGGTCTGCGCGGTGTGTTGGATGAAGAATTCCAGTGAAGCGCCCTCATTGCCGGTTACACCCAGCTCCTGGATCGTCCAACGGATGGTCTGGGAATTGATCATCACTGCGGTTCCCCTGTTCGGCGGGGTGATGCTGGTAATGGTAAAATCGGAATTGACGATTTCATCAATCACAATATTCGTCGCACCCGGTTTGGAAATGTTTTTGGCGAGATCTGCGAACAGCTGCTCCAGATCCGACTCATCCGGTGTAACGGCAACATGCGAAGCATCGGGGTCGGTGGCCCAATCGTTTAGGGCGTCAACGTCGATCCCGTCGGCCCCAATCAAGCCGATGCAATAGATGACAATTCCAGCGGCCCTCGCTGCTGCCGCAACTGGAGCAGGCGGGGCTCCCGCCGTTGTCTTTCCGTCCGTAAACATGACGATTACCTTTGCATTTGTAGAAGCGGGATCAAACAGCTCCATCGCTTTGGTAAAAGCATCGGCATGGTTGGTGGAGCCTCCAGCAGTAAGGCTATCCACGGCCGCTTTTAGAGTCGCCACCGAGGTGATCAGCTGTGTGCCCGCAGTCGCGTCGCTTGCAAAGCTGACAATCCCAATGTGACTGCCGGAACCGATGTTTCCATCCTGGGAACTATCGGTGGCTTCGTCGATGATGTCAATGAATGTGTTCGCGCCCACTTTCATATTGGCGAGCGGCGTGCCGGCCATACTTCCGGAGCGGTCTAAAACCAGAACAATGTCTGTGGGGTTTGAAGAAATATCCGGGCTTGCGGCAAGGGCAAGCGTGACTTTCAATGTTCCATTGCAGTCGATCTGGTCAACGCTGATTTGTTTATTCGAATTGGTAACGCCCATATGGTCGCCTCCTATAGAAAATCAGGACTTTTACATCCCTTCTATACTATGCGGCAGTGGTCAAGCCGTGCACCCACAAAGCTCTATTTCGTCTTTCGACAGGAAAAGCGCACCCCACAAAGTGAGGTGCGCTTGCCTTTGGATACCACTAATCTAATTCTTATGGTTCTCGCTTTCATGTCAAATACATTTAACCAAGCCAACCGTGGGCGATTATACAGAACTTTCTGTAATCAGAGAATGCAAAAGAGCATTCTTTCCTCCGTTACTTCCGGTCATTCCCTCAGATATTAAAGCCTAGCTTTCCAACGTCACATGGATCGTTCCATATTCATAGTAGGCATCCGACTTCGTCTTCACCAGCGGAATCTGCTGGTTTGTGCCTGCCACAGTCATTTTATCCAAAGTCACATCTCCAACCACTACCTGTCTGGTCTTCACAGCAAGAACCGCCTGCACCCCGGCAGTGTAAGTGGGTTCCGCGATCGTCAGATTTTTCACCTGGGCATACTGCAAATCCCCAAACAGCGGATGTTGCATCCCCGTCAGCTTGTGCCCGTTTCCATCGAGGATTCCGATGAACCGTTCTGGGATGTAGCTTCCCTGCGCCGCAGCGATTCCGGAAAAGTCCAGGTCCGCCTCCAGCTTGTAATAGCCATATGGATTCTCGCGGGCCAGGCGAATCAGCTCCTCCGCGGAAGTGACAGGGATCACCGACGGGCTTTGATAGATGCTTCCGTCGCTGAAATCCCCGGTTGCTCTCTTTACAATCCCGTAGAGCATGCGTTTCACAGCGATGCTCTCTTTCCGGGTGCCGTTTTGCGCATCCTTCTCGAAAGCTGCCTGGAATTGTTCGATGACAGTCTCTGCATCGAAATATGGGATACGGTCCAGATTATCTTCCACCGCTTTAAACCGGCTCAGCTTGTATTCCTTCCACGTGATGTTCGGGTTGCCTGTGATCTTCTGCAAGGCGTCCAGATCGTTTTTACTTAAGGCAGACATATAGAGTCTATAGCCGCCCTCATATCCTCCGACGCCTAACATCTCCTATGTGTTCACCCTTTCGATGTGTGCCCAACCCATTGGACAAATCGTCTATGGGGCACTCTTCGACCTATTTTCCGACCGTCCTTATTGGGTACTACTTCCCAGCGGCCTTCTGGTGTGCGCTATTGGCCTAGCTTCCGCTAGATTTTTTTTAAAATTTGAAACATACTAACCCTCCCCGATCGCTTCTGTCGCGCTGCATGGCCAGGCATGTAGGAAGGTATCCTTCTTCCATGCCCGCGAACATGCAAAGCGCACGAAATGGGGCAACAAAAAAGGTTGGCAAAATTGCCAACCCTTCATGTATATTATTGCAAAAGGAAACTACTAGCCGTCTCCGGCCTTCCTTGCGAAGCAGCCTAGAATGCCGCTAAACAATCTCCTATCGCTTTTATATCTTCTCGAACGCTGTCACATCCGAAATAAAAACAGTTGCCCCTCCTACTGTCACTTGCGCCGGATAGGATACCGACGGCGTGGCAAGCTGAATTGGTGAAGAAATCGCCTCTGTCCTCCGGGAACAGTGCAGTCTTAGGATCTCCATGACCTGTGGCACTAACCGTTCTTCCGTTCCAATCAGCAGCGTGGTATTCCCTCCTGAAAGGAATCCCCCGGAAGAGGCCATTCGGGTAAAGTAGTATCCTGCTTCCGTCAAAGCAGAGCAGGCGTCTGCGGCATCCCGCCGGTTTACAATTGCGGTAATCATCTTCATAACAACATCTCCTTGCCCGGTGCTTTGCACAGTTTGTTTTTGGGGCGAACCCCAACTTTTGATACAACGTATGTACAGCGCCATCCCCAAAGTCCCAGTGACACATTCTGCCACCGGAAATGCGATCCAGGTATAGGCCAATCCAATCCTGGAAAACAGCCAGAATAATGGGATCAAGCAACCAATCTGTCTGGTCAAGGAAAGGATCACGCTGGGAACCGCCGCTCCAATGGATTGAAAAAACACCGGCAGAATCAGCGAAAATGCAGCGGGCACAAAGCTGGTGCCGATAATCCGGAAGGCTGGGATTCCAATCTGGATAACCTGTTCATTTGACGTAAAAATCCGCAGGAGCGTTTCAGGGATCAGCTCAAAGCAAGCTACACCAACCAGCATCAATCCCGCGGCGAGCAACACAGAATATTTTATAATCTTCTGGCAGCGGGGATATGCTTTTTTCGCAAAGGTATAGCTTAGAAATGGTACGATACAGGTCTGTAGCCCCGATAGGGGGATAAAGAAAAATGATTGGATTTTATAGTAAAGTCCAAGGACTGTCACTGCATCGTCAGAAAAACCCGAGAGGATCAAGTTTAGAGCAATGATATATACTGTATAAAGCATCTGCATCAGAATAGAGGCATATCCGAGCTGATAGATCCGCCTCGTGTAGAAGCGCATCTCCCGCCAGGCCGGCGGCTTACGGCAGGCGGGAAAA